>CENP01153081.1_pt1 | contig 12934 bp, 7 predicted proteins | sample 361281 | NCBI WGS metagenome assembly CENP01 (sample SAMEA2591122, study PRJEB7988) | marine metagenome | biome: marine biome (ENVO:00000447); feature: deep chlorophyll maximum layer (ENVO:xxxxxxxx); material: saline water (ENVO:00002010), including plankton (ENVO:xxxxxxxx) | depth 70 m
TTCAACTTTGGAACTGCACAACGTCTTCATGTTACTAACTGTACCGCTGTTCAATTCACCTCATATGGTGGTGGAATGTGGTGGGGTGGTTTCCTCTGGGGCGGTGGTGGCGGCTGGACCGGTACCTGGAAAGAGCTCCTGGTTGAGAACAATACCGTTGAAGGAACTATGGGGCAGGTCTTTGTCATTTACGACAATGGTGTGATCCCTGGATACAATCCAATTAGAATTAACCACAACACATTTGTGAATATCACTGACTGGGTCAAGTTCTACAGACATGGTAACAATACCCGTTTTACCAATAACCTTTTTGTCAATACTGTTTCCACAGGACAAACTCGTAACTCACACGGGCAAGGTTCTACATTGAACTGGCCTGGTGGACACGGTAAAATGGCAACCCTAAGCCAGGGCGCATGTACTGATAGTACACTACTCGCAAGAGGCTGGTGCTGGGACAACAATAACAGGAATATTCACTATAACAACAATGTGTATCACGATACACCAGAGGCACAGACCATGTTTACCATGGATCCATGGTGTTGGGACGTAACAGATACAAATGATGTTGTAACGACATATTGCGATACTATGATTGAAAATCAAACCAGATGGATGGATGATTCAACTGAAGCTCAGATGGCCAATGGCGTATCAGAAGCAAATAATGTTGAGGCACCGTCTCTTGGTTTCAATATGCCTTCAGTTTACTTTGAGACACATTTTGCTAGAAACTTGGACTGGTTAGACAACAAGGTACACGACAGCCATCCAGATTCATGGTGGTTGCATCAGAATGATGATGACTGGAATGTTGTAGAGTGGCCATTACCAATGGATTTCACCTATAGTACATCCTCTGTAGCATATACTGCTAGTGAGTGGGGTCTTCCTGCTGGTGATTTAAACCATTGGCCAGATGCATTGGCACAATGGGCAACATTATCAAATGACATGGATGATGCTATATTTGCTCCAAGTGAGTTTACTCTAGCTCAAAACTATCCTAACCCATTCAACCCAACAACAGAGATCAGTTTTAGCATAGAAAACGCTGCAGACGTAAGTCTAACTGTTTTCAACATGCTTGGTCAGAAAGTAAGAGTTCTTGAGAATGCTTCCTTAGAAGCTGGAACACACTCTTACAAGTGGGACGGTCGTGATGAACTTGGTCAATCAGTTTCTACAGGTGTTTATCTATACACTGTAACTGATGGTTCAAGATCTATTACTAAAAAGATGGCGTTAATGAAATAATTATAGCGTACACAATTTCGTTATAATCTTAGGGGGCGGTTGATTCAATTCACTGCCCCCTATTTTTTTTGTTAACCTTATATTGTAATTTTAAATTATAGACATAAAAAATTGAAAAACTTTAATCAAACTCTATTCACCATTTTCTTATCGCTTTTCATGGCTTGCTCCAATGAAGGCAAAAAGAATAAAAAAAATTTAAACGAAGGTCCTTTGCCAACCAGACAAAATAATCTAAGCTTAAAGAGTCCAGTTAGACAAGACTATGACCCATGTGATTGCAATAAGAGATCTCAAAAGATCCTTGATGAGACCATCACATATAGATTACAATTTGATAGTATAGGTGAAATAAAGAAAGATCAGGAATCAAAGAAACAGATCAGAGGATTTGCAAAAGAGTATATGGAACTTGTAAAAAAGTGTTTTGAGGTCAATCAGGCAAGGCTTTTGGCAGAGAGTGAATGTAATAACCTTAAACTTCTACAATCCAAAAAAGACTCACTACGTAGATTAGGAATTCAAATCGACCAAGGAGAATCAATTAGATTATGAAATATGAAACAGTAACAAAATATATATTACTATCAGTTATCACACTTGCAGTGGGCTTTTCACAGTCTGTTACTATTAGCGGTGTTATCAAAGATAGCGGGACAAAGAAACCCTTAGTAGGGGCAAATGTTTTTATTAAGGAAACAAGCCTTGGTACTGCGACATTAGATAATGGTAGCTACAAGATCGCAAATGTAAATCCGGGGACATATATTCTTAAGGCAACCTATATTGGTTATGAATCCAAAGAGGTCGAGATCGCTATTTCTGCTGGCGAAACCCTAAAGCAAGATCTTGAATTAAATTATAAGACCATTGAAGGAAAAACCATCGAGGTGACTGCTCAGGCAAGAGGTCAAATGGATGCGATCAATAAACAATTGAAAGCAAAATCGATAAAAAACATAATTTCTTCTGATAGGATCCAAGAACTTCCAGACGCAAATGCCGCAGAAGCTGTCGCTAGGGTGCCTGGTGTATCCATAAGACGGGAAGGCGGTGAAGGGAATAAAGTTGTCATTCGTGGCCTATCACCAAAGTATAATAAGGTAACCGTCAATGGAACGAATCTCGCATCTACCGATGCAGATGATCGAAGTACAGACCTAAGTATGATATCACAATATATGTTGGAAGGTATTGAGGTGACCAAAGCTGGAACGCCCGATCAGGAAGGCGATGTCCTTGGCGGTACTGTGAACTTCAAACTAAAAAAGGCAAAGCCAGGCATACATGGTAACCTGGTCACGCAAGGGATGTATAACGGCCTTAAAGAGACCCAAGATGACTACAAGCTTGTTTTTGACCTAAGTAACCGCTTTTTTAATAATAGGTTAGGGGTCTTGGCGCAGCTAGATATGGAGAATAGGAACCGGAGCTCTCATAATCTAAATGCCACTTATATTAATGCACCTGCAGACCTTGATACCATAAATCCTTTGACACTGGCAGATTTGGGTCTGACAGATATCTCGAGGATCAATGATAGGAAAAATAACCTGTATGTAATTGACTATGATATATTAAATGGGAATATCAGTTATAGTGGGCTACATAGCTCTATCGATAAGGATATAATATCTTATGGGAATAATTATGCATTACAAACCCCTGACGGGCAAAGGTCATATGATACTGGACAACTATCCAATAAAATAAATGTAACTACTGAAACTTGGAAATATGAACAGGATCTGACCTCTGATCTCAGAATCGATATCTTTAATAGTTTCTCTAGATCCACAAACGGGGATACAAACAAGGTATTTAATTTTAGAGAATCCGGTGCTTACACCGCTAGTGTAAATAATAAGAGCGTGGATAACATTCAAAATTTTACGGTCAATGATACGAATGGTACTTGGTTCGAGCGTTATGATTATAACGAGTATTCCACCGAGGAAACAGAGCGCGCATTTGGAGCAAACTTAGAATTTGACTATAAGTTGAGTGATCAAATATCAGGAAAATTAAAATTTGGTTTTAAAACAAGAAAAAAGTCAAGAACCCACGACAGAGACTACGAGTATGGTGCTTTCACCTATGTTGCACATGGCAATAAAAGAGACTCCACATACCAGCATTTCGAATTCCTCAATAGTATTCCATCAGGGACAATATATACCCCATATTATCCATTCATGGATAATGAATATGATGATAATGGCTTTTTAAATGGAGATTATACCCTCGGGCCATTTGCAGATATTGACAAAATGAATCAAATATTCTCATTTTTTAGATCTAACTGGACTTGGGACCCATATCATGAAAACATCATGCATCATTTCCATAAGACAGAATCTTTGATATATGATTATTCAGGGACAGAAAATTATGATGCAAGGTATGTAATGACCGATCTTAATATTGGTTCAAAGCTAAATATATTAAGTGGATTTAGGTTTGAAAAGAATAGAACCTTTTATACTTCTTATCATGGGCAGCAAACGACCTTACCCCATTATAATTCAATGGGCTCTGACACCGTCTCTAGTCATGTCCGTACAAATTCCTATTCCTTGCCTTCCCTATTCTTAAAATATCAGCCACTTGATTGGCTCATTTTAAGATATGCAAGTACTAATACATTGACCCGGCCAAACTATTCTGATGTGATACCTTTATATAATATACAGGGTGCACCAAGGACTGTAACATATCGCAACCCATTTTTAGAACCAGGGTTATCTGAAAATAATGACTATGTGGTCTCAATTAACAATAAGCACCTTGGCCTTTTAAGCCTTAGCTACTTTACAAAAAGGATCGAAGGTTTGATCTTCAGCAGTGGGCAACGATATATTACAGATCCGAGTCTTTATGGGCTACCAGGCTTCACAGAGAAATATAGGATCAATGACTATAAGGCCAACAATCCATATGATGTACTTCTCGAAGGTTTTGAGATCGACTATCAGACCCGATTCTGGTATCTACCTAGTTTTTTAAGAGGATTGGTATTTAATGCAAATTATACACGGACCACATCAGAGGTAAAATATCCTAGGACTGTTATCGAAACAGAGATCGTTTTTGACCCATCCTTTCAGGTTATCACATACAACCTAGATAGCTTATATGTTGATAGATTATTGGATCAACCAAAAGATATTATAAACTACTCTCTTGGATATGACTATAAAGGCTTTTCAGGGCGCTTATCTATGAATTACATTTCTAATGTATTCTCAACCACAAACTTCTGGCCAGGCCTCAGAGAAGATACAGATGCTTACCGCAGGTATGACCTCTCCATGAAACAAAAACTACCTGTCAAAGGCCTAGAGCTATATCTAAATATCAGCAACCTTTCAGAGGCTGTAGACATTACAAGACTTAGAGGGTTCAACCCTTATGATTCCGATTTTGATGATTCAATCTATGATGAAATACTAGATCCATCATTGTACAATAATGATCAGTCCGCAGATATTGCAGAACTACTGAGCCGGGTGCCAAGAAGCCAGAGGGCAAAAAGCCAAGAACAACATTATGGTAGTACAATTGATCTAGGTTTTAGATTTTCGTTTTAATGTGAATTAACACTCTAATTCATCTGATATGAAAATATTGCTTGCTGCCTTTCTATACACTGGCCTGATGGTAGCAGGAACAAATACTCAAGGTGACAAGACATCATTGAGGTCTCTATACCCAGGAAAGGGTCATTTCATCAAGCACCAACAGGAATGGCAAATGAGTCTATATAATAAAAGGATCGATGAATTCAAAAATGATCCCATTGGACAAGGCAAGATAGTTTTCCTTGGTAATAGTATTACTGAAGCAGGAGGAGACTGGAACGTAAGGTTTAGTACTAGCAATATTGTTAATCGAGGAATCTCAGGTGACATGACTGAGGGAGTATTAAACCGTCTTGATGAAATTATTCATTATAAGCCTGTTGCTATATTTCTACTAATTGGCATCAATGATATATTCGATGCGAATATACCTGAACGTCAAAAGATCACACCATCATATGTTTCAAATAATATATTTAATATTGTAGAAACAATTGTAGATCAGAGTCCAGACACAAAAATATTCATTCAGACGATCCTGCCTATAAACGATAAAATATACACGAAGGAAAAGGGATGGTTCCCAGATCACCCTGTACCACTTCCAGACCAAATTTCTGACATAAATACACTTTTAAAAGAGAGATCTAGGAGCAGGCCATTTATATTGATCGACCTCCACTCTGCTTTTATTGATGATGAAGGTCTACTAGACGAAAGATTCACAACAGATGGTGTACATTTAAATAGTTCTGGCTACGATAACTGGGTCAAATACATTCATAAGGATGTTTCATCAATTAAGGTTCAACCTTATTAGTATTGGATGAAATAAGGGCTGAATATTTTTTGTTTATCTATCTAAATGTACATTCATATTAATCAATAGACAGAACATTGAAAAGATTATCACTGCTCGTAATTTTTCTTATTGGTTGTACAAACAATAAACAACCTTTTCAGTTAACTGAAGATACATATGAAATGTGGCAAGAGTTCATAACACCCACCAAGTCTGAATTGGCCTGGGCTCAAATTCCCTGGAGAACCACATTTTATGATGGCCTTATTGAATCTGATATTGAGCAAAAGCCTCTTCTACTTTGGGCCATGAATGGTCATCCTCTTGGATGCACATGAAATAACGGTGCAGCAGGCCGGCGGTCCGTTTGGTCAGATCCAAGATTGATAGAGATATCTAAAAATTTCATTCCTACAACAGATGAAGTTTGGAGGCTCCAAGGGGTGAATGATAATGATGCCTCTTTATTTCAGGAAATGGCTGACAAGGGACACTATCGTAGAGTTGGAGGTTCAAGACAGGGCATATATGTTTGTAGCGCTAATGGTTCACTTTTAAGCTCTGTTAATTCTCTAGATCCAGATGTAGTTCTGGAAACCATTAAAACAGGATTATCTAAATGGGAAGAATTACCAAAAAGTGACCGTCAATTGCCTGATAACTTTAGTCTTAGAGCATCACATCGTTGGGAAGATAGTTACCCAGAGGATGGCTTAGTGTTAAAAGGTGCAAAGGCTGATCTACTAACAGATCCACCAAAATTATCTGAAAGAGGGGATCGATGGAATATGGATCACGTTTGGTTCAGCAAGGATGAGATGAATCTATGGTTGCCTGATAAATATGATATTGGTACGACCCATGAATGTCCTCAAGTAATTAAAGATCGATTATTTCGATTTCATTTGGTTGATAATGTAAGGGGACAGACCCTACCCTTTGCAGCTGAAGAAATCAAAGACGCTGAGCTTAGCATTGAAGTAACTGAAAATAATAGTTCATTCGTAACCTTAAAGATAACTGGCAGCTCAAAAGCTGTTGCAAAGGGTCAATGGTTGCTTGGTGAGAATGACTGGACCCCTGACCATGAATTAGATCATAGTATTGAAACAAATATGATTGGTAATGCAATTTATAATATTGTTGCAAAAAACTTTATTGAATTTGAAATGGTAGCTCTTGCAGAGTGGAGTGGTAAAACACAGAATAATGGGCGCCGCTTTGGACCAGATACAGGGAAGATCGGAATGGTGTACAATTTAGCAGAAAAAAGATCTAACAATAAGATCGCACCCGCATTTGTAGATCTCTACAATGCAGAATGGATCCAACATCCATAAATCTATTTGATCAATATCACTTTTTTAGTATTATAATATTCCCCAGTCATTAGAGAATAAAAATAAACACCGCTCGCATGAGACTCTGCGATCCATTCTACAATATGCGAGCCGGGTATCATGATCTGATCTTTGATCAGGGTCTCTATTAGTCTACCATTTGTATCAAATATATTCAAATTAACAGAGCTGGTCTTACCTATATCAAATGGAATATTCAGCACTGGATTAAATGGGTTTGGGTAAGCAGCATGCAATCTATGTTCTGTGGGTAAAAGTGTATTTCCACCTGTATTCAAGCCCGATTCGATAAAAACAGGGTCACCGACCTCGAATGAGATCTCATTACCAAAATATCCTGATAACTGAAGATTACTTATAGAAATATTTCCAGAGACCTCTGAGTAGTTTTGGGAGCTCCAAGAAATTTGAGTTAATAACCCCTCTCCACCTGGGATTGGGGCTCCAGTTCCTTGCGAAAAACCAATGACCAGTCCTGAATCATTTACACCCATTGTCCAACCTGATTCTTCAGCTCGTCCACCTGAGCATTCTTGAAAATTAATGTCAGACAACTCTATTCCTTCTAGCTCTAGATTAAACTGCACACCATAGATATCCACATAATTTTCAAAATATATATCTAATGCTCCAGATGATTCATCTTGCCCACTAATCTCAAAGAAGGCGTCAGCATTCGTATGATAGGATTCCGTATGCATTATTAGATGTGAGCCAATATAGTAGTAGGGCTCAGTGTGGCCTGAATTATTATAATCACATAGTGAACATGTTACTCCACTCACACAATCTGGGTTATTTGGTGAGCAGTAATTAATGTAATCTTCCAATACATAATCCATTGTTACATTATTACCAACAAGAACATGCTCTAAAAGATTAAAATCCTGTGGTATGACCTTATCTCCTGGACAGAATCCAGCGCGGTTATATTGCCATGTTCCGTTCTGAGGAGAGCAGTCATTAGACCCACAATCATCTCTCCAAAAATTATGAAAATAGGAGAATTCTCCATTTAAAAATATATCATGGATCTTTAGGGAAAATTCTGCTGCATTTTCCGTGTTGCCTTGCCCATGCCCTGTAGTGGTCATCCTTAAGTTCACGTTCTGTGCATCACTTGGGATATATTGTGTAACAGAAGATATATTTACAGGGTTGGTCGTATCACCATATACCACATAATCATAGTTCCATACATTACGAACAGTAGTAAATGGGTATTCTGGAACACCTGAAATAAAATTAAATTGAATATTAACAAGCCATCCTGGTTGGACCCATGTATCTATGTATGACCGTAGGGGGACCTCACCAGTTAATAATGACCGATAATCGGTCACATCGAAAGACCAACCACACTCTACCCCATATGGTGTGACATATCTGCCTATCTCAAACCAATCATTCAAATGCATTACTGAGATCTTTGCCTTTCTATCCCAGGGATCACACCCTCCGGTTGGACACTCAAGGGCTAATGTCATGATGATCTCTGAATAATCTGAATTTGTATCAGGAAATTGGATGGTATCTATGATCGTTCTGTAATTACCTGAACCACCAAAGAATTGATGAACATTATCAAAGGCTACTATGGTTGTATCACCAAACAGATAAGCGTAATGTATTATCAGAATATTTATCAGGTATTTTTTCATCATATTTACTTTAGAAATAAGATCTTTCTGTACTCAAAATGTTTATCCCCAGATATCTTTAAAAAATATGTTCCTGAGGCAATATTATTTGGCTCCCAGTAAAGATCATGCGTTCCACTTTCAATTGAGTTTTGCATTATTTTTTGAACAAATTTCCCATTAATGTCATAAAGTTGAATATTGATGTTTTCTGAGCGCAATAATTCAAAACGAATATTGCATCCTGGATTAAATGGATTTGGGGATGAAGTCAGACCAAATGTTCTTGGTTGTTCACCCTTTTCGGCTAACGCAGAAGTACTACCCCAGCCTACGATCTTGATATTCTTAATAGATGAAGCATCTTCTAGTATAAATATAAAATCATCAGGCAAAGAAGATCCATCCATGCTATAAGCCACTAGTTTAGATTCTGAGCTATCCCAAGCCCAGCCTGAAGGTAAATGAATATCAACCTCCATATTTGATCTTAAGAGATCAACCTGAAACCCCGCTATATCACCATCAGATGAGATTGTTACTTGGTCTTCAGAAACAAAATAACTACCGCTATAAACTCCATTACGAACTCCTGGGTCTATCATCAATAACCATTCAAAGAGTAATATAATATCTCCTATGTCAACTACACCATCCTGGTTTGTGTCGCAAGCTTCTAGCTGTAAATCAGTGCCACTTTCATGCTGGAGCATGAGAGCAACAAGTATGACGGCATCATATATATTTAAAGTCTCATCAAAGTTCACATCACCTAAAATTCCAGATAAAGTGTAACCATCCACCCAGGATGGATTCCCTATTAAAAGGCCATTATGACCATTCCCTGAGATGTCAAATAATGTATCACCTGACCCTTCATTAAAGTTAAAATAAGCGACTAATCCTGTTTCTTGAGTAGGGTCTGTATCCATCGTAGCTATGATCTGATCCTGAGTCCTCGAGACATTCCATATCCGAACTTCATCAATGCGTCCATCAAAAAATCTGCTTCCATAATCTGAACCTATTCTTACAGAATTATTATTCGCGGTAACACTTAATGCACTGCCAGAAAGAGAAAACTCGGCACCATTGATATAAAGTTTACGTTGCCCACCATTCTTGACTGCTGCAATATGGTACCACTGGTTAGCACTCAAAATACCAGTACCTGTAACAAGCTCATCAAACCCCAATCCGGTATAAGGTGATTGATATGTTAATCTAAGCATATAGCCATTTGCACCTGGAGTATGATATTTGGATATGATGCCTCCAAGCCAAGAAAATGTTTCAGGGAATATCCAAGCTTCTAAGGTATAGTCCTGTATCAAATCCAGATCTGCATGATCTGAGATACGTATATTATCATCAAACCCATCAAAGTTAATTGAGTGGTCCTCCCCACTCACAAAACACGTAGATAAAAGTAAGAAAAAAGTTATTTGCCTAATTGATACCATATTTAAAATTGGATAAGATATGTTTTTTCTATCGTTAACTTAATTGATCAAAAGATTCTTTAAATCAATATTTTATCAATAGACCAATAAAATTTTGTGATATGATGAAAAAAATTCTTGATCTAAATATTAGGAATACCTTTTTTTATATTTTTTCGATTTACTTCCTACTTGGAATGCATATCTCAATCGACCATGTTGGTGGCCATGGACTCTATCTTCCTTTCAATATTATTGGCTGGATATTTGTATCACTTCTGATAGGGATGGGCTTATACCAGATTAGCTGTTCTGAAAAGTTATTTATTACCAAACTACAGATATACTCTTTAATTGGATCCACTCTCTTGGTAGTTCCATTTTTTTATCCAAATAATGTTCATGCTAGCCTTGCTTTAATGAGAATAATGGGCCTCTTTGGTGGCCTATTATTATATTTATCTTTTTCACAGTTTCAATTCAGCAAAGAAGAAAAAAATAAGTTCTTATATGTAATTCTTGGAAGTGTTTTAATTCAGATATTATTAAAATATTCTTCTTTAATTCAGCCGCAGTTTAGTGCGATGGCTCAAAAAAATATTTTTGCCTCATTCTTATCAACAGGGGCCGCAATATCCCTCTTTTTGGTAGTAAAAGAAAATTATATAATCAATAATTCCTTAAACCGTATGCTTGTTTTTTGCATACCATTTTTTACAGGTCTCCAGATATATCACCTCCAATCTCGTACAGGGTACTTATCTCTAATAGCTGGAATAATATTTCTAATTTTCTATGGAAAGTTAAGAAATAGGATTCTTTTTTTCTGGTTTGGACTACTACTTACAGGCCTTTTAATTGGCAGCTTATCAATAAATAATACCAGGCCAACAAAAGAGATAGAATACTCCAAGAATACCAGAATAGTAACATACCAGCTTACTTATGAAATGATAAAAAATAATCCGATCTTTGGAACAGGCTACGGAAATTTTCTTTCAGCTTTTAGACATCATTATGCAAAACGTAAAAGCGACGACCCATCACTTCAGACAATTGGTAATAGCAACATGGATCACCCACATAATGAGTTACTTTTTTGGACAGTTGAGGGAGGAATTCTTCCGCTAGTTGGATTACTGATCATGGCAGGCAGTTTTTTAAATATGATTTGGACGGTAAAGCAAAAAAAGACCTGGGCGATGTTGGGCATTCTTTTACCTATACTAATCCATTCGCAACTAGAGCTCCCTTTTTATATCTCTCTAGTTCATTGGATCATTTTCATTTTTATTATTTATTTGATCGATAGTGAATTTGGTAACCATTTTGAAACAAAAGTTAGCTTCTCCTCTATTTTTCGTTTTCTTTCATTCGTTATACCTGTTGTGATTACAGTTTATATGGGAACAACCCTCAAAACAGCATCAGTAATTACCCAATTTGAGAGGACAGGCTATAAGGACCCATCACTTCTAGTCTCGATTGTTAACCCCTATGCATGGCAAAAGAAATATGAAACCCTAATAATGAAATTGAATCTGAATATCGCTAAAAATACCAAAAATATAGAAAAACTAAATGACTACATTGAATGGGCAGAACGGTACGTAGGTCATTCTCCATACTTATTCATTTACTATGACCTAGCTACCGCATATGAAGCATTGGGTGACGGCGAGAAAGCATGGGAGGTCTATCGATATGCACAGTATTTATACCCTGGTGCTAAATGGCGCAAGGAATAGTAAATATTAGAGGAAAATAAACATGTAACATAATTAGACAATATTGTTGGTGAATAGTGTCACAATTCAATACAATCTATGTTGAATAAAGATTTATACTACTGGCTTTTTTTATTATGCTAAAATTAAGTAGTTTTGGTATGATTTTTGTAAATATAGGTCAGATATTACATGACCAGCACAATTTAAAAGCTAAAAAATGAAAACAAGCAAATATTTTACAATCTATCTAATGATTCTATCCTTTGGAATAGGTCAATCAATATCCGTTGACCGAGACCTAATGCCTCCTTTGCCATCTGATGGAATTGAAGAACTTCAGTACAGACCCTCGACTAAATACGACGACTCAACCTCTTTAAGACTTTACAATGACTTCCTATCAAATATCTCTGTTAATTCAAATAGCCGTGATGGTGGAGGGGTCTATACTTTTACTACCTGCGGTCAATCAGGCCGATTTGGCCCCAGTCAAAGCCAGGCTAATTCTGCATATTCTGGAACAAACCCAACTATCAATGTTACAGTCTTTAATGGTATCCAGCGTTGGGAGGTTCCAGCCACTGGTACTTACGTAATAGAAGCATATGGTGCCAGAGGGGGACCTGGTGCAAATTATGCTTCTGGAGAACCAGGTGATGGTGCATATGTTAAAGGCACATTTCAACTTAATTCTGGAGACATTCTACATATACTAGTTGGTCAATTAGGAAGTTACACCAGTTATAGTAATTACTACGGTGGTGGTGGTGGTGGTGGTAGTTTTGTTGCACAAGGCACAACTTATGGAAGTGCGACCCCGCTCATCATTGCTGCTGGTGGCGGCGGCGGCGGATTTAATAGTTCCAGCTACGTAAATGGTCAAACTGGAACAAGCGGTTCAAATGGTGGAAATGCGACCCAATATAATTACAGTGGACCTGGAATAGGTGGAAGCAATGGGATGGGTGCAACTGGATCAACTTATGGTGGGAATGCCGGTGGCTTCTTTAGTAATGGTAGTGGTAATCATAATCATTATAGTGAGGCAGGTGTTGGATTTAGGAGTGGTGGAAATGGTGGAAATGGTCAGTATGGTGGTCGTGGCGGATATGGTG
>CENP01225007.1_pt1 | contig 12912 bp, 13 predicted proteins | sample 361281 | NCBI WGS metagenome assembly CENP01 (sample SAMEA2591122, study PRJEB7988) | marine metagenome | biome: marine biome (ENVO:00000447); feature: deep chlorophyll maximum layer (ENVO:xxxxxxxx); material: saline water (ENVO:00002010), including plankton (ENVO:xxxxxxxx) | depth 70 m
AGAGCAGATGTATGGGAACCAGCAAATAATATATATTGGGGACCTGAAAGAGAATGGCTAGCTGATGAAAGATATCATGGTGATCGTGAATTAGAGATGCCATTAGCTGCAGTCCAAATGGGTTTGATTTATGTAAATCCGGAAGGACCTAATGGTAATCCTGATCCTTTGGCTGCTGCAAAGGATATTAGAGAAACATTTGGTAGAATGGGTATGAATGATGAAGAAACTGTAGCATTAATTGCTGGAGGACATACACTTGGTAAAACCCATGGTGCAGGAAGTACTGATCACGTAGGAGAAAATCCTGAATCATCAAATATTGAAGAACAAGGTTTTGGTTGGAAAAGTGACTATAAATCAGGGGTTGGAAAAGATGCTATCACGTCTGGATTAGAAGTTATTTGGACAGCAACTCCTACCGCATGGAATCATACTTATTTAAATATTTTATTTGATTTTGAATGGGAGCTCACTAAAAGTCCAGCTGGGGCTAATCAATGGGTTGCTAAAGATGCTAGTGCATTTTTTCCAGATGCATTTGATTCAAATAAAAAACATAAACCAACAATGTTAACTACTGATTTATCATTAAAATTTGATCCAGAGTATGCAAAAATTTCAAAGAGATTTATTGAAAATCCAGAAGATTTTGATAAAGCTTTTGCAGATGCATGGTTTAAGTTGACTCATAGAGATATGGGGCCTAAAACAACATATTTGGGACCTGAAATTCCACAAGAGGATTTCTTGTGGCAGGATCCAATTCCTAGTTTAAATCATAGATTAATTGATAAAAATGATATCAAAGAATTAAAAGAAAATATTTTAAATTCGAAACATAGTACAGGTGATTTTATAAGTCTATCTTGGGCGTCAGCTAGTACTTTTAGATCAAGTGATAATAGAGGTGGCGCTAATGGAGCAAGAATTCGTTTAGAGCCACAAGTTAGTTGGGATATAAATAATCCTAAAAATTTAAAATCTATTCTTAATACTCTTGAACAAATTCAATTTGAATTTAATTCAGATTCAAAAAATGAATCTGAAGGTAAAATGGTATCAATGGCTGATTTAATAGTCTTAGCTGGATGTGCTTCAATTGAAAAGGCAGCTCAAAAAAACGGATATAAGATTGAAGTGCCTTTTACTCCTGGAAGAATGGATGCAAGTCAGGAGAGAACTGATGAAGATTCTTTTAAAGTTCTTGAACCTTTTGCAGATGGTTTTAGGAATTATAAAAAGAAAAGTAGTTTTTTCTCAACAGAAGAATTATTAATTGATAAGGCTCAATTATTAAATCTAACCGTTCCTGAAATGACAGCATTAATAGGTGGACTTAGAGTTTTAGATACAAATTATGATAATTCTTCAATGGGTGTTTTAACTGATAACCCTGGATTGTTAAGTAATGATTTTTTTACAAACCTTTTAGATATGTCTACAAAATGGGAATCAGTTTGTGAGCACAACGAAGAGTTTTCTGGAATAGATAGAGCAAATGGAATAGAAAAATGGAAAGCCTCTAGAATAGACTTAATTTTTGGATCAAATTCAGAATTGAGAGCTATATCAGAAGTTTATGCTAGTGATGATGCAGAATTAAAATTTATCAATGACTTTATTGATGCTTGGAATAAAGTGATGCAACTAGATAGATTTGATTTAAATAATATTTAAGTATTTTGTATAGAGTCCATCCAAATTTTTAGTAAAGAATCATAAGCTCTAATTACTTAATTTATATAATTAAATAAAAAAGCCTCTTTTATAGAGGCTTTTTTATTTTGTAAATTTATATATGAAATTATTAATACCACCACCAATTCAAGCATTATTTTCAGCTATTACAATGTGGTTGTTAAGCAAATATTTATATCATGCTAATTTTAACTTAAATCAAAATATTGGTTTTGGATTAGTATGTTTAATAATTGGAGTAGTAATAATAATATTGAGTATAAATAAATTTAGACAAATTAAAACAACAATTAGTCCATTAAATCCCAATAAAACATCATTTTTGGTTGTTAATGGAATATATAGATACACAAGAAATCCTATGTACCTTGGATTACTTTTCATATTATTATCAATTGGTCTTTATTTAAAAAACTATGTAAGTTTTTCAATTATTCTATTTTTTATATTTTTCATCACTAAGAATCAAATCATCCCTGAAGAAGAAGCTTTAGAAAGTATATTTGGAGAAGAATATAAAAAATATAAACAGAAAGTTAGACGTTGGATTTAATTAAATATCATATTTTAAAAAATTAAATAGATTTTTTTAATAAATGAATTAATAAGAAATGTAAAGCCTCTTTTATAGAGGCTTTTTTATTTTGTAAATTTGATTATGCAAGTAATTACATTAGTTATATTTTTATTTTTTGTAAATGCTCAGGAATGGGAAAAATCATTTTCAGCTGGATCTTTTGATATAAATAATAATTATATGGGAGGATCTGAAGTCCTTCAATTAGTTTCTCATAAAAATGAATTGTTCGCCTCAGTTGGATATTGGCAAGATGAGTCAAATATATGGTATGGAGGAAATGATATAAATTATGGTTGGGCTCAAATTTTAAAACTTGGTGGCTCAAATGAAGATTGGGTTGTTGATTTAAATTTAGATTCATATTATTTAAGACCTGAAATTCTAAAACAAGTTGTATTTACTAAAGATATGTTTGGTAATAATTTATCAAATCCAGACACTCTTCTGATTGCTGCTGCTTTTTCTTCAAATTTTATATTCGGACCAGTAACGGCTAGTTCATTTATTAGAGATGATATTAATAATAGTTGGAATATTAGTACGATTTACGAGGGAGATCAACCAACTGGCGATGAAAGTTATTCAATTAGAGATATAGAAATTTATACAGATCAAATAACTGGTAAAGAGATGCTTTTTACAACAGTTGGTACTAAAGGAATATTTGTTGGTAAATATAATCAAGATTTAGATTATAAAATTCAATGGAGTTCTATTCCTGAATTTGATAATATAGATATAAGACCACTTGGTATAGTAGTAGCTAATAATGAACTTTATTTTTCATCTGGAAATAAAATATATAAGAGAATTGATGGATTTGAACCCAGTTATACGATAGTTCATGATTTTAGTGATTTAAGTTCTAATATTAATCCTGCAGTTGGAGGTATTCGTGGATTAACAGTATTAAATATTGACGGTAATGATTCGCTCATTTTGATGTGGTGTCCAGATAGTCAATCTAAGGGTGTTATATTTAGATTAGACCCCTTATCTAATAATGTTTTCAATCGTGTTTATGAAACAAAGCTTTCATTGCTTGTAGAGGACTATCTTGCAGGTACATCAGTAAATTATTTATTAGGAGCTTATAATGAGTTTTATAAAATTTATGATAATGTGATTAATGAATACGTCCATATTATTGGATTTGAAGCAACTATTCAAGGAGGTAATTATCCAATTTGGAATGGATATTATAGTGGTGCAATGTATGCAATTAGAACTAATAATGCAGAATATAGCTTAAGAGAAATTAATGAATATTTTTCAATTAATGATGATCCCCTTGTTGCAAATAGATGTTATGTTAAATCACCCTTTTCAGGTGAAAATGCTATTTATTTTGGAGGTTTTGACCCAAATGGATTTATAGCAACAAATAGAGCGTGGATTTATAAACAAATAAGTACTACCGTTGGAGATATTAATGGAGATGGTGGTTTAAATGTATTAGATGTCATTCGACTAATTGAAGTGATTCTTAATAATGAATATTTACAACATGGTGATATTAATGAGGATAATATTTTAAATATTATAGATGTAATTCAGTTGGTAAATATTATATTAAATCATACAATTATTACAATGCCCAATCAATAAATGCTCTGAATTTTTAACAGTATATTTTGAAGGTTCAGGTAAATTAACATCAATATAAATACACTGAGTATCACCACAGTCTTCGCACATAAAATGAGAATGAGTAGAATTTAGTTTTAGCGAGTTATTATTTTTATTATTTCTGGCATATCTTTTAAGCCCATTTTGATCTACAAATGAATGTACTAAATCAGATTGTTCTAATCTATCTAAAATACGATAGACTGTAGTTTTATTCATTTTATCACAAAATTTATCTACTAATTCTATAATAGTTAATGCTTTTTTATCTTTAAAAGAATCAAGTATTAATTTTAGTGATTTAGTTTTTTTAAAAGTACCCATAATATTAAATGCAATTCAGTTGCAATACAATCATAAAATATTTATTTTAACAGCGTGTTTATTGAATAATTTAATAAATTTTTGGAGTATTAAAATGAGAAAATTACCTGTAACTGTTCTTTCTGGTTTTCTTGGAGATGGAAAAACAACAGTTTTAACAAAATGTTACAATTGATTATGGTGACCTTCATAGAAATATATTTAACCATAATTCTAATTTTTAAATAAATCTTTTATAGGAATTATTAATTTTTTAAATTTTTTTATGAAATTTTTTTTAAAAATGTTTTCTGTTTTTTTGTTCTTCAATTTAATTTATTCAGAATGTTCTGATCTTGATTATGCTCAGTGCATATATTGGTCTAATTATTGTGAATGGAATGATGAAACTGAACAATGTCAAAATATAGGTGGTGGTGGAGATGATGATAATGATAATTTTATTGAACCTAGCTGTATCCCTTTTAATCAAATAGAATCTATACCTTACAATACTACAGATTATGCTAATATGTGTATGGAATATTTAGGTGTGCCACCAACAGTAGATTGTGGCGAGGGTGTTCATATACCTATTTACGTTAATGGAGAAGAAGTATATGAAGATCAATTTCCAGGCGTATGTGATGATCAAGATTTTAAGGGTACTTGTAATATAGGTTCCAGAGTAGCAAGAGTTGAAGGGGTTGATATTAATGGCGATCCTCTCCCCGAAGTTGTTTGGGTATTTTTTTGTCGATCTGCTGGACAAGATTTATTTAATCAAACAGGAACAGTTTCAGTGCAAATGATTGGCTATAATACAGAAAATGGTGCTACATGTTTTTTTGAATCACCTGATGCTGTTGGAGATAATATTCAATCAGAATATTTATTTTACGATGAAAATGGATTTTTAGATGGAGAGCTTCCATCTTATGGAAGTTTAGAATTTGATCAAGTTTTTCATTCTCCGATTGTTTCAAATACAAATTGTATGTCATGTCATACTAGTGATCCATTTATTCATGATCCTTGGATAGATAATGCTAAATTACCAAATGACCCATCTCAAACTGTAATACCTAAATATGAATATGATGCTAATAATCTACCATATTTTGCTGTTGGAGGGTATGGAAGTCAATTCAGCAATGCAAGTATTTATATTCAAGGAAATAATTGCTTGAGCTGTCATAGATCAAGCATGGAATTAGCTACTAGTGTTTTTGATGGTTTAGGTAATGTATTAGTAAATGATTTTATGCCACCATATAACCCTGGTTCTTTATCAGAAGATTATAATCAATTAATTGATTGTTATATAAATGGCCCTGAAAATACAGAAGGATGCCATTGGATGATACCTTCTGGAGGTGATTGTGAATCTGAAATAATAGGATTAGAAAGTGAAGAATTATCTGGCGATTTAAATGATGATTTAATAATAAATGTACAAGATATTATAATCATCATTAATTTAGTTTTAAATAATGAATATAATATAAACGCAGACCTAAATGTAGATGGAATTATTAATATTTTAGATATATTAGAAGTGGTAAACCTTATTTTAGAAAATTTATTAAGAGATGACATATTAATTAGTCCACATAACTTTAATTCTTTAGATAAATCTACATTAAAGACTTTGAAAGAATGGGTTAGAAAAGTTGATAAGTAAAAAAATAGGTATTGATTTATATCAAAATATAAAAAGATTCGTAAATGTTTTAATTCTAATAAGTTTTTTACATTCACAAATTGAGTTAAATACAAATAAGGATTCCTATTTAGTAGGAGAGCATATAGAAATTCATTTTTCTGGATTAGATAGCTATGGAAGTGATTGGGTTGGAATTTATGAATCTAATACGTCAAATGAACAATATCTTTATTGGTTATACACAGATGGAACTCAGCAGAATAATTATAATTTTATTGATTCAGGGTATGTAAACTTTTCACCAATAACACTACCTTCAGGTTCATATGAAGTAAGATTATTCTATAATAATAATTATGAATTGATAGATTCATACCCTTTTGTTATAAACGATAGCTGTATTGAATTTGAACAAAATATTTTTAATGATGTATTTAAAGTAATGACATTTAATACTTGGTATAGTGCACAATATGGTTTCGGGGGATTAGAAAGGGTAGCCGAAATTATAGCCAATTTGAATATAGATCTAATTGGATTTCAAGAAACAGATTCTTTGTCTATTAATGAAATAAAAGCAATACTTTCTAATTATGAAGGTTACACTCAATTATATTCCACACCATCACAATCAAATATATCTATTATATCTAGATTTCCTATTATTGAAACATATGATTATAATTTATATGGGATTGGAGCTGATTTATTAATTTCTAATTCTGATACAATAAAGTTTGTTTCATCTCACTTAACTGCTTATCCTTATGGACCGTATGATTTGTATGAAGGAATATCCATTGATGAGGTAATGGTTAATGAAATGAATACACGATATTTAGAAAATATAGATATATATAATCAAATAATTAATAATTCTTCAAATAATCCTAATCTACCAGTTATTTATGTAGGCGACCACAATACACCTTCACATTTAGATTGGGGATACGACAACATAAATCAAAACTTTGGTTTTGAAATAAATTGGCCAGTATCTGAATTCCTTTTAAATAATGGTTTTTATGATTCATTTAGAGAATTATATCCAAATATAAATGATCATATTGGGTTAACTTGGTCCCCTGGCTATCCTAAAAATACTTTTGATAGTTGGGATATTCACGATAGAATAGATATGATATATTTTAAACATGGAAACATCAAAAATCTATATCCTCATGAATCATATATTTATGATTGCGATCCATGGCCATCTGATCATAGAGCCGTAATTACAGAATTTTCAATTTGTAAAAATATGGATATTGGAGATATTAATTTAGATGAAATAATAAATGTTCTTGATGTTACTATTTTAGTAAACGAACTGCTTTATTCATCAAATTTATATTGTATTTATGTTTATGGTGATTTTGATGATAATCAACAATTAAATGTTTTAGATATTATTCAATTAGTAAATTTTATTTTAAATAACTAATCTCTTTTTATAGAAATGTATTTCTAGAGAGATTTTTTTGTACATTATTAAATATAAGAATTTTGAATTTTTTATAAAGGATGTTTTATGAGCTCAAGTCTAAAATTAACTATAATTTATACAATAGGTCATTTTTTTATTGCTATTGCATGTGTTTATTTTATTACAGGTGCTAATTTAGAACTTGCAACTGCAGATGCACTAATTGAACCAGCTATAAATGCTATTTGGTTTTATTTGTTGCATAAATTTTATGAAAAACATTTTAAAAAAAATTAATATCAAAATAAATTTTATTTTTTTTGATTTTATTAATTTATTTAAATGCAAACCAGTGGCAATAACTTGCTAGGATAAACGTGTAAATGATGTTAATTTTTAGGATTAATAATGGAAAAAATTTAAATGTTTAATATATCTATAGATAAATTTGATGGCATAGGTGTAATCTCTAGTGGATTATGTATGATTCATTGTCTTTCTACGCCATTTTTCTTTGTTGCTGCAGCTTGCTCTAATAGTTGTTGTAGTGCAGCTCCTGGATGGTGGTTGTGGATAGATTATATATTTTTAGTTATCTCATTTGTTGCTGTTTTATATTCTACAAAATCAAGCACATACAATTTTGTTAAAATTGGATTATGGCTTAGTTGGTTAGGATTGTTTGCTTTAATTTTAAATATTAGTTATGGTTTTATAGATGTTTCTGATAATATTAAATTTATTCCTGCTTTTTCTTTGATTGGATTTCATTTATATAATACAAGATTCTGTAAATGTAATGATAAAGAGTGTTGTTAATGAGCAATAATATTCCAAAAATATTAAGAATTACAAATATGAAATGGCTTGATCAAGATAAATCAAAAGACAAATTACCATCAGAAGTTCAATTACAATGGGTAAATGAAAAATGGGATAATATTCAAGTTATGAGATGGTTAAATGATCACTTTAATGCTTCTTTAAAAGAACTTAGTATTAATCAACTAGATGATGTTGAAAGTAAAAGTGAGAGTGGCTGAGGCGGCTGTTGTTAAATTTTAATAGTATATTAAAAATAAAGAAATATTTATAAGGACAATAAAAATGAAGTTTTTTTCGATATTTATAATTAGTACAACAATATTGTTTTCAAATTACGAATATAATCTAATTGATAGTAATAGTTCTTCACCATCTTTTGAACAAGTTGTAGGTCCTCAATTACTTAATACAAGCCAAGTAACAGTTCATTATTTTGGTCATTTTAATTGAGGAACATGCACTGTTCGGTTCGGACAGGTAAGGGATATAATTGAAAGCTTATATTTTGAAGGATACGAAAATAAAATCAAGTTATTTGGTATAGGTAAAACACAACATCAAAGCTCCCTTTCAAATTGGACAAATGGAAATAATACTTCCGTTTGTATGGATGAATCACCAGAGAATCTAGTTTGGAATAGCTGGAACGCAAACCAAAGAGATTTATTTATATTAGATCATGCAGGAAATTTAATTTTTCAAGATAATATTTCTAGCGGAGTACCTAATGATTTACAAAGTACACTTATTGAATTAATAGAGCAGATACCTATTGATCAAATTCCCGGAGATATGAATACTGATGGTGGAATTAACGTGCTTGATATTGTCTTGATTTCTAATCTTATTTTTATCAATGAGTACAATGAAACTGGAGATGTAAATATGGATGGTATTCTTAATGTTTTAGATATTGTACTGTTAATTAATGTAATTATTGGCACTTAATAAAATTTGTAAATTTACAAATATGAAAAATCTTACAATTATATATTTCACATTATTTTTATCTTTTGGTAACATACTACTATCAAGCGCACATGAGCTAAATCATAGACATCATTGCCTTAATGAGCATGTTGAAGTTGATTGCAGTGAATGTGCCATTTTAAATAGTTTAGATAGTTATACAATTATTAAATTTGTTAATGAATTTCCCCTTGTTATAATAATTAAATTTCAATTAGAATTAGTAAATTATTTTTCTAGTGAATTTAATCTTAATTCAAAATCAAGAGCACCGCCTACAACCTAAATTTATTTATAATATTATTTCATTGACCTTTGGTCAATTAATCAAAATTAAATTTTAGGAGGTTTATGTTTAATAATACAAAAAACATATTTTTATTTATTTTATTAGCTTTTGTAGTAACTTCATGTGAAGATACAGAATCTAGCGAACAAGATGCTCATACTGATGCAGATGGTATGGAAATTACAACAATGCTTGAAGATGTAGAAACTGAAATGTACAGTGAGTGCCTTGGAAGTATAGATAACGAATTTTCTAACGGGGTAAGCGCAGGATCTGAGTGGGATTTTACAGTTCATTTTTTAGATAGTAATTGTGAAGAACTTGAGCATGATGACGAGGGTCATGATGATCATGATCATGGAGATGATGACCATAGTGATGAACCTTATTTAGTCATAGAGTTAGCAGATGGAGGTTCCTCTATTGTGTCAATTTCTACAGAAGACCATGACGATCATGAAGGTGAAGAGCATTGTGAAGACTTCACAACTGAAGAAGATTGCGGTATGCATGATGAATGTGAATGGCATGCTGATGATATGGCATGTGAGGATGCTGGTCATGATGACGAAGATCATGATGATCATGAAGAAGAACATGGTTATACTTTTGAGTTAGAGACTTTAACGCCAGGTACTACCACATTTACTGTTACATTGATGCATCAAGGTCACGCTGATTATACTTCAGCTCCAATAACAATTGTTGTTGAGTAATCATTGAATTGATTTACTTGATCAGAAAATAGTTATAATTAGTTATTTTCTATAATTGTTTATGCGTCAAAATAAATATTATTATTTATTTATCTTTATTGCTATTATTTTGGGAAATATTTTTTCCCAAAATAGTAGCATTTCAGGTTGGATTTTAGATTATGAGACAAATGAACCTATACAAGATGTTTCGGTTTATATAAAAGAATCCAATTTGAGAACATCAACTGATATTGATGGTTATTTTAGTTTATATGTATGTCCAAAATGTGATATTTCATTTGAAGAACAAAATGATTTCAAGGATGTTATCATTATATTTGATTTGATTGGATACGAAAAAAAACTCATTAAATTTTCTGAGCTTAATAATAAATCCCAAATTTCACTTAAAAAACAGTCAATTGAACTAAAATCTATTCATATTCATGATGAATATATTTATGATTCTGATATTCTTTTAGATTCAAAAAAACTTGAAGAAAACATAAGATCAAATTTAGCTAATACGCTTTCTTATCAACCTAATATTGGAGTTATATCATTTGGTAATGTTACCTCAAAACCTATCATTAGAGGGCTATCTGGGGATCGTTTTTTATTAACTAAAGATGGAATGCAAATGGGAGACTTATCCCAAACTGCCATAGATCATGTTATTTCTTTAGATATGACGGAGGTATCTAATATAGAATTAATCAGAGGTCCAAGAGCTTTATTTTATGGATCAAATCCAATTGGTGGAGTTCTCAATACATCAATTTTTGGAAACCCAAAAACCAGAGTTGATAAATTTTATAAAAACATTAAACTTGGAGGAGAGTCATTCAACGAAGGTTTTTTTGGTAATTTGATGTTTTTTGTGCCTATCAAAAATAATCAGCTTAATATCTATATTAATAATAGAGAAACAAAAAATCAAACTAGCCCAATAGGGACTTTAGTGAACACTTATTCTATCACTTCAAACTACAAAATTGGCTTTACAAATTATCAAAAGCAAGGTTATATAAATTTTGTTATTGAAAGTTTTAATATGGATTATGGCATACCACCCAGTGCAGAAGGTCATATATCTGGTGTTGATATTATATTGAATAAAAATACATTTCAAATCAATTCTCATCATGATATAACATTTGGAGAGTTTAATCAATTAGATATGAGGTATAATTTTATTGATTATGAGCACAAAGAGTTTGAAAATAATGTAGATTTTTATTCAGTCTTATTAGGTAAAAGTACTCATCATTTTAAAATTGAAATTTTATCAGAAACGATATCACTAGGCACGGAAATAGAATATAAAGACTTTATTCCTGCTGGTTTTTACTGGACCCCAAATACGGATGAGACAAATCTATCTTTTTATGGGTATATAAATAAAAATTATAAAAATTATAATTTATTAGGTTCATTTAGAATTGGACATATAATTATAGATCCTAAACCAAATTATACATTTTATGCTAATCTCGAATTAGATGAAATTAGAAAAAGAGATTTTTCTTATATATCATCATCAATAGGTTTTGAGAAGAATAATAATAAATGGACATATAAGGGATGGCTCATTCAAACAATGCGACCTCCAAAAATTGAAGAATTATATTCTGATGGACCACATTTAGGTACATATGCATATGAAATTGGAGAACCTAATCTAGATTTAGAAAAAATTTATGGAATAGAATCCATTGTTGCATATAAATCAAATCCATTTAATGCATCATTAACTAGTTTTTTAAATTATAGCCCATATTATTATCAGATGACCAAAATGGGAGAGTGTGATGAGGAGATGGTGCTTGGTGAGGATGGGTATCCTTGCTCAGGTCCAGAGTATGATTTTATTGAATGGGGTAGTGGTCCAGGATGGTTATATATGTATGATACTAAAGGAGTTGAAGCTATAATTATGGGTTATGAAGTTAATTTAAATTATACCCAAAATAACTTTATGTTAAATTATGATTTTTCATATGTTTATGCTGAAAATCTTTCTTTTAAAGAACCACTTTCATACATTAATCCAGCTAAACATATATTGAATTTAGGCTATGATCAAAATTTTATGAATTATAAGCTGAGACTATCTAAAATTCATTCACAGAATCGGTTAGGTGAATTTGAAGTCTATACACCTTCTGCATTTTTAATGGATATTATTTTTAGCTATAAAAATAAAAGACAAACTTTCACACTTCAGTTAAATAATATTTTAGATGAAACGCATTACAATCATTTATCTAAAATAAAATTTATCGCTCCTGAGCCTGGAAGAAATTTAGTTCTTTCATATAAGTTATTATTTTAAAAAACTTAAAACAGCAATTTATGAAAATTGTTATTAATAACTTGTTACAAAATTAATGTTTTGTTAATTCTTTACAATAAATAAATTTTATTATGAAATATTCGTACTCAAAAGATATAGAATCTAATTTTTTAGATACTGAAAATAAAGTTAAAGATGCTTTGCTTGGTGTTGGTTTTGGAGTTTTAATGCCATGTAATGTTTTAGTAATTGACAATGAAAATCAAACTACGAAGGTTGTATTTCCAAGAGCTGATAGTCTTCTAGAGGTAACTGATAATAAAGATATCTTTTTATTAGCAAAAAAAGTAGATAAATTACTTGAGTCAGCTTTTAATAAAATTAAATAAAAATTTAGATTAACCATAAAGGGAATTAATAATGAAAATATTTATAAGACTACTACTTTTATCAATGATGAGTTTTATGTATGCTGAATGTTTAGAAATAGACAATCAAGAAGACTGTGATCGTATGGAAGGTTGTGAGTG
>CENP01230980.1_pt1 | contig 12890 bp, 7 predicted proteins | sample 361281 | NCBI WGS metagenome assembly CENP01 (sample SAMEA2591122, study PRJEB7988) | marine metagenome | biome: marine biome (ENVO:00000447); feature: deep chlorophyll maximum layer (ENVO:xxxxxxxx); material: saline water (ENVO:00002010), including plankton (ENVO:xxxxxxxx) | depth 70 m
ATCGTAACCAAACAGAATCGATAAAGACAAATTGTGTCATAAAGTCAGAAATATTAACGACCATCAAGGGCAACGCAGACGGATTGCTCATTGACGCTCCATGCAGTGGCTTGGGTGTTTTAAAAAGAAATCCAGATACTAAATGGTTAATCAATCCAGACCGTATCCAGGAAATTATACTTATGCAGGAAAAAATTTTACAAACTTATTGCTCGTCAATTAAAAAAGGAGGCTTGTTGGTGTATGCTACTTGTTCTATTTTACCTCAAGAAAACAGTCAGCAGATTGAAAAATTTTTGAATAGTGAACAAGGAAGAAGCTTTGAGATTGACGAAGAAAAAACCTATTTCTCTCACGAATCTGGCTTCGATGGATTTTACTGTGCTCGATTAATAAAGAAAATGTGAATAAATTGCTGAAAAGTTGTGCAACGCGTACGATTTTGATAGCCTTTAAATGCTGGGAAAAAATTATTTTTATATCGATTTAAAACAATCATGATTTATTTTTTCGGAAATCCCTCAACTGACGTCTACGCTGTCCAAACCTCTGTTAAGCTTGATAAGCTCAATCAAAAAAAACTAGTTTGGCTATTTGGAAACAGCCCTTTAATTCGTGAGGAAAAAATTAGTGGTGACTTTATAGGTCCTAGAGCTTCAATGGTTACTCCTTGGAGTACCAATGCCGTTGAAATTACTCAAAATATGGATATCTCTGGCATCATTAGAATTGAATGCTTTAGAGCAAAAAAAACTAAGGATACTTTTGATCCCATGCTTTTTGATGCCTATGCTGGACTAAATCAAACTGTTTTTGATATAGACATCAAACCAGAGCAAATTATATCTATTTCCGATATTGAGGCTTACAATAGAAAAGAAGGCTTGGCTTTAAGTGATGATGAGGTAAATTACTTGGAGCAACTTTCGCAAAAAATTGGACGAATGCTTACAGACTCGGAGGTCTTTGGATTTTCACAGGTAAACTCAGAGCACTGTCGCCATAAAATTTTCAACGGAAAGTTTGTGATTGATGGAGAAGACCAAAAAGAAAGTCTTTTTCAAATGATTAAAAAGACATCTTCGGTTCATCCCAACTCGATCATATCTGCATACAAAGACAATGTCGCATTTGTCTCTGGACCAGAAATAGAGCAATTTTCTCCCCGAGATGGTGCCATACCTAGTATTTATGAAGTGAAAAATATTAATAGTGTTATTTCACTAAAAGCAGAGACTCATAATTTTCCAACTACAGTAGAACCGTTTAATGGTGCAGCTACAGGCTCAGGTGGAGAAATTCGTGATAGATTAGCAGGTGGTCAAGGTTCGCTTCCACTAGCAGGTACAGCAGTTTACATGACCCCCTATTCAAGAGTAACTGAGGATCGTGAATGGGAGAAGGGTTTTCCTGAACGAAAATGGTTATACCAAACCCCAATTGATTTATTAATTAAGGCATCCAATGGAGCATCGGATTTTGGAAATAAATTTGGACAACCCTTAATCGCAGGATCTGTTTTGACTTTTGAACATCAGGAAAAGGATCATCGATTGAGCTATGACAAAGTTATTATGCTCGCTGGTGGTATCGGCTATGGTGTAAAAGAACAGGCGAAAAAGAAAAAACCCTCGAAGGGAGATCTTATTGTTATTTTAGGAGGGGATAATTATCGAATTGGAATGGGAGGTGCTGCGGTTTCGTCCTCCAATACTGGAGCCTTCAGTAATGAAATTGAACTTAACGCTGTTCAACGTTCCAACCCTGAAATGCAAAAAAGAGTAGCCAATGCTATCAGAGCTTTAGTCGAAAGCTCCAAAAACCCCATTATCTCAATTCACGACCACGGAGCAGGAGGTCACTTAAATTGTCTGTCAGAATTAGTTGAAGAAACTGGAGGAAAGATTTTTTTGGATCAACTTCCTATTGGTGACCCAACGCTTTCTGCTAAGGAAATTATTGGAAATGAATCTCAAGAGAGAATGGGACTTATTTTATCAGCAACCGATGCGGAGCGATTGAAAATAATCGCAGAACGAGAAAGAGCTCCTTTTTATATCGTTGGAAGTGTAACTGAGGACCAACACTTTTCTTTCCTTAACAATGAAAATGGCGAAAAACCAATTGATTTAGAGTTAGAATCACTTTTTGGAAGTGCACCAAAAACTACGCTTACTGATCAAAGAAAAACGCCTCAATTTGATGAACTAAACTGTAATTTCTCACAATTTGATACGCTGCTAACTGCTGTTCTAAAGTTAGAGGCCGTAGCCTGCAAGGACTGGCTTACCAATAAGGTAGATCGCTGTGTGACAGGAAAAGTAGCCCAACAACAAACAATAGGGGAATTGCAATTACCGCTGAGTAATTGTGGTGTAATGGCTCTTGATTTTAAGGGAAATAAAGGGGTTGCAACTGCTATCGGACATTCCCCAGTAATTGGTTTAATTGACCCTGCTAAAGGAAGTGTGAATTCAATTGCAGAATCATTAACCAATATAATTTGGGCTCCTTTGGAAGAAGGATTAAAGTCCGTTAGTTTGTCCGCCAATTGGATGTGGCCTTGTAATAATGCAGGGGAAAATGACAGGTTGTATCGCGCCGTAGAAGCTTGTGCTAATTTGGCGATAGAATTGGGGATCAATATACCTACTGGGAAGGATTCTTTGTCTATGAAACAAAAATACCCTGAAGGCGATGTTTTAGCTCCTGGGACTGTAATTATCTCTTCAACAGGACAATGTAGTGACATAACCAAGACCATTGTTCCTACAGCAATTCCTGATAAGGGGGGGCTGTTTTACATTAACCTATCTTCAGAAAAACATAAACTCGGCGGTTCCTCTCTTGGGCAAGTTTGCAACAAAGTAGGAATGCAAGCGCCGGGAATAAGTGATATTGATGGATTTAAAAACGCTTTTAATTTTATTCAAGATTTAATTCTGGATAAAAAGATTGTAGCAGGTCACGATATTTCCTCTGGAGGATTGATAACAACCTTGTTAGAGATGTGTTTTCCATCTCAAAATGTGGGAATGGAAATTGACCTAGCCCCAATCCAAAATGATAATACTATAGAATTAATGTTTGCTGAAAATTCAGGTTTGGTGATACAGTGTATGGAAAACTTACCAGAATTGCTAGAAACCATAGGAGTGAGCTGTATTAATTTGGGTGTGGTAAATAACACTGGTAAATTGACAATAAAAAACCGTAATGATCATTTGAATCTTGATATTGCCAAATATAGGGATATATGGTATTCTACTTCAGCGGCATTGGACGATCATCAGACAAGTAATGGACTTGCGAAGGTGAGATTCAACAATTACAAACACATTCCTTTGAATTTTAAATTCCCAAAAGGGTTTAATGGCAATAGCAACCAAAAAATTCAAAAAGGAATTAAAGCTGCGATTATAAGAGAGAAGGGAAGTAATTCTGAAAGAGAAATGGCTTATGCCATGCATGTTGTTGGTTTTGATGTTTATGACATACATATGACTGATATGATCAACGGTAGAGAAACTCTTGAAGACTATCAGTTTATTGTCGCGGTTGGGGGCTTCTCAAATTCCGATGTTTTAGGCTCTGCAAAGGGTTGGGCAGGTGCTTTTTTGTACAACCCAAAAGCCAAGGAAAGTTTAGATAACTTTTTCGCAAGGGAGGATACACTTTCTCTTGGTGTTTGCAATGGTTGTCAACTTTTTATCGAATTAGGGTTAATTACCCCTGAACATTCAGAATTACCTAAAATGGGTCACAACTCCTCTGGGAAATTCGAGTGTCAGTTTACTGCTGTCAATATAAATATCTCATCATCAATTATGATGAAAGGATTGGAAGGAAGTACACTAGGGATTTGGGCCGCACATGGAGAAGGAAAATTTAATCTACCAATGAAGGAGTCTGACTATCAAATTCCCGCAGAGTACCACTATGATAAGTACCCTGCTAATCCAAATGGATCTGATAATAATGCAGCGATGTTATGCAGCGATGATGGCAGGCATTTGGTTATGATGCCCCATCTTGAACGATCTACTTTTTCTTGGAATTGGGCGCATTACCCCTCCGATAGGAATGATGAGTTTTCCCCTTGGATTGTTGCCTTTGAAAATGCCATTGACTGGTTATCTAAAGGGCAATAAAGTCTACTTTCATGTTAGAAAATAATTCTTATTTTAGACTCAAAAAGTAACATGACTCCAAAAAGGATTTTCGATATCCTAGCTTTCCAAGCGAAAAGCAATCCCATAGAAAAGTGTTTGTCCATGAAAAAGAACGGGGATTGGGAGGCAACATCGACTCTGGAGTTTTTGGAGGCCGCAAACCAAATAAGTTCGGCATTATTAGAGTTAGGCGTTAAACCTCAAGATAAAATTGCATTAATCACGACATCTAACAGAACAGAGTGGTCGATTTTTGACATGGGAATACTTCAGTTGGGAGGCGTAACGGTTCCAATTTACCCGACAATCAGCTCTAGCGATTATGAATATATATTAAATCATTCCGAAAGCACCTATTGTATTGTTTCCGATGAAGAAATTTATCTAAAATTATCCTCAATTAAGGACAAATTAAAGAAATTAAAAGGCATCTATAGTTTTGAGGAAATAAAAGGCTGTAAACATTGGTCTGAACTCCTTCAAATCGGAAAGAAAACATTAAATGAGGAAAAGTTAGACAAAGTAAAATCGAGTGTCAACTCGGAGGATTTAGCTACCATAATATATACATCTGGAACTACTGGTGTCCCAAAAGGCGTAATGCTCAACCACAGCAACATCGTATCAAACGTAATTTCCGCTTCTAAAAAAATACCATTAAATATTAACAGCTCCTGTACCTTGAGCTTTCTGCCTGTTTGTCATATTTTCGAGCGTACTTTTGTCTACTTATACATCTACAACAGTTTAGAAGTTTATTTTGCTGAGTCACTCGAGACAATTCCCGAAAACCTAAAAGAAGTAAAACCGCATTTTATCACAGCAGTTCCAAGGTTGTTAGAAAAAATCTACGGTAAATTCTATGAAAAAGGAGATGCTTTAAAAGGTTACAAAAAAATCATTTTTAAATGGGCAATTAAAATAGCTGAGGTTTACGAACCCGACAATTCTAATGGATTTTGGTATAAACAAAAGCTCAAAATAGCACAAAAATTAGTTTTAAATAAGTGGAAAGCTGCGCTGGGCGATAATATCAAACTAATCGCTTCAGGAAGTGCTCCGCTTCAAACCCGATTGATTAGACTTTTTTCTGCTGCTAAAATGCCCATTGTGGAGGGGTACGGTCTGACTGAAACCTCCCCAGTTTTGAGCTTCAATGATATTCGAAATAATGATCTTAAAATTGGAACAGTAGGAAAATCGATTGAAGGAGTGGAAATCAAAATTGCAGAAGATGGAGAAATTTTATGCAAAGGCCCAAATATTATGGTAGGTTACTACAAGAATGACAAACTCACCAGTGAGGTAATGAGCGGAGATTTCTTTCATACTGGTGATATAGGTACTCTGGATAGTGAAGGCTTTTTAAAAATAACGGATAGAAAAAAGCAAATGTTTAAAACATCAGGCGGAAAATATATTGCACCTCAGGTTATAGAAAATCAACTTAAAAAATCTCTTTTAATAGAGCAAATTATGGTGATCGGTGAGGGCGAGAAAATGCCTGCTGCACTCATTCAACCCAATTTTGATCAATCAAGATTATGGTTTAAAGAAAATGGAGTGAGTTTTGAAGATACCCAAGCAGGTATATGCCAAAATAAAGAATTAATTCAACAAATAACGGATGAAATAAGAGTCCATGATGACAAGTTTGGTAGTTGGGAATCTGTTAAAGTTATAAAGCTGACTCCAGATGTATGGTCGGTTGACCAAGGACACCTCACTCCTACCATGAAGGTTAAGAGAAAAGCAGTTTTAGATAAGTACCAACCATTGGTTGATGAAATTTACAAGTATTTTTAAAAAATATTTATTATGCATGCATAATATTTTGTAAATTTGAGTAATTGGTTAACAAATGAAAAAAAATACCCTTGATGCTGTGTTGAGATCAACATGGAACTCTGTGAGTAAGATGTACAATCGAGAAGCATTGAAGTTTGATTCTACAATGGCAACAGGCTTTGCCTTGTTAAATATTGATTCGGAGGGTACCCCATCGACTGCCTTAGGCCCAAAATTGGGAATGGAATCGACTAGTTTATCTCGATTATTGAAAAGCATGGAAGAAAAAAAACTTATTATTAGAAAACCTAATCCCAATGATGGTCGTAGTGTTTTGATTTTTTTAACTCAATTTGGAAAAGAAAAAAGGGATTACTCTAGATCGGTTGTATTGAATTTTAACAATCATATTGAAAGCCAGCTAGACAATAAACAAGTGATGCATTTTCTTCAAGTGGCAGAGTGCATCAAGAAAGAAAGTAAAAAGTTTGAAAATTATATAATAAATTAAACCCAAAGCCTAATGGAAATATCACAAAATACTACTGTTAAAGGAGGGGAATTCATCATCAAAGAGTACAGTCCCGTCGACATTTTTACCCCTGAAGATTTTTCAGAGGAACAAATTATGATGAAAGAAAGTGTCCAGGAATTTATAGACCGGGAAGTATGGCCTAATAAAGAACGCTTTGAAAAAAAGGATTATGAATTAACCAAAACCTGCATGCAAAAGGCAGGAGAACTTGGCTTTCTGGCCGTTGGCGTTCCTGAAGAATATGGTGGCATGGGTATGGGATTTGTCTCTAGTATGCTGGTCTGTGATTACATATCTGGTGCTACTGGTTCGTTTTCAACCGCCTTTGGCGCTCATACAGGAATTGGAACGCTACCGATTTTGCTTTATGGAAGTGAAGAACAAAAACAAAAATACGTTCCCAAATTGGCAAGTGGCGAGTGGTTTGGATCCTATTGTCTCACAGAACCTGGAGCAGGCTCAGATGCCAATTCGGGAAAAACAAAAGCGGTATTATCTGAGGATAAAACACACTATTTGATTTCTGGACAAAAAATGTGGATTTCCAATGCTGGTTTTGCTGACTTATTAATTGTTTTTGCTCGGATTGAGGATGATAAAAGTATTACTGGTTTTATTGTGCCCAATGATCCAAGTAATGGCATTACAATGGGTGACGAGGAAAACAAACTCGGTATTCACGCTTCATCAACTCGTCAAGTATTTTTTAACGAAACAAAGGTGCCTGTTGATCATATGTTAGCCTCGCGTGGACAAGGTTTTAAAATAGCTATGAATGCGTTAAATGTCGGAAGAATTAAACTAGGTGCAGCATGTTTGGATGCACAGAGAAGGGTAATTGACAATGCTGTTCGGTATGCCAACGATAGAATCCAGTTTAAAACTCCGATTGCAAAATTTGGTGCAATCAAAGAAAAAATTGCCCGCATGGCAAGCTCCTGTTATGTTAGCGAGTCGGCCAACTACAGGGCAGCTTATGATATTGAAACTAAAATAAAAAACTTGCTAGCTGAAGGACACGATCAGCAAACAGCAGAACTAAGGGGGGTTGAAGCGTTTGCTATTGAATGTTCAATAATTAAAGTAGCAACATCTGAGGATATACAAAACTGTTCAGATGAAGGCATTCAAATTTTTGGAGGTATGGGGTTCTCAGCCGATACACCAATGGAATCCGCTTGGAGAGATGCTAGAATTGGAAGAATATATGAGGGTACCAATGAGATTAATAGAATGTTATCCGTTGGAATGTTGTTGAAAAAGTCAATCAAGGGAGAGTTGGATCTTATGAATGCTGTTATGAAGGTAGTAGGAGAAATAACCGAAGGAAAAGCTACAACATTAGAGAACCCTGTGAGTGAATTAGCGGAAGAACTCATCAAGTTAAAAGACCTAAAAAAAGTATTTCTGATGATTGCGGGTTCGGCTTTCCAAAAGTATGGGACAGAGTTCGATAAGCACCAGCAGACACTCCTTGGGCTTTCAGATATGTTGATTGAAATCTATTTTGCTGAATCGGCTTTATTGAGAACAATAAAAAATATTGACCGTGGTTTAGATATGACCTATCAAACCGATATGTCAAAATTATATCTTTTTGAGGCTACCGAAATCGTGCTGAAAAGAGCCAAAGAAATCATTGGAAATATTTCGGATGGAGATGCCAAAAAAACACTTCTTAAGGGGGTTAATCGTTTGTGTAGATATGATGATTTACCAGATATAATCAGTTTAAAAAATCGTATTGCTGATAAAGTGATTGCTGAGAATAAATATTGTTTTTAGTCAATGAAAACAAGCTAAATCCTCATTCTTATACAGGAGATTTTTATCGGTAATTATCTGTTTGTAGGTGTTTAAAAAAACCTCGCTGATTTCTTCTAAACTTACTAAAATCGAACGTTAGAATAATTTCAAAGATTGAGGGGGAATGAACCTTTGCCATAGATCTTACTGGGAAGGAGTAGCTAAAACCAAATTCAAAGTTCTCTAGAGACAGGGCAACAGAAAACCCAAGATTATTGAGGTTGAATTGATCTACATTTGAGATTTTTTGGTTCAATCCAACGGAAAATTCACCCATTCTGATCTCCTCAATTAAGTTTAGATATAGGCTCTTATTAAAACTAGTCAAAGAAAAATAAGTAAACAGATAAGTGTGTCTGGGAAGAAAGCTTTGATCGTACGGATTTACGTCAAACTCATAACCCGCTTGAAAGGATAAACTTATTGGCGTACTGTATTTTTTTTCCTTATTTAGACTTGTATTGGGTCGATTTAAGTGTTTCAATGAAAGACCAAGGATATAGTCTTCATTGTGAAGTATAAAAGATGCACCCAAATCAAAATAGTTAACATTTTCAATTATTTCTCCCAAAGGGTCAATGGTTTCAGTATTGATAAAACCAGTGGTAACATCAAGTTGATCCTCAAAAACTAAACTCTCTTTATCAAATTGATTGTTTCCTACCCCAAGTGTTAATGCTGGAAGAAAATAGGTCCTATTGGAAACCTGAATTTTATATACATAGGTGAATTTGAATATATTAATAGAAAGGTCATTGGAAACTACTTTGAGAGAATTGATATCAAACCCCAAACTAAATTTACTGCGGTCAAAGGATAGGGCACCAAATAAGTATTTGTTATCCATCTCAGAGCTTTGACCCAAGGACAAAGAATTATAGAGGAGACCAACTTTATTTAGATTCTTGATTTGCCCCAATAATTTCATTCCACACCAAACCATCCAGTGAACTCATCCACTGATATCTTGAATCATTTGCTGCAAGAGCTACCCCCTTTACGGTTGCATTGGTATTGGATTCCAGTAAGAGGTCTGGATAGCCATTACAAATATTAATTATTGATTTATCTACCGGATTATCTTTAAAAAAAACTACACCTCCATTTTCGATCTCATTTAAAGTTAACACCAATGAAGCTGTCCCAGTGTCACCCCCCTTTTCCAGGGAAACCGTTACCCTATCTCCATCAAAAAATAAGTCCGTATGGGTAAAAGTTGAAAGGTTATTAGGGCCTTGCTTTAAAATCCCGTTGATGTAAAACATGTAATTAATTCCATTATTAGGTGTTGCCGTAAAGGTGATGGCATCTCCCTCGCAAAAAGTATCACTCGATACAGAACTTGTCAGTGAAGTCGTGACTGTTGCAGTGATACTTTCAACGGTAAAATTCGGATTTTCTAGATGGGTGACTTCGCTAAAAACAAATATGAGCGGAGCTAAAAGGCATAAAGCCGTAAAGGAAATTAAGTAGGATTTCTTCACAATATGGGGCATTGTTAAAGCTTTGGGACTCTGCTAATTTACTGAAAATTATTAAGTCGAATCAAATTTTCATTAATTGATCGTTTAAAAACTATATTTTGAGATGCATTGTTATTTATTTTTCTGTTTGACCGTAAATTCTTGGCTATTCTGATAAACTATTTACCGTAAATCTATTGAGCTTTTGTGAAATTATTTCTTGTTTTCTTTACCTTCTTTACTATAACGTATTAAGCTGTCAATTATTTTACCTGATCGGTAAGATGTTTTCTGTTTAATTTTTCCACTGGGGTAATAATCTATCCAATTTCCATCTCGGTTCCCATTAGAATCAAATTCAATTTGTTTTCTCATTTTACCATTCGAAAAATAAAATTTACTCTGACCGAATAAAATTCCTTTTTTAAATCCATTCTCTTCCTTTAGAAGACCATTGTTCCAAAAAGTCTTTCTTACACCATCAATCCTGCCGTTTGAATAAAACAGCTGCTCAGCAATTTTGCCATTGGAATAATAGTTGATTTTTTCACCATTGAGAATGCCAGAATGGTATTCAGCAAATATTTTTTTACTGCCATTGGTATAAAATGCTTTGTATACTCCGTTTATCTTTCCGTTTTCCGTTGTAAAAGACTTAATTGTGTTTCCTTTTTCATCAAATTGAATAATCTCTCCTGAGAATAACTTTCCTTGAAAAGTATAAGAAGAGTCACGTGAAGTTCTTATAACATTTATATCCTCAATCTTGACAATTGTTTTTTTGTTAACACATCCTATGATGCTAATCGTTAAGAGTACCGCTATGCTAAGTCTCATAAGTGTTTAGAAATCTTTTACAATACTAAAATAATATATAATAGAATAATGAAATTTTAACATTTACAGATTGCAAACTATTCCTTAAAAACAACAATAAAGTTGTAAATTTCGCGTTAATGTAAGTGATAGCACTATATCTGTGGGGAGATTTAAAAGTTTATTCATACTATCGATAATATTATCGATTTGTTTTACCAATACCATGTTGGGTCAACAAACCAATTTAGAGTTTGATGAAGTTCGCATTACTGGTGAAACATCCCCATACGAGATATGTATTGGTGAGGTACCAGCATTTGAATTGAGGCTCAGACTTCAGGATCCATCGAGTACCCTCACACTAAATGCAACCAATACACTTTCCTTTTTTGCAATTGTCACCACTCCTGAAAACACAATTTCAAAAACGATTACTGGTGTAACCACCTTCAATGAGGGATCAAGTTTAGAAAGTTCTGGAGATGAAACCAAATCATTTAGTTGGCCAACAACAGGGCCTAACCTCATTCAATTACTCGATGAAGGAGCTACCAGTATCTTTTTTGGCGTCAGAATAGAATCGGGAACATTTACTGACCCGAATCAGTTAGACGCTGATGATTATGCTGCATCATACACCCTTAACCTGCAAACCTTATCCAATCCTCCGATTCTCACACCTACATCCTCATTGGGAGCTTTTGATCCAGTTACTGACGCTGTGGACTTATGTTCAGGACAGAGTATAACCATTAGCGTTACAGCAGGGTACACTAATTACCAAATGATTAGAACAGTTTCGGATACCGGACAAGTTACACAAGGCGCAATAACTACTTCTAACACTTTTACACTAACTGACGTTCATCCTGGTGGTGAAGAATTTAAAATTCGTGTTTTCAATCAGGATTGTCCACAAGATACTTCTACTTACTATATTAATGTTGTTAGTAATACGACGATCAATTTGTCGGCAAACAACAATCCCTCCTGTTCGGGAGAAAATCAGAATTTCACCGCTACAGGTTCAGGAAACTGGTTTGAGTTTTTAGTTTTATCTGGTGGGGTTTTAAGCTTACAGATTGCTTCGGAATCCAATACTTGGAGCTCAACGAGCTTGCTCAACAATGATGTTGTTTATGTGAGAAGTTATTTTAGTTCCTCTTCCGTTTGTTATAGTGAAGATAGTGCTACAATAATTATTAATAGTATAACTGGTAATAACTCAATCACTGGAAATCAAACGATTTGTCCCGATGAAACTCCTGCTTTACTTCAGTCTGATGAGGTTCCCTCTGCGGATCGAGCTGGAGCAACATCAAGTTTTGTTTGGGAATTAAATAACGGGACTGGATGGCAGACCATCAACGGCACCAATGGTGCCACCTTCCAACCTCCAGCATTAACTCAAACGACGGCCTATAAAAGGTATTTAAAAAGCGAATTAGGTACTTCAGAATGTCTGAGCTTGGAATCAAATATTGTTACGGTCACTGTGGAAGCATCACCGACTGTCAGTATATCCTCTGGTTTTTCTCAAAATATTATCTGTGATGATGAACCATTCACATTAACGGCCTCAGCAGGCGGAATTACTGGTGCAACTTATGAGTTTATAATCAATGAGTCCGATAGCCAGACCATAACGGCTACCAGCACAGAGACCTCTGTCGATTTTAATCCTGCAGCACCATATACCGCAACAACAACAGTAAGAGTTATTGTTACAACACCCTCAGGATGTTCTACCACTGCATCGCTTACAGTTATAGAAAACCTGTTAACACCTGGAAGTATTTCAGGAACCCAATCTGTTTGCCTTGAGGGAGTCCCTACTCAATTAACAAGTGTAGCAACTGCAAGCTCATCAAATGCTAGTGCTACGATAAGTTACCAGTGGCAAAGTTCTCCAAATGCAGATTTTAGTTCTCCCGTAATCAATATAGAAGGGGCTACGGGTGAAAATTTCCAGCCAGGATCTATCACGCAGACTACCTATTATCGCAGGTTAGATATGTCCACAATTGAAAGTAAAACCTGTAGTGCGATAACAAATAAATTAACCATTGAAGTAAAAGAAGGGCCAGGAGGTCAATTGCTTATCAACGGAGAGGATATAGCCGCAAAAACACTTTGTCCAAGTGACGTTCCAGTATTTACTGTTAGCGGAGGAACTGGTCAGTCCTTCGAATTTAGAAGAGATGGAGCGGTAGTCGAAACCAATGAATCTGGAACTTACAGTCCCGATGATTTATCAGGAATTGAAAAGATTGATGTGGTCGTTTACGACCTACCACTAGATGGAGG
>CENP01048296.1_pt1 | contig 12883 bp, 10 predicted proteins | sample 361281 | NCBI WGS metagenome assembly CENP01 (sample SAMEA2591122, study PRJEB7988) | marine metagenome | biome: marine biome (ENVO:00000447); feature: deep chlorophyll maximum layer (ENVO:xxxxxxxx); material: saline water (ENVO:00002010), including plankton (ENVO:xxxxxxxx) | depth 70 m
TTTTAGAAATTCTGGAACTATCCGTGTAGAGGAAATAGATAAGTTAAAAGGATAAAATGGAGATATCAATAATAACTTTACCGTTAATAGCTTCAATTATATCTGGATTTTTTGGAAAATTTATTGGAGATAGAAATTCAGAAATTATCACAAGCTTATTAGTATCAATATCGGCTATTTTTTCTATTTTAGTTTTATATGAGGTAATAGCTAATCAATATGAGGAGAACTTACTAATAGCTAAATGGATAAGTTCAGGATCGCTGGAAGTAAATTGGTCAATGAAGATCGACTCTTTGTCAGCTATTATGTTAGTTGTAGTCACATCAGTTTCTGCATTAGTTCATATTTATTCTATTGGTTATATGTCTCACGATCCACACAAACCTAGATTTATGGCTTACTTATCTTTGTTTACTTTTGCAATGCTTATGTTGGTTACCTCTGATAATTTTATTCAACTATTTTTTGGCTGGGAGGGTGTTGGTCTTTGCTCGTATTTTTTAATAGGTTTTTGGTTTAAAAAAGACTCGGCTAATAAAGCTGCAATTAAAGCCTTTGTTGTAAATAGAGTAGGAGACTTTGGTTTTGCTCTTGGTATATTTTTAATTTTTTATTTATTTGGAACTGTTAATTACTCTGAGGTTTTTCAACAAATTTCAACCATCACAGATAAAAACCTTACTTTTTTAGGTATTGAAATAAATGCAATTGATTTAATTTGCCTACTTTTATTTGTTGGTGCAATGGGTAAATCAGCTCAAATTTTACTTCATACATGGTTACCTGATGCAATGGAGGGCCCGACTCCGGTATCTGCTTTAATACATGCAGCGACAATGGTGACTGCAGGTGTTTTTCTAGTGGTAAGGTGTTCACCAATTTATGAGTACTCTGAATTTGCTCTTAACATCATAACTACCGTTGGTATGAGCACAGCTTTTTTCGCTGCAACAGTCGCTTTAGTACAAAACGATATAAAAAAAATAATTGCTTATTCTACCTGCAGCCAACTAGGTTATATGTTTTTTGCTGCTGGAGTTGGTGCATATAATGTTGCGATGTTTCATTTATTTACGCATGCTTTTTTTAAAGCTCTATTATTTTTAGGATCTGGTTCGGTGATCCATGCTTTTAAAGATGAACAAAATATAAATAATATGGGAGGAGTATGGAAAAAACTGCCATACACTTATGCCATGATGATCATCGGAACTTTAGCTTTAACTGGATTTCCATTTTTGTCTGGATTTTATTCTAAAGATGCAATTATAGAATTTGCTTATTTAAGAGGTAATACTACTGGTTATTATGCTGCCGGAATAGGTATTTTTACTGCATTTCTTACCTCGATTTATTCTTGGAGATTAATCTTCAAAACCTTTCATGGAAGTTACAATAATAAAATTGTTAAAGTAGATGAAACTCATGAGTCTCCCATCGTGATGTTGGTGCCGTTAGCCCTACTTTCCATTGGAGCAATATTTGCTGGATTATTTTTTAAGGAATTGTTTATTGGTTCCGTTGGGTCAGCTAATTTTTGGGGTGATTCAATATTCTTTTTAAAACCACTGAGCACTGATCATCCACCATTATGGTTTCTGTTGCTTACACCAGCGTTAGTAATTTTATCCATCCCGTTAGCTTATTATTTATTTGTAAAAAATCGAAATTTACCTGAGCAAATTGCCAATATTAATAAACCACTATATCAATTTTTGATTAATAAGTGGTATTTTGATGAACTTTATGATGTGTTGTTTGTAAAATCATCAAAAAAATTCGGTTTATTTCTTTGGAAATTTTTTGACTTAAAAATAATAGATGGTTTTGGTCCGGATGGTATTTCTTCAATAATTAAAAAATTCTCAGCAAAAGCAAATAAATTCCAAAGTGGCTATATATATCAATATGCTTTTGTAATGTTAATTGGTTTTTCTGCTTTATTAACTTTTTTAATTGTTAGATAATGGACTTTCCAATTCTTTCCTCACTTATTTTATTGCCTTCAATTGGTGCATTATTTTTATTTTTTACAAAAAGCACTAAAAATAACAATGTTACTATTAAATATGTTGCTTTGTTTACTTCAATAGTAAACTTTTTATTGTCCATTTATTTATGGATATTATTTGACAAATCAACTTCTGAATTTCAATTTGTTGAACAAAGAATATGGATTCAAGATTTTATTAATTACAAAGTGGGTGTTGATGGTATTTCAATTCTATTCGTTTTACTAACAACATTCATTACACCGCTCTGTATCATATCTGTAAACAATTCAATAAAAAAGAGATTGAGTGAATTTTTAATAGCCGTGCTGATTATGGAGTCTTTTATGATTGGTGTATTTTGTTCTTTAGATCTAGTAGTTTTTTACTTATTTTTTGAAGCTGGTTTAATTCCAATGTTTTTAATTATTGGAATTTGGGGAGGTGCAAAAAGAGTTTATTCTGCGTTCAAATTCTTTTTATATACTTTGCTTGGCTCAGTGCTAATGCTGGTTGCAATTATTACGATATATTTTCTTAATGGAACTACAGATGTAGTTGAACTTTACAAATCTGGAATTGATATCAAATATCAAAATCTTTTATGGTTAGCTTTCTTTAGTTCTTTTGCAGTAAAAACTCCTATGTGGCCCGTTCATACTTGGTTACCAGATGCCCATGTAGAGGCCCCAACTGCTGGATCTGTCTTATTAGCAGCTATATTGTTAAAAATGGCAGGCTATGGTTTTATCAGATTTTCCCTTGGATTATTCCCAGTTGCATCAGAAATTTTTACTCCGTTAATTTATACATTAAGTGTTATCGCGATTATTTTTACCTCGTTTATAGCTTTGATGCAGGAGGACATGAAAAAATTAATTGCGTACTCATCTGTCGCCCACATGGGCTACGTCACTTTAGGAATTTTTACAATTAAACAACAAGGAATTGAGGGGAGTATAATTCAAATGATTAGTCATGGACTAGTTGCAGCAGCACTTTTTTTATGCGTTGGTGTTGTTTATGATAGAATGCATTCCAGATTAATAAATACTTATGGTGGAATTGTGAGCATAATTCCTAAGTATTCTGTTTTATTTATGTTATTTACTTTAGCTGCTTTAGGTTTGCCAGGAACTAGTGGTTTTGTTGGAGAATTTTTAATTTTAATGGGAGTATTTAAAGATAATTTTTTAGTAGCTGTAATTGCTAGCTTAGGAGTAATTATTGGTGCTGCATATATGCTTTGGTTATATAAAAGAGTTGTCTTTGGAAAATTAATAAATACAGATTTAAAACAAATGATTGATTTAAATAGATCTGAATTATTTATTTTATCTTGCTTGGCTATACCGATACTATTCTTTGGATTTTATCCAGATCCTTTAATAAATACAATTGAAGTATCAATCTCCGATTTAATTGATCAATACAATTTTAAATTAGCAGGTAAAATATAATGGAAAATTTACAATTAGTGTTACCTGAAATATTTCTTTCATTATCTATTCTGTTTTTATTAATATTAGGAGCTTTTAAAAAAGATAGTTCTAAATTAATACATAATCTCTCTTTATTTTTTTTAATTGTCACTGCAACTATCTCTTTTAATGAGACGATTGGTATCAGTGAAACAAAATTATTTAATAATAGTGTTATTATTGATTATTTTTCATCATTGATGAAAATAATTACTTTATTAGCTGCCTTTTTTGTTTTAACGATATCTGCAAATTATCTCAAAACTTTTCAAATTTTCAAAATTGAGTATCCAATTTTGATTTTAAGTTCAGTTTTGGGGATGATGGTAATGATAAGTTCTAACGATTTAATTGTATTTTATATGGGATTAGAACTTCAATCTTTAGCATTATATGTTTTGGCAACCTTTAATAGAGATCAACTAAATTCTTCTGAAGCTGGACTTAAATACTTTGTTTTAAGTGCTCTTTCTTCTGGTTTATTATTATATGGTTGCTCTTTAATTTATGGATTTACTGGATCTACAAATTTTAATTTAATAGCTAATCAATTAAATTCAAATGAGTATGCTTTGACATTTGGCATTGTATTTATTTTAGTTGGACTAGCATTCAAAATTTCTGCTGTTCCTTTTCATATGTGGGCGCCAGATGTTTATGAAGGTTCTCCTACTTCAGTAACACTATTTTTTACAATGGTTCCAAAAATAGCTGCTTTGACTGTTTTTATAAGATTTTTGTATGTACCATTTTTAAACTTGATTGATCAGTGGCAAATGATTTTGATTTTTTTATCTATTGCATCAATGCTTTTTGGTGCTGTCGCTGCAATAGGACAAACAAATTTAAAGAGACTTGTTGCTTATAGCTCAATAGGGCATGTTGGTTATGCTTTAGCTGGTGTAGCCGTAGGGACTAATGATGGAATTCAAAGTTCAATTATGTACATAACTATATATATATTAATGAACTTGGGATTATTTTCATGTCTCTTAATGCTCAAAAGAGATAATCAATATTATGAAAAAATTGACGATTTGTCTGGCTTATCGAAAAATCATCCAATGTTATCATTGTCACTACTTATAATTTTATTTTCATTAGCTGGAATACCACCACTTGCAGGTTTTTTTGCTAAATTTTATGTTTTTAAAGCAGTCATTGAACAATCAATGTACTTTCTGGCAATTGTAGGTTTATTATCGACAGTTGTTGCTGCTTTTTACTATTTAAGATTAATTAAAATTATGTATTTTGATGAGCACAAAGAAAAATATGATACTGAAAATGGTTTTTGGCTTAAATTTTCTTTAACAGCTTCTACATTGTTAATTCTGATATACTTTATTTTTCCAAGCCAATTGCTTGAAGTAGTCTCTAGAATTAACATTATTTAATGAAATTTAAAATTTTAAGATTTAAAAAATTAATAAGTACCAACTATACAGCTATAAGGATAATAAGAAGTTCTAATTTAATGTACGGAATGATAATTGCAGAAAGACAAATTAATGGTCGAGGACAATATGGAAGAAAATGGATTTCATTAAAAGGAAATTTGTTTGTAAGTTTTTTTTACAACCTAGATAACATGAATTTAAATATGACACAAATTACTAAAATAAATTGTGTTTTAGTAAAAAAATTAATTTCCAAATATTATAAAAAGAGAATTATATACAAAAAACCAAATGATTTATTAATTAAGGGAAAAAAAATTTGTGGAATTTTACAAGAGACAATAAATAAACTAAATAAAAAATTCCTTATTGTCGGAATTGGTATAAATTTGGTAAAAAATCCCATAATTAAAGATTATCCAATTATTAATTTAAATGATTTAATAAACAAAGAAATTTCAAAAAAAAAAATTGAGATAGAATTAAAGAATATTTTTGAAAAAAATTTAAAAAAATTTGTAAAAATACAGTAAATTATCTTATGTACATATTAGGTGATATTGGAAATTCAGATACAAAAATCTTTTTAGTTAACAAAAAAAATAGAATCTTAAAAAAAATAAATTTGAATACAAAAAATATCAATAATCAAAACTTAAATAAAAAGATTAAATTTTTAACAAAAGATTTAAAAATAATAGAAAAAATACTTTTTTGTAGTGTTGTACCAAAATCATTTAATTTAATAAAAAGATATTTTTATAAAAAAACTAAAATAAAATGTTATGAGATAAAAGATTTAAATTTAAGATCATTAATTAAGATAAAGGTTAATTTTAAGCAAGCGGGATCTGATCGTTTGACTAATGCAATCAGTTTAAAAAATGATAGAGATAATTTTATAATCTTAGACTTTGGAACAGCTACTACTTTTGATGTAGTTATAAAAAAAAATTATACAGGGGGCATAATAGCTCCTGGAGTTAAAATATCACTTGATACTTTGTCAGAAAAGGCCTCCTTAATACCTCAAATCAACTTAAAAAAAATAACAAATGTAATTGGTAGTAATACAATATCTGCTGTACGTTCAGGTTTCTTTTGGGGATATGCAGGTTTAATTGACAATATCGTTAATTTGATTAAGAAGGAAACTGGTAAATCTTTTAGACTTGTTATTACTGGAGGATTTTCTGATTTATTTAAAAATTCAATTAAAACTAAATTTATACAAAATAAAAATATCACTTTAAAAGGTCTGATAAAAATTGCGAAACTTATTAAATAAATGAAAAAAGAATTATTATTTTGTCCGTTAGGCGGCGCCGGTGAGATAGGTGCAAACATGAATTTATATGGTTATGGAGATCCAGGAGAACATAATTGGATTATGGTTGATATTGGTGTTACATTTGCAGACGATACTCTTCCAGGGATAGATCTAATTTATCCTGATCCTGGTTTTATAGTTGAAAAAAAAAATAACTTATTAGGCATTATAGTAACCCACGCTCATGAAGATCACATCGGTGCAATTGCACATCTCTGGCCAAAGTTAAAATGTAAAATTTACGCGACACCATTTACTGCAGTTTTGATAAAAGAAAAATTCAAAGAAAAAAATGTTGATATAAACAATCATTTAAAAATAGTTCAGCTAAATGGTATTATAGATCTTGATCCATTTAGAATTGAATATGTTTCAATGACTCATTCAATTCTTGAACCAAATGGATTAAAAATTAAAACTCCAGCTGGTGTAGTTTTGCATACAGGCGATTGGAAAATTGATGAAAATCCTATGGTAGGTAAGAATATAGACATAGATAAATTAAAGCAAATAGGTAACGAAGGTGTCCTTGCCATGGTCTGTGACTCAACAAATATTTTTACAGTAGGTAGGTCTGGTTCGGAGGAAACAGTCAGAAAAAGTCTTTTAAAAATTATGGAAAGACTTAAAAAAAGAATAGTTATTACATCCTTTGCATCCAACGTGGCAAGAATGGAGACCATATTTTATTGTGCAGAAAAAACTGGAAGGCAAATATCATTAGTTGGAAGATCAATGCATAGAATTTTTAAAGCAGCCAAACAATGTGGCTATCTAAAAGATATCATCAATCCGATTGATCCCAGAGAAGCAAAAAATATATCTAGAGAAAAAATTATTTATTTATGCACAGGAAGTCAAGGTGAGCCAATGGGTGCAATGATGAGAATTTCTAGCTATACACATCCTGATGTATTTGTAGAAAAAGGTGATACAGTCATTTTTTCATCGAAAATAATACCGGGCAACGAAAAGAAACTCTATAAATTACACAATCAACTAGTTAAAGATGGAATTGAGGTAATATCAGAGGAAAATGAATTTGTTCATGTATCAGGTCATCCTAATAGAGATGAAATGAAAGATATGTATAGTTGGATTAAACCCAAATGCGTTATTCCTGTTCATGGCGAACATAGACATTTAATGGAGCACATAAATTTTGCAAAAGAAATGCAAGTTCCACATCCTATTTTGGTTGGAAATGGAGATATTGTAAAAATTTTTCCTGGAGATAAACCTGAAGTTTATGATAAAGCACCTAGTGGAAGACTTTATCTTGACGGCAATATAAGTGTACATGAGGATTCTAAGTCTATAAAAGATAGAAAAAATTTAAGTTCCAACGGTTATCTAGAGGTAACACTTTTAATAACCCCAAAAGGCAACATTCATAATAATCCAATTTTATCATTTAGAGGTTTACCAATCTATGAGGAAGATGAATTTACCTATGGATTAGAAAATGAAATAGAAAAAATAACAAAATCATTTAAAATTGGTAGCAGAAAACAAGAACATAATTTAATTGATGCTCTCAAAATAGCTTGTAGAAAATTTACTAAAGAGAAAACAGGAAAAAAACCATACACAAACATAAATTTAGTTAATATTTAATGAGTCTTACCGGATTAGCAATAATTTATATTATTATATGGTGGATCGTTTTTTTTGCAATTTTACCAATTGATGTTGAAAGACAAAAATCAATTAAAGTTGATGGAGAAGATCCTGGATCGCCGGAGAATCCTAAAATGTTAAAAAAATTCATTTATTGCACAGGAATAACAACGCTTTTATTCATAGTGATTTACTTGTTAATGAAATTTGAATATTTGAATTTAAGAAATATACTCAATTAGCATGTATATATCGAAATTATTTATACCTATACTTAAAAATAATCCCTCTGAAGCTAAAATAAAATCACACCAATTAATGTTAAGAGTTGGAATGATAAAACAATCGTCGGCAGGTATTTATTCATGGCTACCTCTAGGTTTAAAGGTAATGAAAAAAATTGAGCAAATAGTGAGAGAAGAGCAAAATAAAATTGGTGCTCAAGAGATATTAATGCCAACTATTCAATCAAGTGAAATCTGGAAAGAAAGTGGGCGTTACGATGATTATGGAGAAGAAATGTTAAGAATTAAAGACCGTCAAAATCGTGAAATGCTTTATGGACCAACAAATGAGGAACTTGTAACAGACATATTTCGAAGTTCAGTAAAATCCTATAAGTCTCTACCTCAACTTTTGTACCATATACAGTGGAAGTTTAGAGATGAAATAAGACCTAGATTTGGAGTCATGAGATGCAGAGAATTTTTTATGAAAGATGCATATTCATTTGACGTAAATGATGAGGAGGCTTTATTTTCGTATAACAAATTTTTTTTATCTTATTTGAAAACTTTTAAGAGACTAGATCTTACAGCCATTCCTATGGCTGCAGATACAGGACCAATTGGTGGTAATCTTTCACATGAATTTATAATTTTAGCAGAGACAGGGGAAAGTAAAATATATACTGATAAGAGAATTTTTGAGGTTGATAGCAAAGGAACTAAATTAGAAAAAAAAGCTCTTGAAGATTTAAGAAATAAATACGAAAAATTTTATTCAGTAACAGATGAAAAATTTAATAAAGAAGAATTTGAAAGTAAAGTGATCGAAGAAAATCGCTTAATCACAAAGGGTATTGAGGTTGGTCACATTTTTTATTTTGGTGACAAATACTCCAAACCAATGAATGGATCTGTTGATTTACCAGAAGGTAAAAAAGATTTTGTAAAAATGGGCTCTTACGGAGTTGGAGTTTCAAGACTTGTTGGTGCTATAATTGAGGCAAAATATAATGAAAAAGAGGAGGTTATGAAATGGCCAATTTCTGTAGCTCCTTATGATATTTCAATAATTCCAATGATAATTAAAAATGACAAATCGACTTTAGAAAAAGCTAATAAAATTAATTCAGAATTGAAAAAATATAATATTGAGGCTTTAATTGATGATACCGATGAAAATTTTTCATCTAAAATTAAAAAAATGAATCTAATAGGAGTTCCATACCAAATCATTATTGGTAAACAATCTGAAAACGATCTTGTAGAATTTAGAAAAGTAGGAGAAAATTCCCAAAAAATTAAGTTGAGTGAAATTATTAATATTATAAAAAAACAAAAAGAAAAAAATTGATCTCTACATTAGAAAAAGAAATTACATTCAGATTTCTTAAAGCCAGAAAAAAAGATGGTTTTCTGAATATAATTTCTATTTTTTCATTTATTGGTATAAGTTTAGGAGTTGCAGTTTTGATAATCGTTATGTCTGTAATGAATGGTTTTAGGACTGAGTTGATTAATAAAATTGTCGGCTTTAATGCACATATAACGGTAAAATCTTACGAAAAAAAATATATAAATCCCTCTAGGTTTAATATTCCACAATTAAATTCGATAAGTAAAAATTTGATATCAAGTAATTCGGGTGAAGCTATAATAATTCAAAAAGATGTTTCCAAAGGTATAGTTTTAAGAGGTTATTATCCAAATGATTTTTCAAAATTGAAGATCATTGAAGATGAAACTTTTGTAGGGAATAGAAATAATTTAACAAAAAACTACATATCACTAGGAAAAGAATTAAGCTTCTCGCTTGGACTTAAGATAGGAGATGATATCACAATAATGTCATCATCAGGTATCGAAACAATTATAGGAAGTCTTCCCAAGAAAAAAATTTTTACTGTCTTTTCACTTTTTGAGAGTGGTTTAGCTGATTTTGATAACAATATTGCTTTTATAAATTTAGATACATTAGAAGAGCTTTTTAATTTAAGTAACATTGACAGAAATTTAGAAATTTATTTAAAAAACCCACAAAACATTGAAAATCAAAAAAATATTATTCAAAATATTTTTCCTGATGAATTTGTTTACAGCTGGGCTGACACAAATAATTCTCTATTTTCTGCACTTAAAGTAGAAAGAAACGTAATGTTTATTATTTTGTCCTTAATTATAATTGTTGCAGCTTTCAATATTATCTCAGGTTTAACTATTTTAGTTAAAAATAAAACACGTGATATAGCAATTTTAAAGTCGATAGGGGTTTTAAATAAATCCATTGTAAAAATTTTTTTTTTAGTCGGTGTAATTATTGGAACCTCAGCAACAATTTTTGGAATTTTGTTAGGTGTTATTTTTTCAATGTACGTAGAAAATTTAAGACAATTTCTAAGCAATATATTTGATATTAGTTTGTTCCCAGAAGAAATATATTTTTTAAGCGCTATGCCTTCAGAAATTAACTTATATTCAATTTTTTTAATTTCTTTATCTTCAATATTAATAACCATAATTGTTTCTATATTCCCTGCTTTGAAAGCTGCAAAATTAGATCCCATTCAATCACTTAAATATGAATAATTTAATTGAACTTTTAAATTTGAACAAAACCTTTATTAATCAAAAAAAAATTAATGTATTGAAAAAAATTAATTATAAATTTAAAAAAGGAAAAATTTATTCTCTTATCGGACCATCTGGATCAGGTAAGTCAACCCTTTTAAATATATTGTCATTAATTGATCGTCCTACATCAGGTTCAATTGCGATAGAAAACAAGCGTATAGATTTCACAAATTCAAATAAAAACGATTTTTTAAGAGCCAAAAAGATAGGAATAGTTTATCAACAGGATAATTTACTTTCTGATTTTACCGCAATAGAAAATATATATTTAGCTAGTCTTGCAGCTGGAAATAAAAAAGAGTTTTCTCTAGCTAAATCAAAAATTTTATTACGAAAGGTTGGACTTACAAGTAGATCAAATCATTATCCATCTCAATTATCAGGAGGTGAAAAACAGAGAGTTTCTATAGCAAGGGCGTTAATTAATGAACCTCAAATAATTTTAGCTGATGAACCAACCGGTAGTTTAGATTTAGAAACTGCGAAAGGTGTTTTTGAGATATTAAAAAATCAAATAAACCCTAATAGATTAATTATATTTGCAACTCATAATAGATTTTTTGCTGATAAGTCAGATTGCTTATTGGAAATAGTTAATGGTAATATAAATACCATTAATGTCTGAATCTAAAATTCAAAATTTTAATCATTTAAAAATTCATTCTCAATATTCGATTTGTGAGGGAGCAGTCAAACTTGATGATTTAAAGGACTTTTATCAAGATAATAATACAAGAGCTTTAGGTCTTAGTGATACTTCTAATTTATGTGGGGCTTTAGAGTTTGCTGAAAAAATATCTAAGGTAGGTATTCAACCTATAATAGGAACTCAAATAAATTTTAAACACAATGATACAACAGGACTCATACCTTTATTCGCTTTAAATGAAACCGGATATAAAAAAATTATTGAACTATCTTCACTATCATATTTAGATAGTAATGAAACAAATGAACCATATTTAAATTTTAGCGAGTTATTAAAACCAAGTAATGGTGTTTCATTATTTTCAGGCTCATTTAATGGATTATTTGGTCAATTATTTGAAAAGGGAAAATTTAAAGAAATTGAACAATTATACTTAGAACTAAAATCTATATATAAAGATAATTTTTATATTGAAATACAGCGGCACGGAGATGTTAATGAAAATGAATTTGAAAAATTTAACTTATCGATGTCTTTAACTTTAGAGATACCTATAATTGCAACTAACGAAGTTTACTATATTGATAAAACTATGCATGAAGCGCATGACGCTTTAATTTGTATTAAAGATAAGACATATATAAACGAAAAAAACAGGCTAAGATTAAGTGACCAGCATTATTTAAAAAATAATTCTGAGATGACAGAATTATTTTCAGATTTACCTGAAGCTTTGGAAAATAACTATAATTTTCCATATCGTTGTAGTTTTAGACCACTATTTTCAAAACCAATTTTACCAAATATTAGCTCTGAAAAAGGTGGTAATGCAGATGAAATACTAAAGAAGGAATCCTTAGAAGGATTAAAAGATAAATTTAGAAGAATTTTTAAAATCAAAAATAACAATCATTCATCTAATGAAGATTATTTAAAATATAAGGACAGATTAGATCATGAATTGAATATTATTGTAGAAATGAAATATGCTAGTTATTTTCTAATTGTCTCAGATTATATTAAATGGGCTAAAAATAATGACATCCCGGTTGGACCAGGAAGAGGTTCTGGAGCAGGATCATTGGTTGCTTGGTGTTTATCAATAACAGATGTTGATCCAATTAAATTTAACCTTATTTTCGAGAGATTTTTGAATCCCGACCGAATATCAATGCCTGATTTTGATATTGATTTTTGTGAGGAGAAAAGGGATTTAGTATTCGAGTACTTAACAAAAAAATATAAAGATAGTGTTGCACATATTATAACCTTTGGAAAATTGAAAGCTAGAATGGTAGTTAGAGATGTCGGAAGAGTTTTAGGTTTGGCTTATGGTTTTGTCGATAATATCTCAAAAATGATACCCTTCGACCCTTCAAGACCACAAAATTTATCTGAATGTATAGCTGGTGAACCCAGACTTCAAAAGCTAATTAGTGAGGACTCTAGAGTTAAAAAACTTATAAATCTTTCACTTAAATTAGAGGGTTTGAATCGAAATTTTGCAACTCATGCTGCAGGTGTTGTAATTGCTGATAAAAAGTTAACTGAAGT
>CENP01038820.1_pt1 | contig 12867 bp, 10 predicted proteins | sample 361281 | NCBI WGS metagenome assembly CENP01 (sample SAMEA2591122, study PRJEB7988) | marine metagenome | biome: marine biome (ENVO:00000447); feature: deep chlorophyll maximum layer (ENVO:xxxxxxxx); material: saline water (ENVO:00002010), including plankton (ENVO:xxxxxxxx) | depth 70 m
AATAAATTAGTTATTAGTAATTGGGCGCTTGATCCTATCAGCTATGACCCAGGATCGCGCAAGGAGTACTTCTTAGCTATAGGAAGATTGGTTAAAGAGAAAGGATTTGATATTTTAATTAATGCTTGGAAAGATATAGACGAAAAACTAATAATTTTAGGAAGTGGGAGGCTAAAAAAGAATCTTTTAAAGCAAATTAAGGATACTTCTCAGGAAAGTAAGATTTTTATAGAGGATAGTGTTTCTAAAAATGACATTGATGAGTTTTATTCAAGAGCCAAAATGTTGATAATTTCGTCAAGAAGAGAAGGTGGTCCTAGAGTTGCCTTGGAAGCTCTATTTAGAGGAATTAAAGTCATTTCCACAAAAGTTGGTCATATGCCTGATGTCCTTGATGAGGCGTATTTATGTAATCCAGACTCCCTTGATAGTCTAAGCAATCTCTTGAAGGATTCGATAAATAAAATTTCAACTATAGATCAAAGCCCAGCATTTGAAAAAGTAAGAACTGATTTCACGTTTAGTAAAGCAAATAAAAGTCTGCTATCTATTTATACTAATTTATTAAATCCTGATATAAGTTAATCGTAGAGTTGGTCATTCTACTAGCTGTAAAAATATTTTCTCTTGGAGAAGAATTTGATGAAGTAATAAGTTTAGTGGCATTCAAAAGCTCATTCATATCATTTAATTTTACCAATCCTTGTGGGAATAATTCTGTTAATATCTCTGAAGCCCCTCCATGATTCCATCCAATAACTTTTGCCCCACATGCAATCGCCTCAATCATAGTCCTACCAAAAGGCTCAGGTGTTTGTGATAAATTAAAAACCACATCTGATATTTTGTAAATATTAGCAATGTCTCTTCTAGAGCCAGTGAAAGTAATCTTATCTTCTAAATTCAACGAAGAAACTCTATTTTGAAGTTTATTTAGATATTTTTTTTTAGATTTTGCAGTTGGCCCAACAATGAGCCCATAATAATTGTCATCAAGTAATGATAATAATTCAATAAATTCTGCTACACCCTTCCATTTTGTAATCCTTCCGGGAATTGTTAATATTTTTTTTCCAACAATTTGTGGGAACTCTTTAATAATATTAGCTTTATCAACTGGATTAATTACATCATTATTGAACTCTATTGGATCACATCCTCTCGGAATAACAGTTATATCGTCCTTATCTAGTTTGTAATTTTCAAGAATATACATCTCAACAGTTTTAGATATTGCAATAGAGTGATCAACAAATGACATAACTTTAGAATAAATGGGAAAACTGTAAAGACCATGGAAAGTAGATATAAGAAGAGGTTTTTTTTGAAGCATCTTAAAAGCCCTATAATTAACCCAAGCCGGCATTCGAGACCTAACATGAACAATGTCAGGATCTATAGAAGATATTTTTTCAGATAAGCTTTTTGCAAGATATAAAGTACGCAAGCTTTTGATATGAACTGGAATCTCATAATGTTTTGCTCCAGATTTTATAAGCTCATCAACTAGGATGCCTCCACCAGAAATTACGAAGGATTCATGACCTTGTTCAATTAATGCTCTAGATAAATCTAATGTTCCTCTTTCAACTCCACCGATATTAAGTTGAGGTAGGATTTGTATAACTCTCATTACTCGTATCTTAGGGATACTGCCGGATCAAGTCTAGCTGCCCTTTTTGCAGGCCATATGCCAAAAAATAATCCCACCAAAGCTGAAAAGCTTAAAGAACCAATAATTGCATAAATTGGAACTGAAAACGGTAAATCAGCATCAAAAAAAGATGCGGCTGAAGTAAATCCATAAACAATCAAAACTCCCAAAAGAATGCCAATAATCCCTCCCAAAATACAAAGAACTATTGCTTCAATTATAAATTGCATCAAAATTACTGTATTAGTTGCACCCAAAGCTTTTCTTAGGCCTATTTCTTTAGTTCTTTCGGTAACTGATACAAGCATGATGTTCATAACTCCTATTCCACCAACAAGCAAACTAATAGATGCAATTCCTGTTAACAGAGCAGTGAAGATAGCTGTAGCTTGTCTTTGTAAGTCCGCATATTGACTCCAGTCATTAATTCTAAAATCATTCTGTTGACCAGGTCCAATATCATGAGCAACTCTCAAGATCTGTTCAATATAAAGCATTGACTCCTCAACACTTGCATCGTTTGGTATTTTTACATTTATAGATCTCAAGTTTCTTGTTCCAAATATCCTTGTGCTAGCAGTCATAATAGGAACATAAATTTCATTATCTGGTGACTCCCATCCCCGTGACCCCTCCTTCTCAAGAACTCCTATAACCTTATAAGGAACTCCATTGATTAAGAGCTCGTTATTAAGAAGTGCTTTTGATGAAGTTTTTAACTCTTTAGGAATATCAGCCCCAATAACAGCAACTCGTCTTCTGGATAGATCTTCTTCTTCTGAAAAAAATCTCCCTTCCTCGACAACATAACCTCTAGCTGAAGCATGATTTGACCAGTATCCGCCAATTTGTGCACTATAATTTGCATTACCAAACTGGATTTGTCTTCTATCTTTCATCTCTGGTGCTATTTCCCATGCAAACTCTGTGAATCTTCTTAATGATTCGGCATCCTTTATTTCAAGAGGAGCATAGGAACCTTTCACACCACCTCTTCTAGTTTGACCTGCATAAACACTCAGGATTCTTCCACCCAAAGCATCTATTTCATTTTCAAGAGCTTGTTGGGCGCTTGATCCAATACTAAGCATTGCAATAACCGATGCTATACCAATAATAATTGCTAAAGCAGTTAAGAAAGACCTTGTTGCATTAGATTTTATAGAGTCTAAAGCAGTCTTTATTGATTCAGTAAATAACAAAATTTCACCTTAACCAAAACTATTTTTTACTCTTTCCTTAAATCTATTCTGATAATCAACAAGTCCTTTGGTTGGCAAAACAAATACCTGTTCGCCATTCCTAAGACCATTTTTAATTTCAACAAATGCCAAATCGGAAATACCTATTTCAACCCAAGACGGAGTTGGGCCCTTTGAAGAGTTCTTAAAAACAATAAATTTTGTAAAATTCTCCCCTTCAACTTTTTCTTGAAGAAAATCATCGATTATTGTTTTGTTAATTCCTAAAATTTCTGCAGCAGAATAAGCATCATCTCTAGTTCGTAAGGCGCCTGTGGGAGCACTTACAGCAACTTCTGTGTCAATTACTTGAATAACAACATCTGTATTCATTCCTAAAAGTAATAGATTATCTTTATTTTCAATATCTATTAAGACAGGAAAGATTGTGACTCCTTGTTGGACAATAGCTAGAGGTTCTATTTTGGAAACTTTTCCTGAGAAGATTTCTTCCCTGAAGGCACTCACTCTGATAGAAACTTCCTGGCCAACTGTAACCTTTCCAATGTCAATTTCATCTACAAAAGCTCTTATTCTTACCTTTGATAGATCTGCCATTCTCATTAGTATTGTCCCACCACCAACTGCAGATGTGGGTGAGGATATTACTTGTCCTACTTCAACAGGTCTAGAAATAATTGTTGCATCAAGAGGAGACTTAACAAGAGTATCATCTAAAGCTATTTTAGCGTTTTCTACAGTGACAATAGATCGAACATGTTGAGACTTTGCTGAAGCAAATCCTTCTTGGATTTCCTCAAAGTTTTTGTCAGCAATACTACCTTCTGCATGAAGAGCCTCACCTCTTATTAATTGAGCCTCAGCATTTTCTAATCTAACTTCAGCTAATTTAAGATCAGCTTCTGCCTGATCAAGTACATTTTTTGGTGTTCTTTGATCTATTCTTGCAAGAATTGTTCCTTTTTTTATAAAGTCGCCAACTTCAGCAGGTAAATCTAAAATTTCACCAGAAGCTTTGGATTTAATTTCTACCGAATAGATGGCTTCAATTTCTCCAGACGCTTCAATAGTTAAATCCAATTGCTTAGGCTCAACATTTTTCTTTTGATAATAAGAATATGACTGAGGTTCTCCTGATCCACCTCCACAGCTAACAAGGATTAGTGCAGGTAATAAAAATAAATATCTCATACATTTCTCCTCATATCTGACTCAATTAGACCATCTTTAATGTTTATAACTCTATCAGTTTGATCAGCGATATCAGTTTCATGGGTTATTACTATTATGGTTTGCCCATTTTTATGAAGCTCTTTAAAAAGACTCATTATCTCTTCACCTGTTTTAGTATCAAGATTACCTGTTGGCTCGTCAGCAAATATAATACTGGGATTATTTACAAGAGCTCTTGCTATTGCGACTCTCTGCTGCTGCCCTCCTGATAGCTCATTTGGTTTATGTTCAACCCTGTCTTGAAGGCCTACTTTATCTAAAACTTTTTTTGCTCTTGATAGTGCCTCATTTTTATCATATCCAGCGTATGTTAATGGCAACATCACATTATTAAGAGCTGTACTTCTTGATAATAGATGAAAAGATTGAAACACAAAACCTATCTTTTTATTTCTTATTGAAGCTAACTCGTTATCATTTAGCATGCTAACTTCATTATCATCGAGATGATATTCACCTGAAGTGGGTGAATCAAGACAGCCGATGATATTCATTAAGGTTGTCTTGCCAGAACCTGATGGTCCCATAATCGAAATTAATTCTCCTTCATTTACTTCAAAACTTATGTCCTTAATAGCATTGACAGTTTCGCTACCAATCTGAAACTGTTTTTTTAAATTTTTAACTTTTATCAAGCTCATAAGTGTCAAGTTTACTTTACATATATTAAATGATCAAACTTTGTTTATGACTACGAAGCAGCAGCTCTCAAACCCTCTGTAGATTCTATATAGGATAGCCAAGGGTTTGCTTCTTTTTCTTTGCCGAAATCTATTGCCTTTTTAAGTTCAAGGCGAGCATTTTTGAAGTCATCAATTTCTATATAACAAACACCTAAAAGCATCTCGAGGGATCCGGGCTTTCTGTTCCACCCTTTACTTCTTGCTTGCTTAAAATATTTAATAGCTTGTTCATATTTAGAATTTTGAAGTTGTATTTGACCAATTCGATAATCATACTTTGGATCATCAGTAATTTTTGTTACCTTATTCAATGATCTAACTGCATTATCAAAATCTTTTGCAATGATATAAGCATTACTTAAAAGCTCATTATTTTTAATATTATTTTCTATTACTTTTAATTTCAAACCCTTTTCAATTACCTTGCTTGAGTCTACAGGGAGTCCCTTGTAAAGATAAAAGTTTGCAAGATTAATATATTCAGATGGTTTTTTTAATAGATCTTGTTGTAATTTAAACTCAAGAGATGCCAGAGATTCTTCTTCAAATTTGATGATGTTATATATTCCGGCCATTTGCTCAATATATTGTTTGTTTTTTGGCTTGTACCTTACCAAATCCTGAGCTATTTCAAGAGCATCGAGATATTCTTTTCTTTCTGTATGAATAGCAAACTTAAGTTGAGCCCAGTCTTCAACAAATTTGTATGAGTTTTCAATGGCTAAAGTAATAAACTTTAGGGCGTTGCCCCATTCTTCTTCCTGAGCATAAATAGTTGCTAAAATTGCATAACCTTCAGGTTTTAAATCTAGTTTATTCTTCTCACCTATCTGAACCCACTTTAGGAGAGATTTTTTTGCATTCTTTATATCACCATTAACGTAATAGACTTGGCCGAGTGTAAATGTTAGCTCAAAAATATCATAAGGCGGCATATCCCTTTTTAGACTTGCCTGCTTTAGATATCTCAAAGCCTCATCATTTCTATCATAAGAAAGTAAAAAATAGGCATAGGTTCGCAAAATTACAAAATGATCATATGATCGAGATGACCATGTATCATTAGCATAGTCATAATAAATTCTTTCAGCAGCTTCCAAGTTGCCTTTATCAAGATTTGCTTGAGCTCTCTCTAACGTATTGTAAACCCACTGAGTAATTGCTTGCTCAGCAGCTGAAATACTTAAACTAAAAACTAGCACTAAACTTAAAATTTTTTTTATCATAAATTAAACTCAATAGTAGTAAGACCAACCTGTTTAACAGGAACTCCATCTATAACTCTAGGTTTGAATTTCCACTTGAGTACTGCTTGTATGGCAGCTGCATCAAAAATCCTAGGTGGTCTTGACTCTTCAATTATAGCAGTAATTACTCTTCCCTTTTCATCAACGGTCAGTCTAACAGTTACAAAACCAGTCTTTCCACCTTTTAATGCTTCTCTGGGATACTTTGGCTGTATCTTAACTAGCGGTATTAATCCACTATTTGAAGCTAATGAATTTGAGCCTCTTAAAAAAGCACCTTTCAAATCTACAGGTGTATTAAGAGTAGGGAACTTAATATTAAGATTTTGAACCGGCTGCACAACCTCTGGCGTCTCAAGTTTTGGTGGTGGTGGTTTTTTTGGAGGGGGTGGCTTTTCTGGAAGAGCTCTTTCTCTCTCATTTAAAAAATCATTTTTTCTAAGTCTTACAAAATCAACAAGGCTTGAATCTTTAACAGAATCAAAAGTTTTATCACTTGGTAAGATAATTATGTATATAGTTAAAAAAATTGCAAAGGCTATGGAAAAACCGCCAACAATTGAAACGGTTAACCTATTGTCTAAATTAATCTTGTTCAGCAGCGATTGAAACATTTTGTACTCCAGCCAACCTTACTTGGTCCATTGTTTCAACTAAAAAACCTGTTTTAGATGCTTTGTCAGCTTGAATAATGACAGAACCTTCAGGATTTTCAGCCTTTAGTCTTTCTACGTTGGCTCTTACAGACCTAAGGTCAACTCTTCTTTTATCAATCCAAATTTCATCATTTGCAGTTATTGCAATTAAAATATTACCTCTTTCATCTCTGACAGCTGTTGATGCATTTGGTCTGTTTACTTCAACACCCGTTTCCTTAACAAAAGAAGTTGTAACAATAAAGAAAATTAGCATTATAAAAACAATATCTAGCATTGGTGTAATATCAATGGTTGATTCGTCTCTTGCTCTACTTCTTCTCTTGATCATGTTAAATTGTCTCTATTGTATGCTTTACTTCGAGTGTGGCTTTTTCAATGCTAGATTTAATTGCTGTAAGCAGAAATAGTCCAACAATTGATATAAAAAGTCCAGTCATAGTGGGAAGTGTAGCTCTTGCAATTCCAGAAGCCATCGCTCTGGCATTACCTGTACCTGTAATTGCCATTATGTCAAAAACCTCAATCATTCCTGTGACAGTGCCAAGAAGTCCTAGGAGTGGACACAATGCAATTAATCCCTGAATCATAAGAAGATTCTTTGAGGATTCTGAATTAAGAATAGATATATTTCTAACCTTTACCTTATTTTTAACCCATTTATTATCAGATGGGTAGGTTTTAATTTCATTGACGCGATCATCACTTAACTTTTTTAAATCATTTAAAAAAAATATAGTTCTTTCTACAAGCAGAGTTATCATAACTATGGCAACTAAAAACAATATAAGAATTACAGGGCCACCTCTATCAAAAAAATCAAGTAAAGATACAAAAGGTAGAGATAAATAGTAAAACATTATTATTTTTCTCTGGTTGAAAATGAAGCGATGAAACCAATTGCTTGCTCCTCATAAACCTGTGTTATTGCTCTACTTCTTGATTCAAGAATATTATGAATAAATAACAAAGGAACTGCAGCAATAAGACCCAGCATAGTTGTAACCAAGGCTTGTGAAATTCCACCCGCCATAAGTTTTGGATCACCGGTTCCAAATAGCGTTATAGACTGGAACGTTTCAATCATACCAACAACTGTTCCTAATAAACCTAAAAGCGGAGCCACAGCAGCTAAAAGCTTGATAGTGCTCAGATTTTGTTCAAGTACAGGGACAGCTCTTGATAAAACATCTTCAAGTTGTGCTTCTAGATCCTCAGGAGTATTACCATGATAGTCTTTAAATATTCTATTTAATTTTCCAAGAACAGAAGTGTCTGAGAAGTTTCCACTTGAAAGCTCTGCATCAAGGACTTTAGACTCGGCTGAAAGAAATCTATATCTTAAAACTCCTAATACAATACCAATAGTTAGAAGAATGATAATAATATAACCGACGAAACCACCTTGATTGATTCTTTCAAAGAAACCAGCTCTGTCGATAAGCTTTGTAAGAAGTGATCCTCTGGTAGGGTCTATGTAAATCTCATGATAAGTTCCACTCTCAGAATTTTGTAACCTTTTTGCTGATCTTCTGATGCCGCCATCAGGCTGCTTTGGGAGATACTCAAGAATATTCTGTTCTGCAACAAGATTTAGGTACATTCCATCAGCAACCGAATTGAATACGCCAACTCTGAGAATGTTAGCATCTTGAATTTCTCCAGACTTAGAAAGAATTTCCGTAGAATATTCTTTAACTTTTCCACTTTGATTTAATTCATTTAATATCTCAAACCATAGTCTTTCTAATTCTTCATTAGTAGGTAGATCTAGACTTTTTCTTTCAGCAATATCACCTAAAAATTCTACTCTTTCAGGATATTCTACATTTGTTAAAGAAAGTGAAAATTGACCTTTCGATTCACCAGCTGTTTGTCTCACAATTCCAAAAAGCTCACCAAATGAGCCTAGTTTGAGTGTAAGCTGCTCTTCAAGATCAGCAAGACGAGCATCATTGTCTTCATATTCCTTAGTAAGCCTTGCGCTTCTATTCTCTTCAGCTTTTAAATTGGCTTTCATTTGATTTAAAAGATACTGCTGTCTATTTTTGTCAGCTAAGAATCTTTGTAATCTTGCGTTATCCTCAGCAGAACGCGATGAGGCTGTTTTTTTAACAGATTCAACTAATCTATCAAGATCAGTAATGATTGGCTCCGCTAGTTGAGCGGTATCTTCTTGAGCAAAAGCCAAAGAAGATATTAATATTAAGGGTAAAAATCTAATACTCATTTTTTAGTCCTTATAAATTGGTATTTGAATAAGTGCTGGTGGAGCTTGCTTAGCAGCAATTTTTAAACCATCTTCAGTTGCTCTTCTAATAGAGCCAGATGATTTCAAAAATTTACGTTCATTTAAATCAAAATAACCGCCTTTACTTCCATCAGTTGTTAAATATGTAAGTGCTATTCTTCCAACTCTGAGGAAATCTGCACTCGTATCTATGCCGTCAATTTCAATAGTATCCCTATATGCTTCAATAGTTCTTCCATACTCAAGCTCTGTTTTGTAAGCTTCAGTAATTAGCCTAAACTTTTCAGATGTTGATATATCACCTCGATCCATAGTAGTTCTTAAGTTAGCTAAACGATCCATACGTTCAGACATTAAAAAAGGGACATCAAGATTAATAAAGTCTTCAAGACCATTTATCATCTTAATCATCAGCGGAACTATCTTTTGATTAGTTTTATCTAATTCATCAATTTGAAATAAGATATTTTCTATTTCATCTAATTGAGAATTAATAATCTTTTGAACTTGATCGTTATAAAGTTTAAGTGATTCATATTCTTTGGATGTAGATTGATAATCTGCTAACAAAATTCTTGTAGTTTCATCGAGTTTATTTATTTGTTCCTGCGTTAAGGCTGAGTCTTCAAGACTATTTGTTGAAATATTTATTGACTCTGTAAGCAAATCAACATCATTTACAGAAGTTGATTCTTGTGAGAATAATGCAACAGATGAAAATACTGAAAACAAGGAGATAGCAAGAATATTTTTATTCATATCAAACAGCATAGTAATGTCCCTTTAAGTGACCACAAATTATACTCTAAAACAGTATATTTTTCTTAATATTTGTAGTCCAAAAAATGTTTTATTTTTTGACAAAAAAAAGGAGGCTAATGCCTCCTTTTTCCTTAATTCATATATTAGAATCTCATTTGATAAACAAGATAAGCCTCTGGGCCAAATCTTGGATACCTGAATGTGTTAAATCCATATGGACGGAAACTACTTCCAGTATCATATGCATCATCTGAATCCGGAATTGCATCAAACACGTTTGTAACTGTAAATGCAACGAATGAATCCTGAGTAACATCATAATTAACTGTAAAGTTAGTATTAAAATATGGGCTTAGTTTGTTTCCATCTATTGCTTCCATATGACCAACTCTGAGAACTGATACACCAGCACCCCAATCACCTCTATTCCATCCAAATCTAGCAGATTGTCTAGATCTAGGAGTATAAGAATTATTCATATATGAGAGTAATGGGTCACCAATATCTTCCGCATACTTAAGATCAATTTGATGAGAGCTGAATAAACTTACAGAAAAGTCACCAGCTTTATCAGTAACCCAAGCATATGCAACAGATGTATCAATACCTAAAAATTCTTGTCCGGCAATGTTTACAGGAGTTTCGTAAATAGCTGTGATACCTCCTTCAGGTGCCTGGAAGTCTTTACCACCTCTAATAATATTGTTTTTTACCTGTGTACAGTATGAAGCAGGATAATCAACAAATGAGTCAAGCACTGCTCCAGCTTCTCTAGCTCTACATACTGCTTCATCAAGAACCATTTGAGATAGTGATTTTGTAGCAACGATGTCACCAAGTTGAATGTGGAATGCATCAACTGTTACAACCATTCTATCCATTGGCTCCCAAACAACACCAATAGCATATGAGTCACCTTCTTCCTCTTTTAGACCAAGGTTACCAGTTGTAATACCATCAATATTAATAATTCCATAGCCTGCGCCACAGTTAACACCGTTTTCACCAAATTGACCATCAACATAACATGACCAGTAGTCAGTTTGTGATGTAAAGAATCTTCTTTCACCTACGAAAGAGTATGGTAAATCAGGAGCTTTAAATGACTCTGACCATGATGCTCTAACGAGAACGTTATCTTTTGGTCTCCATTCCATAGTTGCACCAGCTGTTCTTCTATCAACATTAACAACAGCGTCATCATATTCATCCCATCTTGTGGAAACACTTAAAAGAAGATTTTCAGTCGCAGGGATGTTCAATTCGACACCAACAGCTGTTCTTTCTCTTTCACCGCCGCCGTCGACACCACCAATACCCCATAGTAAACCGTCTTTATTAAGTTGACTTAGGTTAACTGCATATCCTTTTGTTTGTTGCTCAACAACAGCAGCAAATGCAAGCGGACCATACGGTAATTGCATAATGTCACCAGTGATTGATGCAACAAAGAACTCACTGAATGCATCAGCAGGTTCAACATTATCCACTCTTAGAGCTTCTACTTCATCAACAGTTTGTTCTGATAGGTACCATTCCCAGTCATAACAGTTTGCTTGGTTGTAAGAGGCACCGTAACCGTAGATACCATACCAGTCAACAACTTCACCATTGGATGGATCACCATCAAGAAGCACTGCTTGGTCTCTAACACAAGGGTTACCAAAACCATCAACTCCACCAATATTATGGATCTTGTCGAAAAGTGCTTCTCTTAGGAAGTTTCTTCCTGTTTGCACAACATCATAAGTGTTTTCAGTGTAGGACATATCCCACTCAAAACCGTTGTTTAAAACACCTCTTAGTCCAAAGTCTATAGTTTGTGTCTCTTCTTCATAAGAAGAACCTCTGTATACACCAGGGAAAATCTTTTGGAATCTAACATCCATCATTGCAGAGTAACCAGGAGTATAGAAACCGTCATTATCAACGTTTCTAATCCATACACTGTCGACTGAACCATAAGGTTGTGGACCTGAAACCCACTCAAAAGGAGTAAATAGGTTATCAAGAACACCGATTGTATCTGTTTCAAGAAAAACTACTTTTGCATAAGCTTCAACTGAATCAGTTAATTCATAAGTACCTGAAACATATGCTGCAGTTCTTGTTCTCTCATTTGTAAGGGATCCATTTGAGCTTGTATCAATTGCACACCAGTCACCATTAGCGTACCAAACATAATTACCAATCTGTTCTTCTGTTGGCCTGAAATAATCACCAGCATTAGTACAATCAAGACCAGCTGTTGCTGTGGTTCCTAGTGCAGGATTATCAACAGCATTAATACCTCTGATAAGTTGGTCAGGTGTGTAGTGGTTGAAACCAAACCCAGGAAGAGAAGGATTAAAGAAAGAATAAGTGTCTCTCATTAGTAGACCTCTTGAAGGTAAACCTCCATCAGATGCATCTAAATATGAATCGTGTTCACTTCTTGAGCTGACAGGTACTTGTTGCTCGTCGTAATATTCAAGCGCATATGTATAGGAGTACCTTTCACCAAAACCGCCGCCTGCAAACTCAAGGTTAAGTGTTTCACCACCTGATCCTTGATTTACACCAGCTCCAGCTACAACTCTTGCAGTTTGATTTTCTAATCCATCAACTAATATAACGTTAACAACACCTGCAACAGCATCTGAACCATAAATAGATGAAGCACCTGAAGTTAAGACTTCAATTCTTTCAACAGCTGCAAGTGGAATTGCGGCCCAGTTGAAGGATGCTGATTCACCATTATATGGAAACGGATAGTCTGCAGTTCTCTTACCATTAACAAGAACTAATGTTCTACCTGGACCAAAATCTCTGAGGTTGATTGGTTGCAATGAAGCATTAAAACCAGCCTGGAAGTTTTCACCATTAACACTACCTGTGTTTTGAGTAAGATTACTTACTGCGTCATAAACAGTTTGGAAACCTGCGTTATCAATATCAGCTCTAGTAATTGTAATTAAAGGTGTTGCACCCTCAATATCAACTCTTTTAATTCTAGAACCGGTTACGCTTACTCTTCCTAGCTCTTGGACATCCTCATCATCAGCTGCATCAGAAGATTCTGACATTGTTGCTTCTGCAACTACTTCAACATCTTCATCGACTGGCTCGTCTGCGACAACAAATCCAACACTAAGGAAAGCAAACAAAGTTAAAAAACTTAAATTTTTCATAATATTTTC
>CENP01058545.1_pt1 | contig 12866 bp, 11 predicted proteins | sample 361281 | NCBI WGS metagenome assembly CENP01 (sample SAMEA2591122, study PRJEB7988) | marine metagenome | biome: marine biome (ENVO:00000447); feature: deep chlorophyll maximum layer (ENVO:xxxxxxxx); material: saline water (ENVO:00002010), including plankton (ENVO:xxxxxxxx) | depth 70 m
AGACAATTATCCTGTTACCGACAGGTCTGTTGACTTTCAAATTGTCGGCCTCAGAAAAAAGATGGGTGATAAGGGAAACTTAATACAAACCGTAAGGGGTGTTGGTTATAGATTTCACCCCGATGAATCGTAGACCTTTATTTAAACAACTATTTTTTACCTTTATTCCAATTGTTTTAATTGGAATTATTGCTCTTATTATTCTCGTAAATCAATTCACCCGTACCTTTTATTTTTCCCAAACCACAAATGATCTCAGGTCCAGAACTCAATTAATTTCTTTAACCATAAATGATAAATCCTTAAAAAGTAACCTCATTCAAGAGTATGTAGACCAAGCCTCTCTTACTGGCGATATGCGGATCACTATTGTTCGGAAAGATGGTGTTGTCTTCGGGGATTCTCATAAAAACCACCTACAAATGGACAATCACAAAAACAGACCTGAAATATTGGATGCTATCCAATTTGGTGAGGGGACATCTACCAGGTACAGTAAAACAATTCAAGAAGAACAAATATATTTTGCATTTAATCCCAACAATAATCAAAAAGTCTATATAATCAGGGTATCGGTTTCTCTTAATGACTTTGAAGATAGTATGGCCGACCTACAAAGCAAGATCTTAATTATTGGGGTTATCATCAGTTTATTTTGTTTGCTTATTAGTTTTTACTTTTCAAAACAATTGACCACCCCTCTTGAAGCTATGAGGTTAGAAGCCGAAAAATATGTTAGCACGCTTAAGCTTTCCACACCTATTCCCATACCAAAAACAAAAGAACTAGCCTCGCTCTCCATCTCCTTGAATCAAATCGCAATGGAGCTGGATAAACGAATAAAAAAAATGCAATTAGATAAGACTGAAAAAGAATCTATTCTGTCTAGTATGCAGGAGGGCCTTTTAGCTTTAAATAAGAAAACAGAAATACTTTCAATAAATGATATAGCAGTAGATTATTTAAATATTAAAAAAGAGATTGCGGTTGGTTCGGAGATCTCAACCCTGAGTAAGAATAAAAAGTTGTTATCTATTATAAAAAAGGTTTCAAAAAAGAATACAAGAATCCAACAAGAGATTGTAATCAAAGGAAATAAAAAAAGACACTTCTTAATAAGTGGATCCCCTTTAAAAAGAGGTGGTAAAAAATCTGGTGTACTTATGTTGATCAATGATATAACACTTCAAAAACAGCTCGAAAGTGTTAGGCAGGATTTTGTTGCTAATGTCAGCCATGAATTAAAAACGCCCATTACATCCATAATCGGATATTTAGAATTAATTGACCAAGGAGAATTAAAGGATGAGCAAAAGAAATTATTTTTGAATAAAGTTTTTAATCATACAAATAGAATGAATGCCATAATTGATGATCTATTAAAACTATCTAAGATAGAATCACAAGAAGACGATAACTCAATTGAACTGATGCCTACTCCATTATCGCAAATAATAGACGGCTCTGTTGATGATCTAAATACTCTCACATCAAAAAATAATAAAAAAATTCTAGTGGTCTGTAATGAATCAATAATGGTAAACGCAGACCCTCAGCTCTTAAGAGAAGCTATAATCAATTTACTAGAGAATGCGGTTAAATATGGGACGACAGGTACCGATATAAAAATAAATGTTGATCAAACTGAGACTACAAATATACAAGTTATAAACGAAGGAGAGGTGATTCCCGATAAGCACAGGGATAGAATTTTTCAAAGGTTCTATAGAATAGATAAATCTCGAGATAGAGAAGCAGGGGGGACCGGATTGGGTCTTGCAATTGTTAAACACATCAGCCTTGTCCATGGGGGGGAGGTTGGAGTTTCTTTTTCTGATAATAGCGAGACCTGTTTTACAATAAGCTTACCCATACTTTAACCTTGATAAACTCCTTAGTTTTTCAAATCAAAAAAGGGGACCAGTATTGGTCCCCTTTTTAATAAGAATAAAACAGTCCTTATATTATTCAGCCCAGGATGATCTCAATAGACAAACTGATGGGTCTTCTGTATTTGATACTAATATATATCCATTTTTATAGGCAAGACCTTCTGGCTCTCCAGTTGATTCACCATCTCCAGAGGTATAATCCACCATTTCTGTAATTGCGCCTGAGTCATATGTTGGGTTTGTAGGGTCTGTAATGTCGTACACTACAACCCCGCCAGCATCTTGAAGCGTCGCCATAACAAAAGATTTTCCACCTTCTTCTACTATAACAACCTCTTCAGGCTCAATACCTTTTCTAGTGTCCTCCCATGCCCAATTGCTTGGAAGATCATCTGCAAGGTTTGCATAATACTGTGCACCAGGTGTTCCATCAGAGCCCATGATAGTTACTCCAATGGTCCCATCGTATTCCCCACCTGTACAAACCACAGTTCCATCACTGTTTACCCAAATACCATCTGGCTCATGTTCTGGATTGGTGAAAGCAACGCGGTTTTCTAATACGTCTGGTGGGTTTAATATCGAGAACCATCCCATCTCATTTGATTCTTGTAGGGTCATATAGACTGTTACGCCATCAGGTGCGATCTTGACACCTTCTGGTTCAGCTAAGTTCCCATTTGCACCAGTATGGCTGATCCGCATATCCTTCACTAGGCTAGCAGAACCTAGCCCACCACTTATGTCATAGATACTAACACCTGGGAAGCCTAGTGAGTCACATCCACCATCAACACCATCCTCATAGTCAAACTCATTTACAACAACTACAAATTGATTATCTACAGCAATATCTACAGCATCTGGGTTATATCCAAGTTCATATGGTCCAAACATATTTTTTGTTGCTGCATCAATTAAATATAGTAGCCCCCTATCGCATGCACCCTTCGAAACAACAACAGCTAGTATACTTTCATCAACGCTTACATCAATTGAAGTGCACTCTGCATCCGGGTCATCGGTGATCTGAACACTTTCACCGCTCATGGAGAGGTCAGTAGAGCTGATCGTAATGAAGTCCACAGTATTCTGCTTAGAGTTAACAATAACTCCTTCTGTATCGCTGACAAATCTTACAAGCTCAGGTTGGGATTGATCAGGATCACCTGTTGATTCAACATCAACTTTTACAATACTGAAGCTTTCCACAACTAATGTATCATTGTCAGCTTTATCGTCCTCGCAGCCAAAAAACAAAGCTAGCGATCCCAAGACGACTAAGCGAAAGAGTTGATTTAGTTTATTTCTCATTTATGTACTTCCTTTTTTTTTAAAAATTCAATTCTAGCTGTAGTAAGAGCTGATCATCATCAACGCTAGGCTGGTAGTTTCGATTCTGCTCAGCTGCTTTTGCTTCACTATCACCTGTTTTTTCATCAAGTATGTAATATTCAAGTTTCAGCTTTGCATAGCTTGTGATCTCATAGCCCAAGGCTAGAGTTATTAAAGTTCTATCCCAGGTCTGAGGATCTTTTAGTAATGGGTAGAACCTCTCGTCATCCAGATCATCATTATCAAATAATGCACTATCATACATTTCACCATAGGGGTTAAGAAAAGAATCACTCAACCTGTACGGGTCAACTCTTAATTCTCCGTATCTTATCAGACCAAAAATATTTTTAATAGATAAAACATTAAACTTTCTACTTCCCTCAATATAGAAACCATCTCTTGGAAGATATCCATCTTCTGAGAATATATACTCAGCACGGATCAAAGTACCAACAAGACTCATTTCCGCCCTTCCACCAAACCAGAAATGACCGATATTTGCATTTTCATTTAATACATCGTCGGCCTCGATATTTGCATAATAATCAAAATCATAATGCAGTCGTTTTTTCCAGTCCTCATCATCAATTAATTTTCCGAAATAATACCACGCCTCAAGCTTGAATGGGCTTAGAGAATAACTACTTCTTAGACCAAACTCCACGGTTTGTCCATCAAGTTTTTCCGCATCATCATAGACCATCATTCTAAACGATTTATCTTCAGCAGCATCATCATATCCAATAGGACGTTTTAATGAAATGGATCCACCAAAAGAGGCCTGCTTCAGCGTCTTTTCCATATCAAGATGATATTGCCTACCTTTCCAAAATGCTGTCCCAATGAGGGGGTATCCTTCTGTGTCTCTCTTTAAAGCAATTCTGGGTCGGTTTTTTCCAAGCTCTATGCGATTATTACCTTTTACATACTTTAAAAAGTGCTTATCTGCATATGCTCCTTCATCATCAAAACGGAGACTAAAGTTGTAAGTAATATTATCTGTGTATAAGAGCTTGAAGTTGAGGACGGTCTTGTCTATCTGTGTGTATGGACTCCGCGTCTCGATCTTTTTTAAAAAATCATCCTCGTACCTTGCGCCACCTTTACCTTCAACATCAATAAACTCTACTTCTGCTTTTCCAGAAACCTCAATCTCAATCCCAGATGGGATGTTTATACTCACACCGCCAGAACTTGATTCTGAATTACCATCCTGTGCGTGTAATAAGAATCCAAATAGAAAGAATATCTGAATTAAAGACCTATTCATAAATGTCACCTCAAATTATCTTTTATTAGTTGAAATTGGACATTAGACAACTATTTAAGACTTTCAGTATATCCCGGTACTATTAGAGTAGTGTTAGATAAAAGATATAAAATTTTTAGTATTTTAATTTTATCATTTAAAGATTGCGGTTCAAAAATTAGGAAATTGTTAGATTTTTTTAAGTTTTCTGTTAGATTGATTTGTGGTTATTTAGATGGAAACCATATTTAAAAAACCATTATTTATTTACAGAAGAAAATTCAATTAAAATATAATTTAATTAAGTTCACACATGATTATATATAACAGAACAGAGTACAAGGCACTTTCACCACAGCAATACACCAGAGAAAAAAAACGCCTTCAGGTGGAACTACTAAAACTGCAAGAATGGGTTATAAAACAAAATAAACGATTGGGGATTGTGCTTGAGGGCAGGGATGCTGCTGGAAAAGGTTCGACCATAAAAAGGTTTATTGAAAATATGATGCCTAAGGCTGTGGATGTGGTCGAGCTAGGTGTCCCTACGAAAAAACAGGAAAAAAATTGGTTTAGGACCTGGGAAAAAAGAATGCCTGATTTTGGGAAAATACATTTTTTTGATCGCAGTTGGTACTCTCGCGCTCTAATACAGCCAACTATGGGGTATTGTAATGAAAAGCAGTATAAATATTTCATGAAAAAAGTTTGTAGTTGGGAAAACAAACTAATGAATGACGGATTTATACTGATCAAGTTTTATCTTTCTATTTCAAAAGAGAATCAAGAACTAAGATTCCATTTACGAGAGACAAGCTCTTTAAAATATTGGAAACTCTCTTCTAATGATTGGAAAGCTCATGAAAAATGGAAATTGCTCACTAATTTTAAAGAACAGATGTTCAGGAAAACATCCACACACGAAGCACCTTGGGTGATCATCAATTCTGATAACAAAATGATTGGCCGCCTAAACGCAATGAGGTATGTATTGTCAGCAATTGAATATGATAAAAAGAAAACCCTGAAGCCTAAAAAGTGGAGCAAGGAAGACCCGGTTTATAAACTAATAATTAATAATGTAAGGTTTGATAACTTGAATAAAGAACAATATGACCTTTTGTATAAGATAAAAGCAAATGAGCAGTAAAATAAAAACAGCAGGTGGGATTGTAATTAAAGACGATAAAATTCTATTTATTTATAAAAACGGCCGTTGGGATCTTCCAAAAGGGAAGCTTGAAAGAGGGTTCAAAAGTAGAGAAACAGCACTGATAGAGATAAGTGAAGAAACAGGCCTTCCTCAAAAAGAGCTGTTAATACTAAAAAAGCTAATACCAACTCACTATCATAAAAAAGTGGAGGGCACCACCATAGTAAAAAAGACGTTTTGGTATCTTGTTGAATTTTTAGGAGACCCTAAAACCCCACTTGTTCCAGATACTCATGAGGGGATAACAGACTGTAAGTGGTTTTCTTTTGATGAGCTAGTGCTCGTTCTGGAAGAAAGCCATGAAAGGATCCGGTATCTTGTAGAGTTCTTTCTTAATATGCCTTTTTATAAGCAATATCGCTTAGAACTGACCTCGGTTTAATATTTAATTCTATTTACTAGTATTTAGGTAATAGGATGAAGATCCAAAATTCTCGTTATCTGTCATTAGGATCAAACCACCGCTAAAATTGGTCATCGCTTCAACTTTTTGATCAGAAAACCCTTTAATGGCCTTTGGCGATTGAAACTTTGAGAAAACTCCGGATTTAGATATTTGACCTATTTTATATATTCTAGTTTCAAATGGGCCATCATCTCCTGGGTCAGACGTTGCAGCGCTCCACAATACTCCACTGGGATCAAAGATTAGATCTGCAATATTCCTTTTAAAACTTTCTGGTTCTGGAAGGTCAATCACATAAGAGTTAATATTGGTAATACTGTTATTACTTATTTCATAATCGCCAATGAACAAGGTTGATATTCTATCATCAGAGCCCCTGTCTCCATAGGCAATTTTAAAATACTTCTTACTTTTGACCAGGGTCATTCCCTCAAGATTCATTATTTTAGAAACCTTTGGAAGTATAAATTTATTTATAATAGATATTTCTTTTGATTCAGGTTTAACCATGACCCTATAGCAAACCCCACCACTCTCCATAACGAGAAATTCATTGCTGGCACCTGGAATAATATGGATTGCCTCTAGGTCAAAGGGGGGGGCATCGTTGGGCCAAACTAAAGGACGAATGGTGTTTTCTTTATTTATAAAACTGATCCGTGGCTGACCTTTGTTTTTATTATCATGCACCACTAGAAAACCATCAGTAAATGAGACAACGCCGCTAATAGAAAATAGTCTATCATGATGAATGCTTTTCCATTCGGCATGTATATATAGTGGCTTTATTATAATAAATAGCAGAACAACACTTCTCAGTATATTTTTAATCATTTAAGAGGTCTTTATTTAATTCAATCGTATAAACATAGTTAGAACAAAAACAACATCCTTAATGTTTTTTGATGGGCAAGATATAATAATACAATCCTAACAATTACCTAGTCTAATTCTAATATTCTGTTACAAAAATCACCGCCCAAGATAGTTTACTTTATAAGCAGTACAGTTGATATATACATATAGGGCGTTGTTTAGTTACAGCGCCCTTTTTTATAGACTTGCGGTGATCATAAAATAATAAAAGGATAGAGTCTCTTCGCCGTTATTTGGAGCATAAAATGCAACACCGAATTCAGAAGATAATTCCTCAACAAGTTTCCGTTTAAAAACGATGTCTAACTCTTTTCCATATTTAATATTACCAATATTGCTACTGAAATCATGATAGGCTATTAAAAGGTTAGTGTTTTTGAAAAAGTTAAACTTTCCTTTAAGGTTATACTCTTTCAGACCCTCGTGGCTATGGCCAAAATACTTTTTATGCATTTTATAGTCGTAGTAACCATGATGTTTGTGTCTGGCTCCGAAATATTTTGAGAAACCTTCCATTGTCTCAGTTTCCAGATCATCACCCGAAACTAGATCTGTGCCAAATGTCAGGCTATTAAACCAATCTATGTTCTTGAACCTGAACCCGAGGTTAACGGATAAAAGATCAGCTGAGATCGAACTGCTATTTTGTAAAGCATACTCACTCTCAAGATTGAATTGGCCTTTTTTCAGGTCTGCTCTTGCTCCAAATAAGTTATATGAAAATTGTGATAGGCTATCTTGATAGTTTATTATGTAAGGTTCTATTACAGACCCCTCGTTTAAATTGGTCATTGGAATTGTCCAATAGATTCCACTAAGAGTATTATCTTTTAGATCATTATGATAGGTATCTTTTGTTTCAACAATTGGAAGAATAAATAGGCGAGAGTCGCCAAATCTGTTTTTTCTTTTGACCAATATACCTTCAAAGCTCCTTCCAATATTATTCCAGTTGTTTTTGGCAATGATCCGTTGATTGCCCAATGGAAGTTCAAATCGACCGACCTTATATTCTTGCCGTTGTGTTTTAAACGTAAAATATGCTTGATGAAAAAAAGCACTGACGGTAGTGTTGGTTATGCCTGCACTATTTTCTGAGGCTCCTAATATTCTTGAGTCCTGCAAAATAAAATGTCCAGAGACCCTGTCTCCTAATAGATCTAGCCCCATACGTGAACGCATCTCAGAAAATGATGAACTATTTCCAGGCAATACATCACTAGAGGTATCTGTTTTTAATCGATATCTGATATTTGCAGACCATTGATACTCTGTACCGACCGTGATGTCATGTAAAATGAAAAACAGGACAGACCACGTATAAAGAACATAATTTTTTGAAAACATAACTTTTACCCCAGCGGTTATTAGATATTTGGGGGCGAATTTAACTAAAGGGACAGATTAGGATAGTGCAAATTATGTGGTCCTTATTTTGGGCTGTTATATCCTATATACTCATAAGGATTTAACATAGTGGTTGTTATATTTTTTAAATGTCCACCAACACGTTTTAAATAACGAGCATAAAGGGTCACAGCGGCATTTTTCTTTTCATCCCCGAAGCTACTTTGTCCAGAGATGCAATCATTCACGATCTTATCAGATACAGCAGCTAGTGATTTTTTATATCTTTTTAACAGGCTTCGTGCAAGTTCCTCATCTTGATTCTCTACAGCTTTCAGGGTATCTGAAAAGAGAGATAGGACCTCTTTTTCAATAGACCTTAATTCCTCTAGAAAGTCTTCAGATATCATGGGGTCAGGATAGTGTAGAGCAAGATCTAAAATATTTTTTGTGTAGTCACCTAAGCGCTCAATATCTATAACAATACTCAATAACACTAATCCATTTGGAAGATTATTGATATTCTTGGATACGGAAAAATGCGTTACAACCTTTTTTCTGACGCTCTGTTGGTATTGGTTGATATCCTTATCTTTTTTCTTCAATGCTTTAATAGCTTCCAGTGATTCACCACGCCTAAGGTATTTTACGGCGGATGTGAACATAGTATTTGATAAAACCATCATATCAAAAGATTCATTCCACGCCTGTGCTAATAGATCATCGTCCTTCCATATTTTTACGACCTGTTGAAATACTGACATACTAACATACTCCTTTTGAAAAAATTCTTTTCATGAACCTAGAAAAATAATTGATAACGGAATTGCCACAAATACTATAACCAGATATACCAAGGGTACAAATTTGTTTTGAACGGCTTTATCTGAAATAAACTCAGCGCACTTAAGAGGGATCTCTCTTAGTGCTGGGATACCATAAACGATCAATATCCCAAATATGTTAAATAATAAATGACTGAACGCTGCGATCAAAGCTGAGACAGTACCAGTTAGAGCGGCTAAAAGGGCGGTGACGGTAGTGCCGATATTAGCGCCAAGCGTAAATGGAAAAATTTGTCTTAGCGTCAATACTCCAGCTCCTGCAAGTGGAACCACAAGAGAGGTTGTTATTGATGAACTTTGAACCATGATCGTTAGTAACACACCAAATGCAATTGCTCGATAAATGGTCTTGAAAATATACTGATCAAAGAATGCTTCTATCTTTGCAAGGACCAGACTTCTTAAAAGCTTTACTAATGAGTATAACATTAAAAACGTGATCAATACACTGATGACCAGATAAACAATTTCATTATCAAAGGTGAATTGTTCAACAAACTTTGATCCACTTTTGACAGCAGCTTTAATAGGGCTTTTAGCCTGTAAAACATCAATGTTGTGAATTTTTCCAAAGAGGAATGTTGCAAACCATTCTGCTGTATTCTGGATTCCATGAAACATCATTTCAAGTGGGAAAAGGATCAGGACTGCGAGAACATTAAAAAAGTCATGAACGGTTGAAGCAGCGAAGGCCCTTTTAAATTCATTTCCACGATTGATATGTCCAACAGATACGATCGTGTTTGTTACGGTCGTTCCAATATTTGCACCCATTATCATTGGGACAGCGCCCGTTAAGGATAAGGCACCGCTACTGACCATGCCTACGATCAACGAAGTTGTGGTTGATGAGCTCTGAAAAAGAACAGTAGAAAAAACACCAATAAATAAAGCGACCATAGGGTTACTTGTCGCTGTAAAAATCGAATCAGCAACATCTGCTCCCATATGTTTAATAGCAGAAGACATCCCATTTATTCCAACTAAGAATAGATATAAAGCGATTACTACACCTGTAGCCTTTAGTAGGGTGCTGATGAGCTCTTTATTCATAATCTTCAAATATTTATGTTATGGGATATCTTATTTTAGTTGAAATTACTAGTATCATGTTAGCTATGTGTTTGAAGGATATATAACCTTTTAGGCAAGAAAACCTAATCACCCATTTTAGATGGAAGTAAAACATACAGTATTATTCCAGATATCCAGGCACCAACTCCTTTCCACCAGCCTATGTTAAGAGGAATAAGGCCAGATTCTTGACACCAGGATAGAATGGCGAACATGATACCAAAAGAAGAGAGGAGTAGCCAGATCGTTTTTTTCATTTATATAACTTATTAGTGTTTGAAGCATCTTGTACCAGTAAAGACCATCGAGAAACCGTATTCATCGCAAGCTTCAATAACTTCTTGGTCTCGAATAGAACCTCCAGGTTGCATTATCATACTAATACCAGAATCCTTTATTGTATCAATGCTATCTCTAAATGGGAAGAAAGCATCAGAGGCAAGAACCCCTCCACTTACTTTTTCGCCGCCTTTTCTAAGCGCCATATGAACCGCGTCTACCCGACTTACCTGTCCAGCGCCTAGGCCAACAGTCGTACCATTTTTTGCTATTAATATTCCATTTGACTTAGCATGCCTCAATACTTTCCAAGTAAAAAGAGCGGTCTCAATATCGCTATCAGAGGGTTGTTTCTTTGTAACAATAGACAGATCATCTTCTGTCAAGATCTTGGTATCAGTATCTTGTACAATAAGCCCACCATCCACATTGCGGACCTCTAACTTGGTATTCCTCTTTTCAAATTTTCCTAGTTCTAGTACTCTTAGGTTCTTTTTTCCCTTAAAGACCTCGAGAGCGGCAGGTTCAAAGCTTGGCGCAAGGACGATCTCAACAAAAACATCAACAATGGCCCGAGCTACATTTTCTGTGCATTCTCTATTAAGCGCAATGATACCACCAAAGGCAGAAAGAGAATCTGCATTAAATGCCCGTTCGTAAACATCTAGCAGGTCATTCCCAACCGCGACTCCACAGGGATTAGCATGTTTCACCACCACACAGGCAGTTTCATCAAATTCTCTTACGCATGCGAGCGCTCCATCTGCATCCATTATATTATTGTATGATAATTTTTTACCTTGGTGTATAACAGCATTTAAAATATTAGGCTCCTGATTACCAGGCATTATATAAGATGCGGCAGACTGATGAGGGTTCTCACCGTAGCGCATTTCAGAGTGTTTCTTAAAGGTCAATGAAAGGTCTGAAGAAAGATCTTTTTCTTTAAGATAATTGTGAATAATCGTATCATATTGTGCTGTGTGACCAAAGGCTTTTGATGAAAGTTCTCTTCTTGTTTCAAAAGAGATCGTTCCATCATCTTTTAATTTATTCATTAATAATGAATAGTCCGCTGGATCCACAGCTACAGTAACCCAGCCCATGTTCTTTGCGGCAGAACGGATCATAGTGGGGCCACCAATGTCTACATTTTCAAGAGCCATTGCCAGGTCACAATCTTCTTTAGAGATCGTTTCTGAAAAAGGATATAGGTTACAGACCACAAGATCGATCCACTTTATATTATTCATATTGGCATCTTCTTCATGTTGATCTCGAAGTCCTAATATTCCACCTTCTATCAATGGGTTAATAGTTTTAACTCGCCCATCCATGATCTCTGGGAAATGTGTATAGTCGCTTACATCAACAACCTCCACCCCAGCACTTCTTAATTTCTTAGCGGTACCATCAGTGGATAAGATCTCTACTCCATTATTTATTAACTGTTGAGCTAACTGAATTACATCTGTTTTATCAAAAACAGATATTAGAGCTCGTTCTATTTTTGTGGGTCTATTGTTTAGTGAGGGGTCATTTATCATTTTTCTTTATTACTGCTAGGGTTAAACGGCTCTTACAAACCATATTATCTTTCTCATCTTTTATATCTATATCCCAGACCTGGATCTTTCTACCTATTCTTATGGGGACAGCTTTACCGTAGACCCAGCCTTCTTTCATGGCTTTAAGATGACTGGAGTTTATTTCAATGCCAACGACTGAATAGTTTTCAAGATCTACATGCATGCCAGCACCCATGCTGCCTAATGTCTCAGCAAAGGCCACACTAGCGCCACCGTGTAGCAATCCAAAGGGTTGCTTTGTTCGATCATCTACCGGCATTTTGCCACATAGGTATTCTTCACCAAAGTCTGTTATCTCAATACCGATGGTTGATACCATAGTATTGCCGGAACGTTCTTCTATTTTTCTAAGTATTTCTTTTTTATCCATTGTTGGCCATTAGTGGTATGGCTTCTAGAAACGCCTCACCTTCTAATGTTTGAACTTTTGATTTTAATGTCTCAACTGTATCACCTTCTTCAACGGCGCATTTTTTTTGGATCAAGATCGGCCCACTGTCTAGTTCATCAGTAACAAAATGAATAGTGCATCCTGTTTCCTTATCTCTGTTATTTAATACTTCTTCATGGACATTTGTATCCATGCCTCCGGCATATTTGGGTAGGAGGGAAGGGTGGACGTTCAATATCCGATCCCTCCATTCTCTGCAAAAGCTTGAAGAAAGAATCCGCATGAAGCCTATTAGCAAGACAAGGTCAACTTCATGTTTTTTTAAAACCTCGGTCATTTCTGCATCAAAATCTTTTCTATCTTTCCC
>CENP01229091.1_pt1 | contig 12864 bp, 10 predicted proteins | sample 361281 | NCBI WGS metagenome assembly CENP01 (sample SAMEA2591122, study PRJEB7988) | marine metagenome | biome: marine biome (ENVO:00000447); feature: deep chlorophyll maximum layer (ENVO:xxxxxxxx); material: saline water (ENVO:00002010), including plankton (ENVO:xxxxxxxx) | depth 70 m
TACTGTTTATGGTCAAGCAAATAAACTACCAATAACTGAAGACTCACCTGTTGTTAAACAAGAATCCCCTTATGGTGAAACAAAAAAGAAATGTGAAGAAATTATATCTAAATTTTGTAAAAAGAATACGAATCTAAACTCTATTTCGCTCAGATATTTTAATCCAATTGGGGCACATAAATCAGCTTTGATTGGTGAATTACCAAATGGAGTCCCTCAGAACTTAGTTCCATATATTACTCAAACAGCAATTGGTATAAGAGAGGAATTAATAATTTTTGGAAGTGACTATCCAACTAAAGATGGTACTTGCATTAGGGATTACATTCACGTTATTGATTTGGCTATTTCACACATTGATTCATTAAATTATTTAATCAATCTAAATGAAAAAAATCATTACAGTTTTTTTAATGTTGGAACTGGATATGGAACTACTGTGTTGGAGCTTGTCAATACATTTGAAAAGGTCAACAAAATTAAACTAAATTACAGTTTTGGGGGGAGAAGGGATGGTGATATTACTGTAGCTTTCGCTGATTGTTCTAAAATACATGATGAACTCAAATGGAAAGCTAATCTTACTTTAGAAGAGGCATTAGAGTCAGCTTGGAAATGGGAAAAAAACTTAAATTCTAAGGATTGATAAAAATTGAAGCACCCGGGAGGATTAATCTTATTGGAGAGCATATAGATTATAATGGAGGATACGTTCTGCCAGGATGTATCGACAAGAGAATTAAAGTTTCTATTTTTAAGCACAATAAAAAACACTGCTCAGTTCATTCAAAAACTTTAAATGAAAAGTTTAATTTTTATGCTAACGAAACAAATAAAAGCTCTGTTCATTGGCAAAATTATATTTTAGGAACAGTAGATTATTTCAAGAAAAAAGGCTTTAGTATATCACCCTTTCATTTAGAGATTACTTCAAATTTACCAATTGGTGCAGGTATAAGCTCTTCATCAGCACTAATTTCAGCAGTAGCAAAATCATTAATTAATCTTTTTGAATTCAAATTAAATAAAGAGCTTATAATTGATTCAGTGAGTTATGTTGAAAAAAAATATTTAGGATTAAATGGAGGTATTATGGATCAATTCACTATTAATCATGGAAAAAAAAATAATTTGATTTTTCTCAACTGTTTGGACAAAACGCATGAATTTATAAGGTTTGATTTAGATGAACATAGTTTATTACTCATTAATAGTAATGTAAAACACTCTTTACTTCATTCACAATATAACGATAGAGTAACTGAATGTAATAATTTAAGATCATTATTAAATAATTATCATAACAATCATAAGCACCTAGCTCAATATTCGTTGGAGGATTTAGATAAAGTAAAAGATTCAATAAATCAAAATGAATTCAACAGAGCAAAATTTGTAATTGAAGAAAACAAAAGGACAATTAATACTTTCCATTTAATAAAAGAAAAAAAATATAAAATAATTGGTGACATGATTTATAAATCACATTTAGGTTTAAGAGATTTATATGACGTTAGTTGTACTGAAATTGATTTCTTAGTTGATCAGATGATGAAGAATACTAATGTTTTAGGCTCACGAATGATGGGTGGAGGATTTGGCGGTTCAGTTTTAAATTTGATTAAAGGAACAATAAACGAGTCTGTATTAGAAACTTTGAACAATAAATATTATAAATCATTTGGAAAAAAAATAACTCCAATCAAAATAAAAATTGTTGATGGTGTTAAAGAAATTAAGTAGCTACATTGACAGACCTGGTTTCTCTAATCACCGTAACCTTTACTTGGCCCGGATAAGTCATTTCAGTTTGAATTTTTTGTGATATTTCAAATGAAAGTTTTTTTGAAAGATCATCACTTACTTTCTCACTTTCAACCATCACACGTAACTCTCTTCCAGCTTGTATTGCAAAAGCTTTATTAACCCCCTTAAAACTGTAGGCTATATTTTCCAAATCATTTAATCTTTGAATATAACTCTCCATAACTTGTCTTCTAGCACCAGGTCTAGCACCTGATATAGCATCACACACTTGAACTACAGGAGATATTAAATTATCCATTTCGATTTCATCGTGATGTGCACCAATTGCATTACAAACATCTTTTTTCTCTCCATATTTTTCCGCCCATTGCATACCTAGTAGTGCATGAGGAGTTTCACTTTCCTCTTCAGGAACCTTTCCGATATCATGTAACAATCCAGCTCTTTTTGCAAGCTTAGTATTTAGACCTAATTCAGCTGACATTATTCCGCATAGTTTAGCAACCTCTTTTGAGTGTTGTAATAGATTTTGTCCATAAGATGATCTAAACCTCATTCGACCAACAGCTTTTATTAGATTTGTATGCAAACCGTGAATTCCTAAATCAATAACAGTTCTTTTTCCAATATCTATAATTTCATTTTCAATTTCTCTTCTAGTTTTTTTAACAACTTCCTCAATCCTAGCAGGATGGATTCTTCCATCGGATACTAACTTCTTTAAAGATAGTCGAGCAACTTCTCTTCTAACTGAATCAAAACACGATAAAATGATTGCCTCTGGGGTATCATCAACGATAATCTCAACACCAGTAGCACTTTCTATAGCTTTTATATTTCGCCCCTCTCTTCCAATAATTCTTCCTTTCATATCGTCAGATTCAATATTAAAAACTGACACACAATTATCTATAGTTTCTTCAGTGCCTAATCTTTGAATTGAAGTAATTATTATCTTTTTAGCTTCTTGTTTTGCAGAAAGTTTAGCTTCATCGATTATATTTTGTGATATTTCTAGAGCTTGAGATTTGACTTCATCTTTTAAAATTTTAAGCAACTCTTCTTTTGCTTCATCAGCAGTATATCCAGAAATTTTTTCTATCTGCTGAACCTGATCTTTTTTAATTTTATCGATTTCCTTATTCTTTTTTTCAAGTGATTCAGTCTTTTTTTTAAAAGTTAAGATTTTCTCATCTAATTCAATTTTAAGCTTATCAACCTTTTTTGATTTTTGTATGATTTCTGACTCTTGGTTCTTGAGATCTTGCTTTTTTTCATTATGCTCAGATTCTTTTGAAAGTATATACTTCTCGTGTTCTGATTTTAGCTCTAAAAATTTCTCTTTAGCTTGAAAAATTTTATTAGCTTTTAAATTTTCAGCTTCATTCTTAGCATTGCTAATAATTTTTTTAGCCTCAGTTTGGCTATCACTTAGTAATTTTTTGTTTGATGCTTTTTTTAATAAATAGGTTACAGTAAATCCGAGTGCAACCCCTACTATAATAAATATAATTTCATTCATAAGTTTAATTTAAAAACCTACAATCAGATTGATTGTATAAACTCCATTTATACAAGATTAAAGCTAACCAAGCATTCGAAAATCCCAAAAGATCAGGGCACGCTCTAGGGCTTGGACTCACTCTTTTTAATTAATTCGCGTTGAGTTTACCAAATTAAATCTGATGTAGGTAGTAAAATTTATTTTAATGAACGTTAAGATTTTAAACAATCAGAAATCATATTATTAATTTCATTTAACTCAATATTTATTTTTCTCATATCCTCTTCTTTTCTATTGGTTAAATCTTGTGATTGACTTGTAATCTGTAAAGCATACATTGCTAAACTATCTTGCTTATCTTGAACAGCATACTTTTCTTCATAATTGTTTATTGCATCATTAATTTTTTTTGCAGATTTTCTAACTGTTTCCTCTTGATGTTCCTCAACACTTAAAGGGTAAGTTCTATTAGCGATATTAATTTTAATTTTTTGCATTATGACGTAAGTTCAATAAGACAATCATCAATTTGATCAATTAGTTTTTTTAATTTTCTTTTTGTTTTATTCTTTTCGTTACTACCAATAACAGCTTTTCCAATTTTTAATGCATCATATTTAGCCTTTAATTCATCAAAGTCTTTAATTGTATTTTGATACAAAGTATTTAAAACATTAAAATCATTCGAAAGTTTATTGTTCTCAATTTTAAGATTATCAACCTTTTCAATAAGGTTTCTTACATTATCTTTAAAATCTTTAATTATCAAATAACTTTCTTTCAAAATTCTTAGCTATTATCTATTTTTAAATTTAGTTATTTTATTGATAAGTTGAAAACTAGAAATTTATATTACACTCTTCTCACATTATTTTTTCTTTCTAATTACAAATTAGCCTCAGCTCAAATAAATACTTCTCCAATCGAATATGAAATATTATTGAGTGGAAATTTTGGTGAACTAAGATCAAGTGGTTTTCATACTGGAATCGATATAAAGACAAAAGGTAAAGAAGGAGAAATTATAAAAGCTATAGATGACGGTTATGTTTCCAGAATGCAAGTTTCAACTATAGGTTATGGAAAAGTAATCTATATTACTCATAATAATGGTTTGAAATCTGTGTATGGTCACCTTAGAGATTTCGAAAAAAAATTAGACAGCTCAGCTAAAAAAATACAATATAGTCGCAATAGCTACACCTTTAACAAATACTTCAAAAAAGATGAAATAATTGTAAGAAAAGGTCAAATAATTGGGTATTCTGGAAATACAGGAACTTCATTTGGTCCTCATCTACACTTTGAAATAAGAACTGAAGAAGACATACCTATTAATCCTCTAAAATTTAAATATGAAATTCCAGACACTATAAGTCCCGTAATAAGAAGTTTGTATGTCTACAATACAAAAAATAATATTAGAGCAAAAAAAAAATTAGCTTTAAATAAGGTTAATGATACTCTTTACAATGTTAATTTAAAAACTAACGATTCTATATTTTTTGGAATTGAAACTTTTGATAGACAGAACTTTTCTTATAATCGTAATGGAACTTATGAAATTAAACTAATTGAAAATAATTCTAATTTATTTCATTATAAATTTGATAGTCTAAATTTTAATCAAAAAAGGCTACCCATCGAATTTTATGATCAAAAACAATTCATAGAAAATAATTCCAAAATTATAATATTACGTGACGAAAAAACTAATGATTTTGATTTCTACAGAAATAGTTCTAGGGGTGTTTTTAAGGTCAATGAAAATGAAACAATATCATTAAATATTGTTCTTTCAGATTATAATAATAACAATACATACTTACAAATTGAAATTGAACCTAGTAATAAGAATTTTATTTATGATTCAATTGAAGATCAGTTTGATAAAAAAATTGATAAGTCTTTGAATTATAATATCACATTAAATAATTTGAAGCTAAATTTCAATAAAAATACATTTTACCGTGACACATCAATTGATTTAAATTTTGAAAAAGATACCTTAACTGTTTATAATCCAAATATTATTTTAAAAAATCCATATAAAGTAAAATTTCCTTATAACAATAAGGGAAACTTTATTGGATCCCTAGATAAAAACAATAATGTGATTTATGTTAGCTCTAACAGGAAGAATGATTATTTTGAATACAAAACCAAAACATTAGGGAAATTTTTTATTAGTACTGATACGATTGGACCAATTATCAAAAAAATAAATAAAAAAAATCGTACTAATAATAAAAAAATTAGATTACTAATTAGAGATGAAGAAACAGGAATAAAAAAATACACTGCTAGAATTAACAATGAATGGGCACTATTTGAATATGAGCCAAAGAAAAGTTTAATTCAATTTAAACCTGATGATTTTATACAATTAAAAGAAGAAAATAAACTTTTTATTGTTGTAGAAGATCTTTTAGGAAACAAAACAATTTATAATGAAACGATTTACTACAAGCCTTGATTCTCACATACAAAACTTTCTAAAAACTCAATTGCATAATCAATATCTTTTGTTGTATTATAGTGCGAAAAAGAATATCTAAGCGAAATATTATTAATTTCATTTTTATCAAGAATTTCTAAAAGAACATGTGATGGCTTATCACTTCCAGATTGACAGGCGCTTCCAGATGAGCATGCAATTCCAGCAATATCCATTTTAAAATTTAATACAGACTTTTTTTCAATATTTATTGGTAGTTGCAAGTTCAAAATAGTATCACTTGATTGACCTAAATCACCATTAATTTTGAAATTAATTTTATCACCCAAAGATTCTATAAAATAATTTTTTAAAGATTTTATTTTTTCTATTCTGTTCTCTAGATTATTATATGCATCATTAAATGCTTGATTAAGACCAGCTATATTATGAACTGATTCGGTTCCAGCTCTACATCCTCTCTCCTGTTCTCCACCCTCAATAAATGAGACAAGTTTTGCGCCATTTAGTGCAACAGCAAAACCCACACCTTTAGGTCCATGAAATTTATGAGCTGAACATGTTAAATAATTTATATATATATTTTCTAAATCAATAAAGTAGTGCCCTACAGTTTGAACAGTATCACTATGAAAAAGAGAATTATATTTATTACAAATTTCACCAACTTTTTTTAAATCTATGATTGTGCCTATCTCATTATTTATATGCATCAATGATACTAGAGTTTTTTTATTATCATTTTTTAAAAAATCTTCTAACTCTTTCAAATCGGGTTTTCCTGTTCTATCAACACTCAAATACACAGCATCAACATTTTTATTATTACAATATGTGTCAATACATTTTAATACTGCCTTATGTTCGATTTTAGTTGATATTATTCGTTCAATGCCATGAAAATAAATGGCTGAATGAAAAATCATATTGTTAGACTCTGTACCACCAGATGTAAAATAAACTTCATTAGCATTAATCTTTAGTTCATTGGCTATGTTTTTTCTTGTTAATTCTATTATTGATTTTGAATCCCTTCCAAATGAATGAGTTGATGAGGGGTTACCAAAGTTATTTTTCATAACTTCATTCATGACTTTTAGTACATTGTCAGAGATGGGAGTTGTTGCTGCGTTGTCTAGATAAATCATGTTCATTTGAATAAGTCAAAGATATGAGTTTTATATTGAACTTAAATAATTATGAAATTAATTTCAAGCGCACATAATAAGCTAATTAAAGAGGTTAAAAAGCTTTCAAAAAATTCTAGTTACAGAAGAAAAACTAATAGTTTCATAGTTGAGGGTTTAAGGGAAGTGAAACTTTGCTTTGAGTCTGATTATAAAATTGATCATCTTCTTTGTTTGAACGAAAAGTTATGTGATGATTTTAGTAATGCCAACAAATATTTTATTCAAAAGGAAATCATGAACATGATAACTTATAGAGAAACTTCTGAAATTTTGGCAATTGTTACAAAAAAAGAAAACTCACTAGAAAATTATATTTACAATGAAAATAATTTTGTTCTAGTTCTTGAGAAACCTGAAAAACCAGGAAATATTGGAGCAATATTAAGATCATGTGATGCTTTAGGCTTTTCAGATGTATTTATTTCTGATACAAAAACAGAACTTTATAATCCAAATACAATTCGTGCAAGTATGGGTGCTTTATTTAGATTAAATATTTATGAGGATAAAAAAGAAAGAATAATAAATTTTTTAAAAAAGAATAATTTTAAAATTTTTGGTAGTCTTATTGAATCCACTAAAAATATTGATGAAATAGACTTTAATTCAAAATGTGCTATTGTAATGGGAACAGAAGCAGATTCGATTAGCTCGGAATTTATTAAACAAAGTAACGAATGCTTTAAAATTCCAATGACAGGAAATGTTGATTCACTTAATTTATCAGTTTCTACAGGAATTATACTTTATGAGGTTATGAATCAAAGAAAATCTATTAATTTTAATAGATAATGGAAGTAGTTTCTAAAAAAAGTACAAATAGAAGAATAGCTCGTGAGTATAAAAAATTGCTAAAGATTAGTTATCAAGATCTAAGTGATAATGACGTTGATCTTATAAGAAATGCTCTCGATTTAGCTATAGATGCTCACAAAGACCAATACAGAAAGTCAGGGGAACCTTATATTTTTCATCCTCTTGCTGTTGCAAAAATTGCTGCAGAAAAGATTGGACTTGATTCCATTGGAATAGCTTCTGCACTTTTACATGATGTTGTTGAAGATTCTAAATATTCAATCGAAGATATTAAATCTAGATTTGGAGGAACAATTGCAAAAATTGTTTCAGGACTTACTAAAATTTCAAAAATCAAAAAAGATAAAATTTTTTCGATACAAGCAGAAAATTTCAGAAAAATGCTTCTTACTCTAAATGACGATGTTAGAGTTATTCTTATTAAAATAGCTGACAGGTTACATAACATGCAAACCATGCATTATATGCCATCGGATAAACAGACAAAAATATCCTCTGAATCCCTATATATATATGCTCCTATAGCTCACAGAATAGGTTTATATGAAATTAAGTCTGAACTAGAAGATTTATCTCTAAAATATATTGAACCGGAGGTTTATGTAGAAATTGATGAAGAATTAAAAAAATCAAAAGTTGATCAAAATCTATATATACGAAATTTTTCAAGAAAAATTTCTGAAAAACTGAGATCACAAGGAATATCATTTATTATTAATGGCAGAGGAAAATCAATTTACTCAATTAGAAATAAAATGTTAAAGAAAAATATTTCAATTGATGAAGTTTATGACAGGTTTGCAATAAGAATTATATATGATAGTGATAAAAAAAATGAAAAATTACTAGCCTGGAAAATTTATTCAATTGTAACGGATGTTTACAGACCTAATCCAGCTAGGCTAAGAGATTGGATATCAAATCCAAAAACCAATGGATATGAAGCCTTGCACACAACTGTTGTAGGTCCAAAAAAAAAGTGGATAGAAGTCCAGATTAGATCTGAAAGAATGCATGAAATTGCTGAAAGAGGTTACGCAGCTCATTTTAAATACAAAGAAGGTGAATCTAATGAAAGTGGAATTGAAGAATGGTTGAATAGACTTAAAGATGTTATGGAAAATCAGGAATCAAATGCAGTTGATTTTGTGGATGATTTTAAACTTAACTTGTATTCAGATGAAATTTTTGTTTTTACACCTGAAGGTGATTTAGTTTCTTTAAGTAAAGGTGCTACTACTTTAGACTTTGCTTTTGCAGTTCATACAGGATTAGGGCTAAAAACAAGAGGGACTAAAGTAAATGGAAAAATCGTACCATTAAATTTTGTTTTGAAAAGTGGTGACCAAGTTCAGGTTATTAAAAGTAAGAACTCAAAACCAACTGCAAGCTGGTTAAAATATGTGGTCACATCTCGAGCAAAATCAAAAATAAGAGCTGCATTAAAGGAAAATAAAAAAGTTATCGCTGAAGAAGGAAAAGAAATTCTTAAAAGAAAATTAAAGCAACTTAAATTTTCATTTAATGATAATATTATCAATAAACTTCAAGTATTTTTTAATCTCCAAACTAATCAAGATTTATTTTATGGTATTGGAGTTGGCAACATTGACAATTTAGAGTTAAAAAAATTTGCAAAAGCTCAAAATAACAGAATAATAAAGTTTTTTAGAAGAAGTAGCAAAGACAAGAAAATCGTTGAAAAGACAAACTTTGATCAATTAGTTTTTGGTAAAGATGAAGAGAAATTGAACTATAAATTATCAAAATGTTGTAAACCAATTCCTGGTGATAACGTGTTTGGATTTTTAACTATTAATGAAGGAATAACAGTTCACAAATATAGCTGCAAGAATGCCATTAGTATGCAATCAAAATTTGCTTATCGTGTAATGATAGCTAAGTGGATAGATTCTTTAAATCATGAATATTCTTCAACTATAGAAATATTTGGCATTGACAATCATGGCCTATTAAATACAATTACAAAGGTAATTTCTGAGAATTTAAATCTAAACATGAAGAAAAGTGTGTTTACTACGGAAGGTGATACATTCAAAGGAGAAATCACATTGACAGTAAAACATAAAAGAATTTTAAATGAGCTTATTGATAAGTTGAAAAAAATTCCTGGTGTTGATAAAGTAGTAAGATTTTAATAATTAAATTTGAGTATCAATGACTAAAAAACTGAAAAATAACCAAGAATTAGTAAAAAAAGTTTTTTCAAAATTTTTAGATTCAAAATCTCATAGAAAAACACCAGAAAGATTTTCAATTTTAAAAGAAATTTATAATTCTGATGATCACTTTGACATAGAAACTCTACATGCAAAAATGTCAAATAAAAAGCACAAAATTAGTAGAGCAACCTTATACAACACTATTGAACTTCTGCTTGAATGTCGATTGGTAAGAAGACACCAATTCGATTCGAATATTTCTCAGTATGAGAAATCTTATTTTAATAATCAACATGATCATTTAATTTTAACAGATACTGGTGAAGTTATTGAATTTTGTGATCCAAGATTACACACAATTAAACAAAATATAGAAGAAATTTTTGATGTCAAAATCGATAGTCATTCACTATATTTTTATGGTAAAAAAAATAAATCTTAAAAATGAAAATTGATTTAATATTAGGCCTTCAATGGGGTGATGAAGGTAAAGGAAAAATTGTTGATGTATTAAGTAATATCTATGATATAATTGCAAGATTTCAAGGTGGACCTAATGCAGGTCATACTCTTGAATTTGACGAAATTAAACATGTTCTACATACTATTCCATCGGGAATCTTCCATGACAAAAAAATTAATGTGATTGGAAACGGAGTCGTTATTGATCCAGTTATTTTTAAAAAGGAGATTGATACATTAAAAAATCTTGGTATTGATGTAAGCTCAAAGCTTTTTATTTCTAGAAAAGCTCATCTTATATTTCCCACTCATAGACTAATTGATCAAGCATCAGAGCTTTCAAAAGGTAAAAAGAAAATTGGTTCTACCTTAAAGGGGATTGGACCAACTTACATGGACAAAACAGGCAGGAATGGATTTAGAGTTGGCGAACTTGAAATCGATGGTTGGGAAGATAAATTAGACAATCTTATAAGTAAACACGAAAGATTAATTAAGAATTTTAATGTAGAAATTGGCTACAACATAAGTGAATTAAAGGATGAATTTTTAGATGCACTTAAATTTTTAAAATCACTTACATTAATCGATAGTGAAAACTATTTTTACAGATGTTTAAAAACAAATAAAAAGATTCTTGCAGAAGGAGCTCAAGGGTCTCTCTTAGATATCGATTTTGGGACCTATCCATACGTAACATCATCTAATACAACTTCTGCAGGGGCCTGTACTGGTTTAGGAATACCGCCTAATAAAATTGGTGATGTTTATGGAGTATTTAAAGCTTATACAACAAGAGTTGGAAGTGGTCCTTTTCCCACAGAATTATTTGATGAAACTGGTGAAAGAATTGGTAAAATTGGACATGAATTCGGGGCAACAACTGGAAGAGCCAGAAGGTGTGGTTGGTTAGATCTGGTATCTTTAAAACATTCAATTAATATAAATGGTGTTACTGAACTTATAATGATGAAAGGTGACGTTCTCTCAGGTTTGGAAAAATTAAAAGTATGTACAAAATATAGATATAAAAATGAAATAATTGAACATTTACCATTCACGATTGATGACAGTTCGTTAGAGCCAATTTATGAAGAAATTGACGGATGGAATGAGGAAATTACTCAAATTAATAATTACCAACAACTTCCAGATAATTTCAAAAAATATGTTACTTTTCTAGAAAAGAATCTTGAATTAGAAATCAAAATAGTTTCAGTTGGACCAAACAGAAAACAAACAATCATTCGATAAAAAATTTTTATTAATCAATATTATATTTCTAATATTTTTTAAGATTAATTATTCACAAGAAGTCAAGCAGATAGAAATTATATCAGCTGGTTCTTTTGACAGAAATGAGGTGCTCTATCCAGATGGAAATATTTTGAAAAAAGATAAAGACGAAAGTGTTCACCTAAGGCATGAGGATTTAGATATATATTCAAATACATCTATTTTTTTTCAAAAAGAAAATTCTGTTATTTCCTATGGAAAAGTAAAGTTAATTCAAGGTGATACTTTACAACTTTTTTGCGATTCACTCAATTATGATGGAAAAACTAAACAAATGTTTGCATTTGGAAAAGTAAGACTTATTAATAGTGGTATGACCCTAGAAACAAACAAACTAAAATTAGATCGAATAATTGATGAAGCTTATTTTTTTAATGGAGGAAAAATAACAGATAAAAAAAGTACGATTTCAAGTATTGACGGAAAATATTTAATAGACAAAAATAAATATGAGTTTGAAAAAAATGTAAAGGTATTAAATGATAACAGAATTATCGAATCAAAAAAAATGGATTACTATTTAGAAAGTGAAAAATCATATTTTTTTGATCAAACAATTATTACTGGGGATGATTACAAAATAAATTGTGATGCTGGATTTTATGATCCTATTGGATTAATTGGAATATTCAATAAAAATGCAATTATAGAATCAAATGAGAGAATTGTGTATGGTGATAGTATTTATTTTGACGAAGAAAAAAAATATGCAAGTATTTCAAATAATATTAAAATAATCGACAATAAAGAAAAATTAGTATTAACAGGCGATTACGGTGAATTATTTGAAGAAAAAGATTCTGCTATTATTACTAAAAACCCTTTAGCAATAAATATTTTAAAAAGAGATTCACTATTTGTTAAGGCAGATACATTATACTCGATTGGAAAGGAAGCTAATAGAACTATGAAAGGTTTAAGGAATGTAGAATTTTTACAAGGAAATTTTAGTGGAAAGGCTGATTTTATTGAAATAAAAAAATCTTTAGGACTTACAATCATGGAAAGAAAAGAAATTTCAGAAAAAGATCTTCAAATATTTACTGAATCAGAAATTAATAAAAAAAATCCTGTACTGTGGGACAATTTTTCTCAAATAAGTGGTGATAAAATAATTTTTACTGAAAATTTGGACACTAATGAATTAGACTCAATTAAGATAACAAATAATGTTTTTATTGTTGAGAA
>CENP01178795.1_pt1 | contig 12863 bp, 13 predicted proteins | sample 361281 | NCBI WGS metagenome assembly CENP01 (sample SAMEA2591122, study PRJEB7988) | marine metagenome | biome: marine biome (ENVO:00000447); feature: deep chlorophyll maximum layer (ENVO:xxxxxxxx); material: saline water (ENVO:00002010), including plankton (ENVO:xxxxxxxx) | depth 70 m
TTATTTTGGATGGATAGATACATGGAAAGAAGCTATGGATTATTGAATTTAATTAAGACCAATTATAACTCAACTTTAGATACTGGTGACTATGATTCATGGAATGGAATATTAAAATCATATATGGGAATTGATAAAAATATTTCAAATGAAAATTATCAAGATTCAATTTCTGTTATCGAGTACATGATATTTAACAATTCGAATCCTAATACATTAATAAATATGATAACTAAAGCTCGCGAAAATGCGAGAAGTGTCCAAGAACATATATCTAGAGAAATTTGGGTTGCTATTAATAAATATTTTTTAAAAATTACAGATAAAAAGTTTTATAAATATTATAAAAAAAATGATCCTATTGATTTTATTAATGAATTAACACAATTTCATCATATATATTATAGTGTGGCTGATATATCGCAAGAAAGGGGTAATGCATTTTGTTTTATGAATCTTGGAAAATATTTTGAAAGAATTCTTCAAAGCATTGACTTTTTGAACGTTAAAATTGACATTTTAGAGTCTAATGAAAATAATTTAAATGAGTCATACTTTTGGAAAAATCTTTTAATCTCAATTGGTGGATATCAATTATATATTAAAACTTATAAATCAATCTTTAATGTTGAAAATATTATCGAAATGATTACAATTAATCAGTTTTTTCCCCGATCAATTAAATTTAGTGTTGATAAACTTTATTCACATATTACTAGACTAAATGAATTTAATAAACCAGAAACTAATAGTTTGACGTTTTTGACTGGTAAGATGAAAAATGAATTAACTTATAGTTCAATAAGTTCTATAAAGGAAGAGGGGCTTAAAAATTTTGTTTATAAAATTCAATACGATTTAAACTCTATATCTAATGAAATTAATAACATATATTTTTATCAAAATAACTAATGAAAAGATTTTTTCTAAAACATACTACGACCTATAATTATTCAAATTTTGTTTATGAAAGTTCAAATAAACTTCATTTATATCCTTATAATGATTTAAATCAACAAATTGTTAGTCATAAAATTAACATCCCTGGGAATCCACTGGTAGACTCTTATATTGATGATTATAATAATAGGGTAGGTTTTTTTACATATACACCACCTCACAAATTTTTAAGAATTACATCAGAAGCAGAAATTATAAAAAAAAGAATTATTATGCCTGAAGATACAATGGATGTAGATGAACAATGGAAACTCTTAAAGAAATTAAAATTATCATTTGATTTTATACCTTTTTTAAAATTTCAAAATACTTCAATAAATAAAGAGCTTTTTAAAGTTGTTGAATCTTGCAAATTTAAATCTGCCTCACCAATGGATGTTGCTGACAATTTATGTGAATATGTCAACAAAAACTTTAATTACAAAAAGGGAGTTACAAATGTTTTTACTAAGATTGAAGAAGTATGGTACTTAAAGACAGGTGTTTGTCAAGATTTTACAAATATTTTAATTCAACTTTGCAGAATTGCCGAAATACCAACTAGATATGTAAGTGGATATGTTTTTGCTGCAGGTAGATTTAGAGGAGCTTCAGCAACACATGCTTGGGTAGAAGTTTATATTCCTAACTACGGATGGCTTGGATTAGATCCTACAAATAATTGTATTGCCGATATTTATCATATTAGGTTAGCTGTTGGTAGAAATTATGGAGATTGCTCACCAGTCAAAGGTGTTTACAAAGGAAATGAAACACAGATTATGAAAGTAAATGTAGTCTTAGATACAAAGAAAATTAAATCCAATGATGAAGTGATTTTAGAAAATTCTTCATCTTCAACTCTTAATAAAGAAGAGAATAATAGTTCAAATAGTTTTCAAAAACATCTTCAAATGATGCAGCAGCAACAGTAACTAATTGATTTTTAATTTATTAATAAATTTTTTTGTTTGTTTAATTCCGTATTTGGTTAACATATTTATGTAAGCAGATCCTATGATAACTCCATTACTATTAATTGATGCAACTTTTCTAGTTTCCTTGTTGCTAATTCCAAAACCAACAAGTAAGGGAGATTTTAATTTCATTTGATTAATTCTTTTAAAATATTTTATTGTTTCATCACCAAATATTTTTTGAGCACCTGTTGTGCTATAACTACTAACCATATAGATAAATCCATCAGAAATTTTGTCAATAAATCTTATTCTTTTTTCTGAAGTTTGAGGTGTTATTAAAAACATGTTTTGTAAATTATGATTTTTAAATAGATTATGATAATGTTCATAATAAATATCGACTGGTAAATCGGGAACAATTAATCCATCAATTTCGCATTCTTTACATTTTTTGCAAAATTTTTCAATACCAAACTGTATGATTGGGTTAAAATAACCCATGATAATAATGGGAAGGTCAGTAACAGCTCTAATATTATTTATTTGTTCAAACAAAACATTGGTATTCATGCCATTAATTAATGCTTTGGTTGAGCTTTCTTGAATTGTTGGACCATCAGCTAGTGGATCGCTAAAGGGTAAACCAATTTCAATCATATCAACTCCAGACTTATCAAGTTCTTTTATGATAACCATTGTGTCATTAAGATTTGGATATCCAGCTGTAAAGTATATAGATAAGATATTTTTCTTTTTTATAAATGTTTCTCTTATCCTATTCATAAATTATAATTTAAAATATTCAATATATGTATCTAGATCTTTATCGCCTCTTCCAGAGCAATTAAAAACTAGTATTTCATTGGGTTTGAATTTTTTCTTTTCTAAAACTGCAAATGCATGTGATGTTTCAATTGCAGGAATAATTCCTTCGGTTTGAGATAAAATCAAGCCCCATTTCATTGCATCTGTATCAGTTATTGAAATAAATTCTCCTCTTTTACTTTTGAAAAGGTGTGCATGCATCGGTCCTACACCAGGATAATCTAGTCCAGCAGATATTGAATATGGTTCAGTTATTTGCCCGTCTTTAGATTGCATTAACAGTGTTTTTGCTCCGTGAATAATTCCAGTTTTTCCTAGCACTGAAGTTGCTGCGCTCTCTCCAGTATCAATTCCTTTCCCGGCTGCCTCAACGCATATGATTTTAACATTTTTATTGTCAAGAAATGGATAAAATAGTCCCGCGGCATTACTTCCTCCACCAACACAAGCTATTACATAATCTGGGGACAACTTTTTTTCCTTTTTTTGTAATTGTTTAATAGTTTCTTCACCGATAATAGATTGAAATCGTGCAACCATGTCTGGATAAGGATGAGGACCAACCACTGATCCAATAATATAATGAGTGTCAACTGGGTTATTAATCCAATCTCTTATAGCTTCGTTTGTAGCATCTTTTAACGTTTTGCTTCCAGATGAAGCAGGTCTTACTTCTGCTCCCAACATTTTCATTCTAGCGACATTAGGGGCTTGTCTTTTAATATCAACTTCCCCCATATAAATAATACATTTTATTCCCATTAGCGCGCAAACAGTAGCAGTCGCTACACCATGTTGGCCAGCTCCTGTTTCTGCAATAATTCTTGTTTTTCCAAGTTCTTTTGCCAGTAAAATTTGTCCTATTGTATTATTTATTTTATGTGCACCAGTATGACATAAATCCTCTCTTTTTAGATATATTTTAGTATTGTATTTTTGAGAAAGTCTTTTTGCAAAATAAAGTGGTGTTGGTCTTCCAACATATTCTTTCAAAAGATTTTTGAATTGAATTTTAAAACTTTTAGAAGATGAAATTTTTATATAATTATTTCTTAATTCTTCAATATTAGGATATAACATTTCTGGAACAAATGCACCGCCGAATTCACCATAGAATCCTTTTGAATTTATATTATAAGTTTTCATTTTATTGAGTTTATAAATTTTTTTATTGTTTGTGTATCTTTTAAGCCTGGTCTGATTTCAAATTTAGAGTTGATATCAATTCCAATCAAATTGGGTAACTTTTTTTTAATATTTAAAATGTCTTTGATTGATTTTATGCTTAAACCTCCACTAAGTATAAAATCTTTTTTATGACTGTATTTTAAAATTATATCCCAGTTAAATTTTTTTCCGGATCCACCATAAGATTTTGTTAAAGTATCAAATAGGTAATATCTACAAAAATTACTGTAACCTTCTATGCTATTCATTTCAAAATTTTCATCAATCCTAAAAGCTTTTATAACATTACAAAAAGCACTAACCTCTTTGCAAAAACTCTTACTTTCATCTCCATGTAATTGAACATAATCTAAATCATATTTTTTACTTATTCTTTTAATTTCATCAATAGTTTCATTAACAAACACACCAACTATTTTTTTGTTATTTTTTTTTACTAAATAATCTTTATCAAAAAATCTCTTGGACTTTCTATAAAAAATTAAACCCATAAAATCTATATCAAGGTTTGATACATCATCAATGTTTTTTTCATCTTTTAGTCCGCATACTTTTACTAACATTCTAAAAACTATTTATTAATTCTTTTAGCTTTGAGCCTGGATCTTTTTCTCTCATAAATTGTTCACCAATTAAAAAACCATCAAATCCGCATTTATGTAAAATTCTTATTTCATCAATTGAATTTAATCCACTTTCCGAAATTTTTGTGAAATTTTCAGGAATTTGGTTGCAAATATTTATACTGTTTTCTAAGTCAACTTTAAATGTTTTGAGATTTCTATTGTTCACACCGATCAAATCAATGTTTTCATTTAATGATTTTTTCAATTCTTCAAGCGTATGAATCTCAATCAAAACATCAAGATTATTTTCTTTAGCAAGACGTGATAAATTAATTATTTCATTTTCATTTAGAATCGAAGCAATTAGTAAAATAGCATCTGCTCCAATTGATTTAGATTCGATAATTTGAAACTCATCAATTATAAATTCTTTTCTCAGAATAGGAATTGTGCTGTTTTTTTTAGCAAAATTTAAATCATTATTCGATCCGCCAAAAAAATAGCTATCAGTTAATACTGAAATTGCTGCTGCACCTGCATCTTCGTAGCCTTTTATTATTTCATCTGTTGGTGTTAAAAAATTGATTTCAGATTTAGAAGGAGACTTTCTTTTGTGCTCTGCTATAATTGATAAATTTTTTGAATTGATAGAATCCTTTAGACTTATTGAATTTTGACTAAAAAACAAAGTTTTTTCAAGTTGATTATATGAAATTGAGCTTTTTCTTTCCTGAATCTCAATTTTTTTTCTAAGAACTATTTTGTCAAGTATATTCAAAATTAAATTTTTAATAAATTTTTAAATGAGTTGAGAGCTCTTTTGTTAATTAAAGAATCATTTGCAATTTCAATACATTCTTCAATTTTTTTTGCAGTAATAGTTTTAATTGCGAGAGCCGAATTTGCTAAAACAACATTTTTGTGCGCTTCAGAAGATTTATTTTCCAATATGTCAACAAATATTTTTGCTGATTCATTTACAGAACTGCCACCTTCAATTTCTTTAGGATTTAAATCATTAAATCCGAAATAGTTTGAATCAATAATTTGTTCTGATTTGTTGTTAATAATTTTATGTTTACTTGTCAACGAAATCTCATCATAACCATCTAATGAGTAAATAATCGTAAAGTTTTTTTCAGTATTTCTAAAAACATCAGAATATAGTCGTAGTGTTTCCAAATTATAAACTCCACAAATCTGATTCTTTGGATTTGTTGGATTTACTAATGGTCCTAGAATGTTAAAAAACGTTTTTACTCCCAAATTTCTTCTGGTATTGGCAACATGTTTCATTGCTGGATGAAAAAGAGGAGCATGTAAAAAACAAATATTAGATTTATCTAAACTCTTGTTAAGATAATCTGAGTTATTTGTAAAGTTAATTCCTAAATGTTCTAAAACATTACTTGATCCACATCCAGAGGAAACTCCGTAGTTACCATGTTTTGTCACCTTGTACCCTGCGCCTGCAACAACAAATGATGATACTGTTGAAATGTTAAAAGTATTTTTTCCATCACCACCTGTCCCACAAAGATCAATAGTTTCATTAAAATCTAAATTTATTTTAACGCAGAGTTCAAGTAAAGCATCTCTAAAACCTTCAATTTCAATGACTGTTGGCGGTCTTAAAATGAAGGATGTAAGGAAAGATGAAATAAAAATTTCATTTTGATCTCCAGAAGATATCTCTAGTAAAGCAGTTCTTGCCTCTTCAAAATTTAAACTCTCATTAGAGTAAAGTTTTTCAAATATATTTTTCATTTTGTTTTTAACCAGTTAAATAATATTTTACCCCCCTTTTCAGTTAAAATTGATTCAGGATGAAACTGAACTCCCCATAATTTATAAATTTTATGTCTGTAAGCCATTACATTATTTTCTATGTCTTTAGCAGTTAGTATGAAATTTTCATTTAATTCTTCAACAACCCAAGAATGATATCTGCCCACTTTTAAATTATTGGGAATATCTTTGAATAAAATTTCATTATCTAAAATTGAAATTTCTGTTGAAATACCATGATAAACAGTATCAAGGTTTATTAATTGACATCCAAGAACCTCAGCAATTGCTTGATGACCAAGGCAAACGCCAAGAAAATTTTTGGTCTTGTGATATTTTTTAATTATTTCGTTAAGCATTCCTGATTCACTAGGGATTCCTGGTCCTGGTGAAAGCAATATTTTCTCAAATTTTTCAATATAATCAATGTCAATTTGATCATTTCTAAATACTTCTAATTGAGCACCTAAATCCTCTAAATAATGGACTAGGTTGTAGGTGAAAGAATCGTAATTATCAATAACAAGTATTTTATTTTTCATAATATTAATCTTCAAGTGTTTTTATTATTGCTCCTATTTTATTGTAAACTTCCTGTAATTCGTTTTTAGGATTGGATTTAGCTACAACTCCGGCACCAGCCTGAAAATATAACATTTGGTTTTTTGAAAGGATTGAACGAATAATTATAGCATGATTAAAATTTAAATTTGAATCAATCATGCCAATTGCACCACCATAAAAATTCCTCTTAGTTTTTTCATAGTTATTAATTAGTTCCATTGCTCTATACTTAGGAGCACCTGAAAGTGTACCTGCTGGAAAAGTATTTGAAATAATATTCATTGACTTATTTTTTAGCAAACCTGTAACTTTAGAAACTAAATGAATAACATGAGAATAAAATTGAATTTCTCTATCCTTTTCTACACTTACTTCATTACATGAAATACTTAAGTCGTTTCTAGCTAAATCAACAAGCATCATATGCTCACTATTTTCTTTATCATCTTTTGATAATTCAAGAGCATTATCTCTATCATAATCATCATTACCAGTTCTTTTGAAAGTTCCAGCAATTGGATGAATTTCAGCTTTATTATTATTTACAATTAATTGTGCTTCGGGTGAACTTCCAAATATTTTAAAATCTCCAAAATCAAAATAAAATAAATATGGAGAAGGGTTAACGGATCTCAATTTTCTGTAAGCTGAAAATTCATCTCCTTTAAATTTTTGATAGAACTTTCGTGATAAAACAATTTGAAAAACATCACCTCTATTACAATGATAAATACCCTTGTTTACTAGGTTTATAAACTCTTCATCATTCATGTTAGATTCTATGTCTCCGATTTTCTCAAAATAAGATTTGTTAATCCATTGATTTGAGATAAGTTTTTCAATTTCAAAAATTGAATTTTTATTTTCAGAGTAGCTAATTATAGTGGTTATATTATTAAATACATTAACCACAACAATGTGCTCATAAACACAATAAATCATTTCAGGGATGTCATCACCATGACTTATGTTTGTCAAATTCAATGTTTCAAAATATTTCACTGAATCATAACTCATATATCCAAATACCCCGTCTTTTTGAAATTTATCATTCTCAAAACTGGATTCAAATTCAAAGGTTTCAATAAAATCTTTAAGCTCATCCATTACATTATCACTTTTTGATAATTTTTTTGAGATTGTTTTTGTATTTGGGAGCGAAATTTTAAGTTCAAAATTTTTGATATTAAATTCTGCAATAGGGTTAAAGCATATGTATGCATAATTATTATCTTTTGAACTGTAATCACTACTTTCCAAAAGAATTGAATTAACATACTTATTTCTTACCTTAAGATACATGCTTACAGGCGTTGTTGTATCTGTGATAATATTTTTTCTATTTTCTTTAAGTTTAATTTTCATAAAAAAAAAAGGCTTGTCGAACAGACAAGCCTTTATATATTTTAAATTACAAGACTAGATCGACTTTCTAAGGAATATAGATTTGTGCCACCAGTATTTGCAATTTGATTTCATTAAATCAAATATAAAAAACTTTTTGTTAAAAATCTTCTTGTAAAAAACAATAATTATTTAATTTGATATTTAAAGTTAAATATGAATTTAAATCCTGAAGATTGGAAAAAGCAAAAAGAATCAGACGCCAAGAATATTTGTCTTGATGTAAGAACTGCTGAAGAATACATTGATGGCAATATTGAAAATTCAATAAATATCGATTTTTATAAATCAATGGACTTCATGAAGTTTTTAGACAAGCTAAATAAAGACAATAATTATTTTGTTTACTGCAGATCAGGGAAAAGAAGTGATGCATCTTGTCAAATTATGAAAGAATTTGGTTTTAATAATGTATTTAATTTAGAAGGCGGATTTCTCGCCTGGTTTGAAAATGGTTATGAAGTTAACAGATAGTATCAGATACAGTTTTGAGAAGTATGGTTTCAGAGTATGCACAAGATTAGCAGATTTCTTAGGAATCAAATCAAAGCATGTTAGGCTAGGCTTTATCTACAGTAGTTTTTTTGGCTTGGGTCTAGGTTTCTTCATATATCTTGTATTAGCTTTTTGGATGAGAATAAAAGATATAGTATATTCGAAAAGGTCTTCTGTGTTTGACTTATAATCATTAAAATTAAAATATGAAAAAGTATATTTTAACCTTAGGTGCGTTGTTATTTCCTTTATTCAGTTTTTCACAAGAAAAGGGATTGGATAAAAAAATTGATGAAGCATTTCAACCCGTTTCTGATTTTTTTAATAATGTAGTTTTTTTCACAATCGGAGACAATCCATTTGTTATATATCTCCTTGTAGGTAGTGCATTGTTTTTTACTCTATATTTTGGATTTCCAAATATTCGATACTTTCTTACCTCTATCAATGTTGTGAGAGGAAAATATGATGAAATTGAAAAAGATGACAAGAACCCTGATGATGGTGAAGTATCACATTTTCAAGCTTTAGCTACTGCTGTTTCTGGAACAGTAGGAAATGGTAATATCGCTGGTGTAGCATTAGCGATTGCGTTAGGTGGACCTGGAGCCACATTTTGGATGATTGTATGTGGATTTCTTGGAATGTCTACAAAATTTGTTGAATGTACATTAGGTGTTCACTACAGGGATGTTGATAAAGATGGAGTAGTTTATGGTGGACCAATGTATTACTTAAAAAAGGGACTCAAAGAAAGAGGTTTTGAATCTTTAGGGAAAGTCGCTGCTGTAGTTTTTGCGATTTGTTGTATTGGTGGATCTTTTGGAGGTGGAAATGCTGCACAATCAAACACAGCAACTTTAGCAATAAAACAATTAGTTGGTCTTGAAAGTGCTAGTGCAGGGGCTATCATAGGATTAATCATGGCTATTGTGGTAGGTCTAATTATAATTGGTGGTATAAAGAGAATTGCATCTGTAACTGAAAAAGTTGTACCATTTATGGCAGTTCTTTACATTATAGCATGTATATACATTATTTCACTTAACTTTTCGTTGATAGATGATGCTATTTCACTTATTATTAGAGAAGCATTTAATCCTACAGCTATTGGTATTGGAGGTATAATTGGAGTTTTAATGGTTGGATTTAGAAGAGCTGCTTTTTCTAATGAAGCAGGGGCAGGTTCAGCATCAATTGCACATTCCGCTGTAAAAACTAAATATGCAGCTTCTGAAGGCTTGGTTGCATTGTTAGAACCTTTCATTGATACTGTTGTGATATGTACAATGACTGCACTTGTAATCATCATTTTTAATTTCGGTGGATATTTCGATTATGGTGGAGATGGACTAGGAAGTATTTTTATTGATGGAGTAGCATTTGAAGGTCCAGAAATTACAGCTAGAGCTTTTGCTGAATATATTCCTTTTTCTGATGTTTTTCTGACAATAGCGATTGTTCTTTTTGCTGTTTCAACAATGATTTCTTGGTCATATTATGGGATTCAATCCTGGAAGTTTTTATTTGGTAGAGGTAAAGTTGCTGACTTAACTTATAAATTAACTTTTTTAACTTTTATAGTTATTGGATCAGCTGCTAGTATGAATTCAATATGGGCCTTTTCAGATGCTATGATTTTTGCAATGGTATTTCCAAACATGATTGGACTATATTTTCTATTTCCAGTTGTTAAAGAACAATTGAATAAATATGTAGAGGCAATAAAAAAATAATATTTGGCATTTTTTTTGTAAAACTAAGATCATGAAAATTACAACCCTAGAACACAAACCTCTAAATACAGAATCTTTAGAATTAATCAAACAAAGTGCTAGAGACTTTGCTCTACAGTACATAAAGCCTTATGTCATGGATTGGGATGAAAATCAACATTTTCCCAAAGAGGTATTACAAAAAGCTGGTGAGTATGGTTTTATGGGTTTATTAATTCCAGAAAATTATGGTGGATCTGGTTTTGGATATCATGAGTATGTCTCTGTAGTTAATGAGATATCTAAGATTGATCCCTCAATTGGGTTATCTATTGCAGCTCATAACTCTTTATGTACAAACCACATATACAAATTCGGTAACAAAAAGCAAAAGGAAAAATGGTTACCAAAATTATCATCTGGTGAAGATATTGGAGCTTGGGGATTAACAGAACCAAATACAGGTTCAGATGCTAGTAAAATGGCTTCTACTGCATGTAGAAAAGGTAGTAAATGGGTATTGAATGGTACTAAAAATTTTATTACACATGGGAAATCTGGTGATATTGCCGTTGTAATTTTTAGAACTGGTCCAGTTGGTGAGAAAAATAATTCAACCGCATTTGTTATTGAAAGAGGTGTAAGAGGTTTTGGCTCTGGAAAAAAAGAGAACAAATTAGGAATGAGAGCTTCTGAAACTGCTGAGATGATTTTTCAAGATTGCATAATTGATGATTCAAATAGACTTGGTGAAGTTGGTGATGGTTTTAAACAAGCAATGAAAATATTAGATGGTGGAAGAATTTCAATTGCTGCTCTATCATTAGGTATAGCAAAAGGTGCTTACGAAGCTTCTTTGAAATATTCAAACGAAAGAATTCAATTTGGCAAACCAATAAGTTCTTTTCAAGCAATTTCATTTAAACTTGCTGATATGGTAACTGAAATTGAGGCCGCTGAGCTATTAATTCAAAAAGCTTCAAATAAAATAAATAATGGAGAGTCTGTGACACTTGAAAGTGCTATGTGTAAATTATATAGTTCAGAGCTCTGTGTAAAAGTTTCTAATGATGCAGTTCAAATTTTTGGCGGCTATGGATATATTAAAGATTTTCCAGTCGAAAAGTTTTACAGAGACTCTAAGTTATGCACTATTGGTGAGGGTACAAGTGAAATACAAAAGCTTGTTATTTCTAGAAAAATCTTGTTCAAATAAATAAATTATTCCATTTTAATTTTATATTTGCCAAGCAAAAATTAAAATATGTTAATTATTCCAGTCAAAGAAGGTGAAAGTATTGATAAAGCTCTTAAAAGATTTAAAAGAAAATTTGATAAAACAGGTGCTTTAAAATCACTTAGATCTAGACAAGCGTTCATAAAACCCTCTGTTAAAAACAGAGACAAGTTTATAAAAGCTGCACATATTCAGAAATTAAAAGATCAGCAAAGTCTATAATTTTCATAAATTTATCTAGATTGTTCAATGTATTTAGATAAGTTTAAAAATTACCTAGAGGCTGAGAAAAAATATTCCATTCTAACAGTTAATGCCTATACTAAGGATTTAAAAGAGTTTATAGGTTTCATTGAATCTACAGGAATTTCTTTCAATAAAAATATAGAATACACTTTTATAAGAAATTGGATTATTTTTCTTTCTAAGAACAGAATTTCTGCTAATTCTATAAATAGAAAAATTTCATCACTAAAAGCGTATTTTAAATTTTTAATTAACATAAAAGAAATAAAAAAATCCCCTCTCAGAAATCATACATCGCTACGTACTAAATCAAAAGTGGTAAACCCGTTGAATGAAGTTGAAATGAAAGAAGTTTTTGATTTATTTAAAACTTCCGAAAAAGAATTAACAAGAGATTCAATGATAATTGATATTCTTTATTCAACTGGCCTCAGAAGAGCTGAATTGATAAATTTGAAAAAATCTGATATATATTTTGATGATCAAGTTATAAAGGTTTTGGGAAAAAGAAATAAAGAGCGATTAGTACCAATGCTTCCTGGATTAGTAAAAAAAATAAAGCTTTACTCCACAAACATTAAAGAGGATTCTTTTTTGCTTCAATCTAAAAATGGAAATAAAATTAGTCCATCTACAATATACAGAGTAGTAAATAAGTATTTAAGAAAAATATCAACCAAAACAAAAATTAGTCCTCATGTACTAAGGCATACATTCGCCACTCATATATTAAATAACGGAGCTGATATAAATTCAATTAAGGAAATTCTTGGCCATAAATCTTTGGCTTCAACACAGATTTACACAAAAATCAAAATTCCAACAATTGTGAATGATTATATGAAAAACCACCCGAGGCAAAAGAAATAGAGAAAAAATATAATTTTTATTTTTTAGAAAAAATTTAAATATTACATTTGCCTTCTCTTAAAAAAGCCGATGTAGCTCAGCTGGCTAGAGCAGCTGATTTGTAATC
>CENP01229200.1_pt1 | contig 12862 bp, 10 predicted proteins | sample 361281 | NCBI WGS metagenome assembly CENP01 (sample SAMEA2591122, study PRJEB7988) | marine metagenome | biome: marine biome (ENVO:00000447); feature: deep chlorophyll maximum layer (ENVO:xxxxxxxx); material: saline water (ENVO:00002010), including plankton (ENVO:xxxxxxxx) | depth 70 m
ATAATCCTTAACTTACAATATTAATTGTGTTACCCATTCCACTATGCGCCGTACATTGATAATACAATGTGCTTGGTGCATCCATTGGTACCGTAAATACCTGTGTTCCTGATTGTGAACCTGTTACTCCTGTACTGTACGCACTTCCGCCGTTTGAAACTCTTATTTCAAATGGGTGTGTAGAGCCTCCACCATTTACTAAAACGTAAGTGTGTCCTCTCATCAAATATAATACTGGATCATTTACAGCACTAGGAAAACCTGGACCATTGAATGTGTAATCACTTACGCCGTTGTTTGTAATGTTCCATCTAATTACTGGACCATTTTGTAAAACCCATGCAGTTCCATTGTAATATAATACATCACCTTGTGCCGCTCCTGAAGCCGTAACATCTGTTAAATCGTTCAATGCTGTTGAAGCCGAAGAAGATGTAACAAATTCTAAAGCAGTACCTGAACCATTTACTTTTACAAATCTACCAGCCGCACCTGTAAAGTTTGTAGGAGTATCTGATAATCCTGTGAACGCTGTTGGAATTGCTGGTTTGTTTGTTAAATTGTTGTAATTTAAAAAGTATGTGCTGTCCAAACCATCTAATGTATCAGCGTCTAATCCACCGCCACCTGATGTTGCATCATTCGCCGGCGCCCATTGTGTACCGTTCCATTTTAAAACTTGTCCTGATGCTGGAGCACTAGTTGTTGTGTCAACATCTGATAAAGTATCAATTGAAAAATTGTTTACAAGTGTTAAACCATCTCCTGCACCGTTAACTCTTAAGAAGCCATTTGCATAACCTGAAAAAGTTGTAGGTGTATCTGTAAGTGCCAAGAAGGTAGTTGCACCACCTCCGCCGCCACCGCCGGATACTGTGCCTGGTTTCCATTTACTTGCACCTTGGTCCCAAACAAGTGCTTGTCCATTTGATGGAGCCGCTGTTGAAGTATCTACATCCGTAAAAATGTCAATGGATTTATTCTCGTCTGCGAGTTTAACCCATGCACCTGCGTGAGCATAGTAAGAAGCATTTTCAGAATGAACGTGGGCGAACATTCCGTGATACGTACTTGCACTTGGCAGATCTGAAAGATTAGTGTATAAAAAACTTACTTTGTTTGAACCTGTTGCGTTTAATAAATTGTTACTGACAATTGTCAGTGCTGTACCGTTTCCAAGTGCAGTGTATAATTCACTGAAATTGGAATTTAGTTTTGTACCAGCATCACGTAACGAGTCACCTTGACCATCGTTAGGCAAAATACCGGTGTTAATTAGTTGTCTTGTCATTCGTTTCCTCCCACGTTTTTAACTTCTATCGAATGTTATTTCATTACTATCCATATTATATGTTGTCTTATCAAATGTAAACGGAGTTGTTTCTGTAACAACTGTTTCATCTGTTTGTGGATATGTGATAGTACCATCTCCACGATTACTGTTCAATCTAACAACAAATTCTCCTTCATCATTGATGTAATAATTTAAATTTACATCATCCCATCTAAATTGTTCGTACTTTAAATTTACAAATGGTTTGCTATGATTTAAATCTCTTCCTTCATAAAAATCATAACCTTGATCAAAATCTTTATAGTTGTCGTCAATGTTTCCAGGTAAGTTAATTGTTATCGGATCATTTGCTGACAATTGGTCAACCTTACCAATGTATAATTCTCCTTCGTCGGTTCTTCGTAAACCATAGAAGTAACGATCTTTTACACCGTTTTCTAAATATACATTTGTATCTTGTCCAACTGTATTCGACATCTTAACTTATCTCCACATAACTTAACACACAATCAAGTGAGTCGTTGATGTTTGACTGTACGTTTAAACTGTTTTGACTTGCTACAATTAATTTTTCTCCTGAGTTTAAAACACGTAAACTAGAGTTTGGTGCAATCAAAACATCTTTTACAATAAAACCTGTTACTGAATCTGGTGTTGCTGTTAATGTTACACTTGCTTTCACAACTGATTCAGTTAAATTTGCTAGAACTAATCCAACGACTGTTGAATAAATCGAAATTGGTGCTGTGTATACTGACACAGGAACAGTTCCAATGTTTTTTGTTACATTATTTCTAAAATTTGTTGCCATTCTTTTTTATCCTAACGTTACCGCAATTTGTACGGCTATTTCTGTTGCATCAATAATACTTACAGCACCTGATGAACCTGCAATTGAACCCCATTGGCTACCGTCATAAAGTTCAACCCTTTCATCGTTGGTATTGTATCTAATCATACCCAACAATGGTGTAGCCGGTCTATCAGCACCTGTACCAACTGGAAGTACAAATCCACCAGAGTTTGATACATCAATATACCCACTTCCAGTAGTTTTAAACACTAATGGAGAAGATATAACATTAGTTATCGTATTTCCAGAGAATCTGAAGTCTTCAATCCTAATAGTACCATTTCCGTTGGCATTTAGGATCAAATCTTGGTCAGTTTGAACAGTTGTCAGTGTATTTCCACTGATTTGAATATCATCTACCCTTAAAGTTGTGACGTCAAATCTTGTTGGACTTACGTTTGCAACCAATGTATTACCTGCGTAAAATCTTATTGTATCATCATCAGCACCAGGTGTCTGTTCTGCTGTGATATAAGTGTCTCTATCTAGGTCATATACACCAGTTAATGCCACCCAGTTTGAGCCGTTGTAACCTTCAAACACAGTATCGTCTGTGTTGTACCTCATCATACCAGCCACTGCTGAACCAGGTCTTTGTGCTGTTGTACCTGATGGTATTCTTATTGAACCTGTACCTTGAACTTTGAAAATATTACTTGCAGGATTAACAATAAAATCTCCTGATGTGTTTGTAATTGTATCATTTTGTACAGCGAAGTTTTCTAATGTTACGTTACCTGTACCACTTGCTCTAATATCTAAATCTGCGTTTGTGTTATTTGATTGAATTACATTTCCAACAATGTTAACACTATCAATTTGTGCCTCTTGAGCAAACAATGTGTTCCAATTTTTAGTTGAAGAACCTAAATCATATGTGGTATCTATGTTTGGAATTAAATTAGAATCTATACCAGCAGAGATTGTAATTTCATCTGTTGATTCGTCTCCAATAGTAACATTACCACCAATTGTAATATCACCTATAACAGAAAGGTTTCCATTTACATCTACGTTGTCGTTGAATACTGTATTGTTACCAAATGAATCTAAAGTTAAATCTCCAGATGTGGTTGTGATAGTATTTCCTGATAATTTTACATTTCCAGTTTCAATTGAACTTCCTGAAATTACTGTGACATCTGATCCTGTTGTAAATGTAAGTGCTTGATCAACATCAATGTTTAAGTTTGCACTTGTAAAATCTACTTGTCCTGTGTTTTGATCAACTCTAAATTGATCACCAACTCTAAAGTCTCCTTTGTGGTCGACTGAACTAAAAAATATTTTTGCACCATTTGTTGCAACAACTTCGTTTGCTTGTATTACTGTGTTTGCATCGTTATCTACATTGTAGTCATTGCCTATGTAAGCAAAGTTATGACTGATAAGATACATTCTAACACCTGGACCGTTACCTTTCATTCCAAATGTTCCGTAAATTGATGCTGATGCTATTGATCTAACTTCTGCACCAAAGTCTGCATAATCAACTAAAGTAAATGCTGTTGCTGTTGCACCATTACTAAATCTAATATCTTGTGCAATTAAATTTTTATCTAAAAATATTGTTGATGCATTGTTGCCATCAAAGTTTGCAACTAACACAGTGTTTGCATTACCAACTGCACCAACTGTTGGTGGTGTAAAGTTTCCTGTGTAAACTGCTGAACCTTTGTACACTCTAAATTCATCTATGTAACCTGTTAAACCTAATGTTTGATTCCAATTGTTTCCAATTACAAGTGGTTTAGCACCACCTAAGTCTTGGTTCACTGTTGCAGAACCAACGTTTTGTCCAGCAACATACATCGTTAATGTTCCACTTTGTCTTACAAGAGCAAAGTGTGTCCATGTGTTTAAATTAAATCCTTGTGAGCCTGAAATAACTTCAGAACCGTTTACATAAACTTTTGGACCATTGTTTGTTACATAAACATATAAACTGTTTTGTAGTGCGGCACTTGTTCTCATATCGAACAATACTGTTGATTGTAGTGCTGATAAATTACCCCAGAAGTCTATAGTAAAGTCTCCTGTTCCAAATCCAAAGTCTGCATTTGTGTTTATTTTTGCCGCATCACCTGAACCTGCTAATTGTAAACTTGCAGAACCAAATTTCTTTTCTGCTGTATTAAGTTGTGCATTACCTAATGCGTTAATTGTTTTTCCATTTTGTTCTGCTGGTAAAATAAATCCTGCAGATTTTCCATTAATAAAAATTTTATCATTATCCACTGCGGCAATAGTTCCTGATGCAACTAATGATCCGCCAATATCGTAATAAGAAATTACATTACCTTGCGTGATAGCACCACCAGATAAACCTGAAACTCTTAATTGCGTTGTACCTGTACCTCTTAATCCGTTAACTCCATCATAAGCATTAATAGATGTTGTTGCAAAGTATGTGAAACTGTTTAACCATTCAACTCTTGCACCATTTGTAAGTGTAATTGCATCAACACCTGGAGTGATAAATGTTGCATTTTGAAATAGTACACTTGCTTCTTGACTACCAGGAGCCGCTAATTCGCCGTCAAAAAATCCACCTCTACCAGCATCGCCTGCCGCGAAACCTCTTGGATCTGTTGCTGTTGATGTTGTTCCTTGTGTGATTACAGAAATGTTTCTAATATACGGTGATCTGTTTGTTACTGTAAATCCAGTACTGTCATCATTTCCAGTAGGATTAAATCTAAATGCGTATCCAGTGTTGTTACCAGAATCATAATAGAAATTTTTAACAGTTAAGTCTTCAATTGTTACTTCACCATTTAAAATAAATGCATCTTTATTGTTTGTTGCAACACTAGGTTGAATATTTACTGCTCTCAGTCCATCACCTCTTATTGATACTCCAGTTGGTACATTCATTGGAAATGCTTCAGTGTATGTTCCTGGATATATGTAAATGTGATCACCTGCTATTGCTACTGCCAATGCTTGTTCGATTGAGGCATAAGGATCATTTTGGTGCGTACCTGAATTACTGTCATCACCGTTTGTTGCAACGTATATTATTTTACCTGGACGTGCTGTTAAGTTTAGTCCTTGTACTGTAATGTTTCCTGAAAGTGTTAAGTTGTCAACAGTTAAATTGTTTGCATAAACATTGTTCCAACGTTTTACAGCAGAACCAATGTTGTATGTGTTAGATACATCAGGTGTTAAGTTCGATGTAATATCAGCATTAATAGTGATAGAATCTGTATCACTGTCACCTATTTGTATATTACCATCTGCTCTAATATTTCCTGTTGCGTGAATATTTCCGTTTACTCGTGTGTTTCCGTGTACTTCTAAAATACCAGTACCCTGTGTTTGAATTTCAAAATTTTGATTTGTGTCTGTTGCTGTAATAGAATTACCAGCAATTATAAGGTCATCTACCTGTAGATTATTATTGTATAAAATACCATCAGGAGCAGACAAGTTCAACTGTCCAGCAGTTGTTGTTATAGAGTTACCTGATATTGTGATTTGACCAATGTCTAGTTGACCTGTTGCTTCTAAGTTTGTTGTACGTGCTGTTCCAACGACATCTAATGGAACTGTCGGAGTATTGGTTTTTACGCCGATCCTATTGTTTACTACATCAATGTATAACAAGTCAGTCTCAAAAGCCAAGTTTGTACCTTGTCGTAACAAGTTTGACTTTAAGAGTTGACCCGAAATTCGACCAACGGCCATTGTTTACTCCTTTTTAGCACGGGGATCTTGTCCCACCAACCTACCTTTTCACCTTACAATATTCGCAAGTTCTTCCCGGGTTGAACCAGGGTTTGTCCTGTTGCATCTGGTCGGATAACAACATTAATTGTATTTATAGAATTTTGGTTTTTAATATAGTACACGGTTAATATACTAGTTTAATATAAGATTGTATAATACGTTTAAATCCTGTGCAAACTCTTCTGTAACCGTTATTTCCTGTAAACCAGTGGCAGATTTCCAACCATTTGCTGTGTAAACTTCTAATGTAGAACTTGTTTGGTTCCAAAATACTTCACCTGCTCTTGGTGTTTTTGCATCTCTTTCAGTTTCAGTACCATAGTGTCCTCTGTATGCTTGAGTGGTATCAAAGTGAATGTATCTGTTGGCTTTAGGAGCCGTTCCTGTTAATACAAAATCAGAGTTGGTTACTGTGTTTAAAAATGTACCATCAAATACTTCAAAATTTGAAGTATCCATGAATATTTTACCATTGCCGTTTGCTTGTAAAGATGCTTCAGGATTGTTTGCTGTGCCTGTTGTGATTTGATTATTATCTATTGCAAACTGATCCTGTGAACTGAGTCTATTTGCAACAAAATTACCTGATCCATCTATTGTTCCTACAGATGTTCCACCTGCTATAAAGTTAAACTGATTGTTTGATAGATCAATATAAGTGTCATAATCACCATCTCTAATACCACCAAATGGAATTTTTCCAGTAGAAAATGCTTCAAAATTTTGTCTATCTGTATCATATCTAATTGCATTACCTTGTGCAGGATCTTGTGCTGTTGTACCTGCTGGTACCTCTATATTTGATAATCCTGTAAATTGTAAACTGTTTGTACCAACTCCGAATCCAACATCGCCAGCACTTTGTATTTGTGTGTTGAATGATAAGTTTTCTAAATTTACTGATCCTGTACCATTTGCTCTTAAATCTACAGAACTGTTAGAATCATTTGCTCTAATTACATTATTTGTAATTTCTATACCATCAAATATTGCTTTGTTTAAATTTGCTTGTCTCCAATTTTTATTTGCACTTCCTAAATTATGTTCTCTATCTTCTACAGGAATTAAATCATTTTGAAATTCTTGAGCAAAGTTTAGTGTATCACCTGGTTGATCACCAAGGTTTATGCCTGAACCTGTTATTGTTGTATTTCCAGTAACATTTAAATTTTGCATCATTGTGGCATTACCATCTATTACAGTTTTGCCAGAAGCATTAATTGTTAAACCATTTTCTAATGTAGAAATTGCATTTGCAGAAATTCTAAAATTAGGCACATCTATTTTTGTAGCATCAATTATAGTTGTTGCACCTGGTGTTCCAACTGTTAATGTTGAACCTCCTAAATCTGAATCAGTAATGTTAATACTTGTTGTACCTTTACCTAAATCAACTATAAAGTTTTCACCTACTCTAAAATCTCCGTCTTGGTCTTGACTTACAAAATGTACTTTTGCATTGTTAGTTGTTACAACTTCATTTTCTTGATTTATTAGATAGTCATCATTTTCTACATCTTTTCCTGTGCCAACATAAGCAAAGTTATGACTGATCAAATATGCTAAACAACCATTTCCATCTGCAACAACACCTTGATTACCATATATTGTGGCACTTGCTATTACTCTTGCTTCATTCATTGTGCCTTCTGTTACAGCATTAGCAGAAGCACTTTTAAATATGTGTGCTGTTGTGTTGCTTGATATACCAACGTTACAAGTTATAGACGTAGCAGTTGTTCCTGTTACGGTAACTTTTTTGCCTGAATAAGGATCCGTTGATCTTGGGTAAGTGTGATCTGTTTGATGATTGTCCATAGCACACGTAAAAGTTAAACTGTTGTCTGCAATGGTTATGGATTCTCCAACTCTTATAGAGTGATTGCCGATAGTCAATGTCATTACACCAGTTGCTGGTGCATAAGTTCCTGCTGTTGGTGTATATTGATTTAATGCGTGTTGCATATACAAACCTCTGTTTGCGAAGTATGTAAAACAATCTATGAATTCAATTCTTGATCCGTTTTTAACTGTTACTGCATCTACACCTGGTGTAATAAAAGTTACGCCATTGAATAGCATACTTGTTCTTGGAGAAGCAGTATCCAATACATTTGAATCTAGTAATGCACCTTTACCCGCATCACCGGATGCAAATCCTCTTGGATCAGATGCTGTTCTGTTGGAACCTTGTGTTATTACAGATACGTTTTGTATATAAGGCGATTTTGTAACTATGCCGGCGTTTTGTGCGAATCTAAATGCGTAACCAACATCTGTTGTTGAATTATATTGAAATCCTTGTATAGCCAAATCTGTAACCATAGATGCATTATTCATTATAAATGCGTCATTAAATCTTCCTGCCTGTGTAGGTTTTACTGTTACTGCTCTTATACCTGCACCTTTTATAGTCACGTTTGCTGGAACCTCTAAAGGAAATTCTTCTATGTATGTTCCAGGTAAAATGTGCAATTGATGTGGACCAGCAGAACTTTCTTGGATGTAACTTAATGCGTGTTTGATTGTACCAAACGCAAAGTTAGGGTGATTACCTGCAAGGTTGTCTGCACCATTTGTACTGACATACCATTTATTTTGAATACCTAAGTTTACGGCAACACCTGCCAAAGAAATTGTGTTGTCAATAACAACGTCTTGTAAACCAGGCATTGATTGAAGATGCATTTGTCCCCAACGTTTTCCTGTTTCACCTAAATTATAAGTTGATGTTGCATCGGGCATTATGTTTGAAGTGATATCTCCTTCAAAACTTAATGAATCTTCTGCTCCATCTCCACCAATGAATATATTTCCGTCAAATGAAATATCTCCTGTTGCATGAATATTACCATAGGATTTTAAATCCATAGGAATATTAAAAATTCCTGTGCCAGGTCCTGGATGAATATTAATGTTATCTCCAGCATATCCTCTGATTGTGCTGTTTGTAAAACTTAAATTGTCTGTACGTAATTCGTTAAATGTAAAACTACTAGCACTGTTTAAATTTATTTTGCCAACACTAGCCGATAAAGTATTTGTTGGACCATCAAATGTTAAATTTCCAAATGATGCTGAATTTGTTGCAATAACATCACCAGTTACTTTTGTATCTCCGTTAACTAATAATTCTCTAGTAGGTGAATCAGTTCTAATACCTAACTTATTATTTGTGTGTCCGATGAATAAAGTAGGTGTAGAAGTGACTGCTGTGTTATCAAAAGTCAAATCGCTATTTCTAGTTAGATTTGCCTTTAATAATGGCCCTGATATTTTACCTACATTTGATACTGGCATACTAATCCTTTTTTAGTATTTATTGTATTTTGGAAATGTATTATTTGTCAAAATTGTGCAAAACGTTCACAGGTTTGCCCGTAGGTACTGCTGTACCAAAGGTAATATAATAACCTGCTGGATATGAGTTTCCTGTAACTGAACTTTTGCCATCTAAGAAAAATGTGTTACCTAATGCGTTGTTTGCCTCATTAACAAGTGAAGTATTAACAACCAAGTATTGCGTAGTAACTGCTGTAACTGTGTATGTTCCGTTGTTTGAAGCAGTACCAGTAACTACCAGTGATTGACCAACGTGATAACCTTTTGTTTGAAAGTCTGTTGCAAGTAATTGACCGAAGTTTGGTCCTGGAGTTGTGTTTGTTTTAATTTTAAATGCACCAGTTCCTGTTGCTGGATTTCCTGTAGCAACACCATAATCAAACACTGCTTCCATTTGATTTGTGTTTGTGTTGCAAGGATTTTGTGTTAATGTATAGTTTGTATTTGCAATTTGTACAACATTTTCTACAAGAACAAAAACATTTTCTGGAGTTGTTGGATAACCTAAACCTGAACCAAAGTTGTCGTTTAGTATACCAAAGTTTACTTCTGTGTCGTCACCGTTACCTAGATTTTGTAGTGTGATGTTTTGTGGTTCAGATAATCTAAATGTTTTCCATTCTACTTGACTTGTACCTGAATTGAATTCATACACTTCTAACTGTCTGTTAGTTGTGTTGTATCTAACTTGTCCTTCAGATGGTGAAGATGGTCTTTGTGCTGATGTTCCCTTAGGAACTAAAAATGCTCCTACTGATTGTGCTTCAATATCTTCGTATTGAGTATAGATCAATCCTTTACCATTCAACAATCTTTTGTTGGTACTTTGTCTTTTGAGATATCTCATTATACCTCCAAGTAACTTACTACAACTGAAATGCTGTTAGTACCTGAACAAGAAACTTTAAAATAATCACCTGCACCTAAAACTAATTTTTCTGTGTCTAGTGTAAAAGTTTCAGCACCAGGCAATAAAGCATTGTTAACAATCATTGATGATGTTGAACTGTATGCGCCTGTGACTGCATACAAATAAAATCTGCTATCTTCTGCACCTGTGGCATCTTCTGGACCTGTGTTTGTTATCAACACAGAAGTTATTGCATATGATTTGCCTGCTGGCACAGTTAATACATCAACTGTTGCTCCTGTTGTTATGTTTTGGTTTACTATTGCCATTTTTTCTCCTTAAAATATTAATCCAAAAAGTAGTGCTCTGTTCGTACTGATCACTTCTCCTCTTGCGTCATTTGTATTTACAAAATATAATCCTGTATTACCTCCGCTTGGTGTTTTACTGTACAATTTCACCCCGTTAGCGTCAAATTGAGGGTCCACTTGCGGGTCTTGTAGGCTTGGTCTATTATTGACTACCAATGAATCATTTATACGCACACTACCAGTTCCTGGTGCTTGTATTTCAATATCTTGGTTAGAATTTAAACCACTTATAACATCATCTTCTATTCTGATGCTACCAATATCTGTCATTTGATTGTAAATTTCTAAATGACTTGGTTTCCATTTTGCATACAAAACATTATCAATTTTTGTTTCAATAATACTTGTTGTACCTGATGTACTGTTGTCGGTAATTCTTACTTCGGTATCACCTTGTATAATTTTAGGAAAGTTTGCACCTAGTACAACATTATTAATTTCATCGTCAACATATTTTTTATTTGGAATATCATTTACATCTGTTAGTAATGCTTCGTATCCTGCTCTAATAACTCTTAATGTACCTGCTCCACCTGGCTCAAAGTAAATTGCATTGTTGTTATTAATGTTTGCAAGTTGTAATGATATTGTTGTACCACCAGCATCTACTAGTTTAAATCCACCTAGGTTTGGACCTTGTCCTGCTTGTTGACCAACTCCTGGACCTTGTGATGTTGTTTGTGTGTTTGGATCATTCCAAGTAATGGTTTCATCATACACCATTCTAACATCTGCACTTTGTCCTCTTTCAACTCTAATACCTGCTTCTTGTCCTGTAACTGAAACACTATAACCTGTTTCACCTTTGTTAACAACTATTTCATTGTCTTGAATTTCTAATGTAGAAGAATTTACAGTTGTTTGAGTTCCGTCAACTTGTAAATCTCCTGTTACTTGTACAACACCAGTTGCACCTACATCCAATATGATACTATTAGTGTCGTCAACACTTATCTTGTAATTGCCATCATTAATAATAATATTCTTTGCCATTAAATTCCTTTTCGTAATTTAGGGAGTGTTTCCACTCCCTAAACTGTATTTTTATTACGACGCCTGTGCGTCAACTACGATACTTCCTGCATCTGTTGCCGCCTTAGTTGCAACACCGCCTGATGTATAACCAGTGAAGGCCCCACCGTTAATTCCTGATAATTGGAATGTGTTCGTTGTTTTGCCTGCCACTGTGTAAGCAGTTTCAAGGTTCAATTCAACCATGCCAACTACGCCACGGATAGATATTTTATCTCCGTTTTCGAAGCCGTGTCCATTAGATGTAATTACTACTGGATTAGCCGCAGTTGCTCCAGTGATAACTTTTTCTATCGCTGTTGAGGCACCTGCCGCATCACGTGACCATACGTGTCTAGTATTGCCTTCGAGTTGCATTTTTCTGTTGTACAGTTTTGTAACCTGTTTAGAAACACCGTCACTATCAGTTACGTTTATGATAAATTCACTTGCTCCTAAGCCGCCTATAGACTTGTTTACAAGTGTACATACTTCTGTTTTACTTCCGTCAGTAACTGTAAATTTAGTGTTTGATCTTTGATTCACAATGTGTGACTCAGTAGTAATTTCGTTGCCAGCCGCGAATTTAACCGCAGTTACTTGGATTTTACCTGCACCATCACCAATGTGTTTTTTATTAATTGGTCGTCCCATTTTTTTTCTCCTATTTTAGAAGTCCAATCCGGGTTCTAACCGGTACGCAGTGGGTTATTACTGCATAAGTCTTTGACTTTATGTCAAAGTGCCTTTGAACTAGAAGTATTTATCGTTTGCTGAGTGATGCCAATAGTTCCACTTTTGAGAACTTTTTTATGTGATTTATGACGTTTTGAAGTATTTCGTTTGCTTCATCTAGGTATCTTTGTTTCTTTGTTCTGCGGTAGTCTATGAGTACATCTGACCTTTTGTCCATCATTTTGTCCACTGAATCTTCTAATTTTTTAATATCGTTGTGGAATATTCCGTGCTGTTTTTTCCATACTTCTATACGATCTTTGTAATCATTGTATTCTTTTAATAGTGCTTCACTGTCAGTCATTTTTCCAATGCTCCTTAATATCTCTTGCACCATATGTCACAAGGAAATTTGCACCTGATCTACGGTAGACTTGACACAATTCTATCTGATGTTGAAGGCTTGGCAATCCTCTGTATTCATCTGATACTTGATATAATCCTACTGGTATGTACATATTTGATCTTATTAAACTGATATCATTTAAACTGTGTTGTGCAGGTTTTAAAATTATATAATCTGCTTTTTGACTCTTGTATTGATTGGCAGTTGCCACCATTCCAAATGCATTGTCAACAGGAAGTTGATATGAACGTCCACTTGTAGGACTGCTTTGTGCAAGGTCTCTGAATGAACTGTAAAACACACTTCTCCATTTTACGTATGCCAT
>CENP01137280.1_pt1 | contig 12806 bp, 17 predicted proteins | sample 361281 | NCBI WGS metagenome assembly CENP01 (sample SAMEA2591122, study PRJEB7988) | marine metagenome | biome: marine biome (ENVO:00000447); feature: deep chlorophyll maximum layer (ENVO:xxxxxxxx); material: saline water (ENVO:00002010), including plankton (ENVO:xxxxxxxx) | depth 70 m
AAAGTATTTGACGCAACAAAGTTTAGAAAAAGTATTACCAAATCAATCCAGGGTCTGGGCATAGGGTTTAGTGATCCAACTGACTGGATATCAACAGGAAATTATGCATTGAACTATTTGATGACAAGTGATTTCAACAAAGGTATTCCGTTAGGCAAAGTCACTGTACTTGCAGGAGAATCAGGTGCAGGAAAGTCTTACATAGCATCAGGAAACATTATAAAAAATGCTCAGGACCAAGGTATATTTGTTATTCTCATTGATACGGAAAACGCATTAGATGAACAGTGGCTACAAGCCCTTAATGTCAACACTTCCGAAGATAAACTAATGAAATTAAGTATGTCCATGGTCGATGACGTGGCTAAAACCGTTTCAGAGTTCATGAAAGGTTACAAAGATCAACACGCCGATAACAAAGAAGGAGCACCTAAAGTATTATTTGTTATAGACAGCTTAGGTATGTTACTAACGCCAACTGACGTAAACCAGTTCGAAGCAGGTGAGATGAAAGGTGACTTAGGGAGAAAACCTAAGGCTTTGACCGCACTTGTAAGAAACTGTGTAAACATGTTTGGCAGTTGGAATGTGGGACTCATAGCAACCAACCACACTTATGCATCACAAGACATGTTCGATCCGGATGACAAGATATCAGGAGGACAAGGATTTATATATGCCTCAAGTATTGTTGTTGCAATGAAGAAACTAAAATTAAAAGAAGACGAAAAAGGCAACAAAGTTTCAGATGTAAGGGGAATAAGAGCCGCTTGTAAAGTTATGAAGACAAGATATGCTAAACCATTTGAAGGTGTGCAGGTAAAGATTCCATATGACACAGGTATGGATCCATACAGTGGATTAGTGGACTTGTTTGAGAAAAAGGGCTTACTTGTACAGACAGGAAACAGATTGAAGTATGTAGATGCAAAAGGTAAAGAGCACATAGAGTTTCGAAAAGCATGGACAGGAGATAAATTAGATATGATAATGTCCGATTTTCAAGAAGTGGCCCATGTTGAACAAGCTGAGGAATACGAATAATAATGATTGACTTCACGCACGAAGACATCGAAAGATTATGGGACTCTGTTGTACATTATGTGCCAGAGAGACAAAAACTAGACATGGCCATCGACTTCATTAAAAGTTTAGAAGACATTGGTGTCGACATCGACGAAATAAAAGCGTCTGCTGAATACGATCCAAAACTAGAAGAAGCGATTTCCACAGTGTTCGAGGAAGATGAAGAGTCAGACGGATACGGGGAAGATGATTAATTGGTACAACGAAGTAAGCAGGAATCTAGATAAGATACCAGACTGTATCGCTTACTTTGACAAAGAATTATTAGAAGCAAGAAAACAATGTAAAATTTATGGCAACCTTGAAAGAGCCAGTGCCGCACTGCCAGGTATAGTAGAGGAGAGATTCAGCCAATTGCAACAGCTAGAAGCAATCTTAGAATATTTAAACATAGAATTAAGAAGACTAAGATCGAAAACTTTTAGAAAATATCTTGAAAACTACAACAGAGCATTATCTAGCAGAGATGCAGAGAAGTATGTAGACGGTGAAAATGATGTTGTTGACATGGATAAAATTATCAACGACTTTGCACTTATAAGGAATCAATGGTTAGGCATCACCAAAGGACTCGATCAAAAACAATGGCAAATAACAAACATTGTGAAGTTGAGGGTGGCGGGTATGGAAGATGCCGACATCAAATAGAATAATCCTTACAGACGTAGACGGCGTCCTTCTCGAATGGGAAAGGCATTTCACTGATTGGATGTTACAACGTTCATACTATAATAACAATGAAGAAAAAATATATCCTTACAAACTTTTGCCTAATAAACAAAACACATACGAAATGGCTGAAAGATTTGGACTTACCATACCTGAAATTAGGAAAGAAATAAGAGAGTTCAATAAAAGTGCCTGGATGGCAACACAATGTCCGATTGAAGACTCGCAGACATGGGTAAAACTATTAGCGGCAGAAGGTTGGACATTCATACCAATTACTTCTCAAACATCTGACATACCTGCACAGAAAGTAAGGAAAAAAAGATTAGGAGAATTATTTGGTGAGCATATTTTTAAAAATTATCATATTTTGGACACCGGAGCAGATAAGGATTCCGCCTTGGCTGAATTTCATAATACCGGGCTGTACTGGGTTGAAGACAAGCCAAAAAACGCACTAGCAGGGCTCAAATACGGATTAAAGCCTATATTAATTGACCATGCGTACAACCGAGACTTTGTTCATCCTGATATTATACGTGTAAATAATTGGAAACAAATACACGAATTATTATCTAGATGAAAATTTACGTTGGTTGGGACTCAAGAGAAGATATAGCATATCAAGTGTGCGAACACTCTATTACACGCAGAGATCCATCGGCAGAAGTAATTGCTCTAAAACAAAATGACATGAGAGCACAGGGCATTTATACACGTGAAAAAGATAAATTAGCCTCAACTGAATTTACATTCACAAGATTTTTTGTACCATATTTGAATGACTTCAAAGGGTGGGCAGTTTTCTGTGACTGTGATTTCCTTTGGAAAATTCCAAGTCATATGCTAATAAAATACATGGACCCAAGCAAGGCTGTTGTGTGTGTACAACACGATTACACTCCAAAAGAAACAACAAAAATGGATGGACAGGTACAGACTGTATATCCGAGGAAAAATTGGAGTAGCATGGTGCTTTGGAATTGTGAACATCCAAAAAACAAAATACTTACACCAGAATTCCTAAACCAGCAGACACCAAAATTTCTACACAGGTTTTCATGGTTAGAGGATAGCGACATCGGGTCACTACCACATCATTACAACTGGTTGGTGGGTTGGTATAGAGAACCGGAAAACGGTTCACCGAAGATACTCCACTACACTGAGGGTGGACCATGGTTCGATGGATACAGGCACTGTGAATATTCAGATGATTGGAAAAAAGAAGCAATCAATCTTTTCAGTGCATAATGAACTGGGACAAACTAAAACCACAAAATTATCATACAGAACCAGTAGAACACATACTGGCAACCAACATCATTAATCTAAACGATTATGATAAATTGTATGAAAACCAAAATAACACACAACATCATACATGGAAAGAGTTTTGTGATCAGTACAAAACTAAGGCAAGGCTACATGAAAATTTTGATACTATTGACTATGATCCAGATGTCATTTGTCTTTGGTTTTTCAAAGAAAGAAATGATGGCACTGCCGCCTACGTGCATCTTGCCGGTAAGCAGATAAAATACAACCCTAATGTGTTTTTATTGACAAGATCAAAGTCAATAAAATTTTTCAACACTACAAGAAAATACATCAGACATCCATTGTTTCAACTACACATGGAGGTCAATACCTACAACAATATTGTAAAAAAATTTCAAAAATAGATCTTATCGATCTGTCCGGAGTTGTTTTTACTGTCTATAACATGATTGTTCATAAATCCAAGATTGAACATATATCTATCCATCTCTGAAACTGACGGCATGTCCGGAAACTTAGGATCCTTTTCTAAGTTAACCTCTTGAATGACATATTTTGCTCTCTTAAATACATTCTTGGCACCATCCATTATCATTATTTCAGCTCCCTGGACGTCCTGTTTAATCAAATCATATTGGGCGTTGTTTCCAACTAGTTCCGTAAGTGTTTGCATTTGCCTCACTTCATAATCTTTAAATATGCCAAATAATGTTGCCCCTTTTGTATAGGTAACTTTCTTCCTATGTCCCTTATCAATTTCCCGTAGATACATTTTGACTTCTTTTTTAGCATTGCCTAACACTGCTATGTGATAGTCTGAAGTTAATTTTTTTAATTTCTGTTCATGCTTTGGGCCAGCTTCAATGCAAGTATAATGAGCATCGGGCCATATTTTTTTTACATTTTTTGTCCAAAATCCATTCCAGGCACCAATGTCTAATATTTTCTTAGGAATAAAATTTTCCTGTGTTTTTAATTTTGTCAAATATTCGTACATTATGCCTTTCGATATACAATGTCGGGCCATGTTTTTATAAGCTCTTTGAACCCTAAATTTTTCATATGCTTTTGTATCAGCTTATTACTACTTCCATATTTCTTGCTATTGTTGTTTAATTCAATCATAACAAACTCAATATTTTCTAACAACTTATGTCCACCTTTAAGAACTTCCATTTCAAGTCCCTCAACATCTATTTTAAGCATGTCAGGATTATGTATATCCATTGAATCTAATTTTAAGATTACTGTCTCACCTTCTTCTAATAATACCCTTGTGTTTTGTGTAGCTGTTTCACTTGTAAGTTTTATTTTTCCATCGCGATTGCCCACTGCGTGGTTATGTAATTTTATATGCTGGAACGTTTTAAGATTTTTAATTAGGCATTCGAAATGTATTTTGTTTGGTTCATAGCAATATATTTCGTCGGCATATTTTTGCATTGCCATACTCCAAGTGCCACACCACGCTCCAATATCAAGAATAAGGCTGAATTTTTTATTATTTTTTTCACACCATTTTACAAATTGTTTTAGGCATTTGTCCTGCATGTGAGGATATCCTTTTTCACGCCACTGTTCGATCTGTGCATCGGTGGATGGTACCCAAAGGCCATCAGATAATTGTTCTATCATAGTAAGCCTTTGTCCATTAAAATTTCAACTGCTGTACCGTTAGCAAATTCATCTGGAGTGAACTGCTGGTAAGCTAGACTGTATAGCCACGGTTCTGGTCCTCCATAATAAGGATTCTCTATATCAGATAATTCCGTGCCTGCGACATCAGTAGCAAAACTTTTGTCATGGCAGAATACAGGTACTCCCTCACACATAGCCTCCACAGCGGCAATTGAACAACTTGTAACAACACACCAAGCATCTTTTAGGTCCTCGGATAGGGGTACCTTTGCCTCACTTGGTCCTGATGTACCCCTGCCCCTAGGCTTGTGTCGAAGTTTAATAGGTCTGTCAGTGTACCTTTTAATTTTGTCTATGGTGTCATCAGTCCAGTTTGGTTCATCAAGATAGTCGTTTATTCCATCCGAGCTAGGACACACTAACACATACTTTCCGACAAAGGCCGGTGCTTTGATCTTTATGTTAAATTTTTCAAACCTATCAGGTTTACAGTCTTTGATAAAAGGTACGTGTATAGAATTCCTGCAGATCCTCCAATAATGATTATCTGGTTGTAAATTATTGTTATCAAATCTGCCAAAATAAGGAGTATCAGTGAACCAATACTTGTGATTACGTGCTTCTAGTTTCTTTACCATATCTAAGTTATTGTTTACAAATCCCCAAAACATGCTGTTACTTACAGGCTCAGATTCTATTGCGTTATCTAATTTTGTTATCTGTTCTGGCCAGGACTTCTCTACTCCTTTGAAAACTTCCCATGCTTTACTTTTTGGATTATTAAATGGTGCGTAGATTGTTAGCATCTATAAAATCTTTCAACTGCTCTGCCCACTGTCTGTGTCCTTCAGCCGACGGATGAGGATCTGCTTGACTGCTGACAAGGCCTTTATCAATAATGTATTCATAATGACTGATTTTAGGACTAAAAAATCTATCCATGTTTATGGCGTCACGTATCACTTTGAAATCTCCAATACCTTTTTGATTGAAATCATTAGGCAATGAGTTATACATTACATAAGGAATCTTTTTTCTTTCAAAATAGTTTTGCAGGTCAAACACGTTGTCTAAGAAGCTCATTGTAAAATTTTTTTCTATATCGTATCCTTGTTTGCTTCTAATAAAACTTACATTATCTAAAGTTTTCCAGGTTCTCCATGTAAGATCAGTTTGTGGCATTCTTCCTTTCTTATGGTTGTCGTTAGTGCAATAGTCCTGCCTGTTTTGGCTAGACCAACCTATCACAGCAAAATAGGAATCACGCTTATGCCTTTCTAACCAAACTTTTGTTGTGAAACTGATTCTATCATTCCCCCTACCGCCCATGGCATAGTTACACATTGCCATATTATAATTTTCTGCAAGTATCTTGGTTGTGTATGTGTCTACACCATCCTTTGGCCTCGTTGTAAGAAAACTGCATCCATTTGAAAATAATATCATAGTCGTGTATTATAACATAATTATTAATAAAATGTCAGTAAAAAATATATCATCATTAAGGTATTTCTTAGATAGGTGGGAAACAGTTGATCATGAATACAATTATACTGTTCCTTATCATGAAAACATCGATTCACACTTTGTAAGTTTACCAACATTTGTGGCTGAATTTTACGACTGCAAAGTCCATACCTGTCCGTTGCTGGTTACTAGGGAAAAGAAACTTATAACTGATCATGTATGGAAACTTACACATAAAAGCAGACATAAACCATATAAAAGTCATAAGCTATGGAGATCGTGGGACGAGATTATGCATATCGATCTTCCGCCAGTTAAAGAATCTTTCAATGAAAGAAACACCTATGTGTGGCTACCTATTGACGACGATAGTAAAAATAACCCATGGCATATATGGATTGATGTGATATCTAAATTTAGACTATTAGAAAAAAGATGGTCAACTAATTTTGCAAGATATTGTTTTATTATGGCCAATCACAGTCCTTATTTCGAGAAAGTGTGTAATGAACTTTTTCCTGATGTCAAAGTGGTTGTTATGCCAAAAGGGGAGACGTGGCACTTTAAACATCTTATAGTGCCTAGCATGAGTAACGTTAGGGACGGTATAATCACTCCACCATTAGCTCCATGGCTAAGACACTTTAAAGGACTAAAAAATCTAAAAGGATGTAGACAACACAGGAAAATAATTGTTTTACGACCAGGAGCTACTTCAAGAAAACTTGTTAACTCCGACGAATTATTACTTAAACTTAAAGGATGGGAAACAGTTGTTTTGGAAAAATTAACTATAAAGGATCAAATGAAAACTTTTGCTGAGGCTTCACACGTATTGGCGGCTCACGGTGCTGGACTTACAAACCTATTGTGGTGCCAACCAGGAACTAAAGTTATTGAAATACAGGATAGAAACATGATACACAAAAAAGTATATCCTTTGCTATCACATAACTTGGGACTAGAACACAAACTATATCTGGCAGATGTGGTTCCAATTGAAAGGCAAAATAATGCAAAGCCAAAAGGCGTAAAGAGATTCAGTGACATGATAAATTTTAAGATAAACATACCAGACATAATGGAGAACCTAGAATGACAATATCAGTTTTACAAAAGACACCAACACTATTAGTTGATCCATATCCTCATATCGTGATAGAAGATGCATTGCCTGAGGGTGTGTATAACCAATTGGAAAAAGAATGGCCTACTCAACAACTTTTAAGCACAGAGCCTTTTGATAACGGTATATGCTATAGACTTAAATCAGATCAAATGTTGAAAGAAGGTGTAGTTTCAGATGCATGGAAACAATTTGCGGAGTACCACACTTCAACAAATTTTTATCACGAAGTTAAAAATATATTTGGTGATCTCATGCCAAATATAGCTGAAGTTGATAAAACAATAAGTCCACGTGGTTGGGACAAGGGCGGAGATAAAATAGGAAGTGACTGCCAGACTGTGATGCATAAACCTGTTGATTTTAGTTCAAGGACTCCACACATAGACAATCCTAGAGAAATCTATGCAGGTCTATTGTATATGCCATACGAGGATGACAAAAGCACAGGTGGCGAATTTCAACTACATAAACAGGCGTCTAATATTACAGAAGTAAACAAAACTGGTGGTAGAGCGGTTGGCGACAAGGCCGGTGACATTGTTAAGACAGTGCCTTATAAGCGTAACACGTTTGTAATGTTCTGTAATAATTCGACCAACACTATTCATAGCGTGTCTGCAAGACGAAACGCAGTTAAGCACAGAAGAAGCGTAAACATAATCGCTGAATTTAACAGAGTTGCAAAACGTTCTATGTTTAACGTTAGGGAAACAAGAAAGTGAAGATAGCAGGTATCCATACAACAAAACCAAGAACACAAAGATACGTGGACGCCTTTGTAAAAGGCACTCCTGGATCACAAAAGATATATCAATTTAGGGATCTCAAAGTTCTCCCTGAAGAAAATTTAACAATGTACGGTATACTTGCAGGTTCGGGTGAAGTGTACAAATGGTGTAAAAAAAATAAAAAAGATTTTTATTTTATGGATCACGGCTACTTTACTAATGCTCATGATCGTCCTCACTGGTTAAGAATAACAAAAAATAAACATTGCCAAAATGTTTTACAAAATAAACCAGTAGACAGATATGAAAAAAATTTCAAGCAAAATATACAACCATGGAAAAAGAATGGCTCTAAAATTTTAGTTTTACCTCCAACAAACGCAATAGCAAATTTTTTTGGTGCAGAGGATTGGCTAACCAATACACTTAAAATTCTAAAAGAAAACACAGACAGACCAATAGACGTTAGAGAAAAACCATACAATCCAACAGTCGCGATCGATCACATTGGTGCAACAGTCAAAATTGATAAACCAACAAAAAATCAAGGTCGTATTATTTGGAGTGAATATCATGCTATGGTTACATATAATTCAAACACAATGATAGCAAGTTTAGCGGAAGGAATACCTGTGTTTTGTGATTCACTTAATTCAGCGGCCGCACCAATATCAGAGACAGATTTCACTAAAATAGAATCTCCAAAATATGGAGATAGAGTTGCATTGTTTTCAAGTCTAGCGTATAATAACTGGACGATGAGCGAAATGGCCAACGGCACCGCATGGAGAATGCTCAATGAAAGTTGAAATTTTTAGAAGGACAGTCAAAGATCGAAGACGTGGTAATAGCTACGAGCTTTTGTATCATCTTAAAGAAGGAATAGAGGCGTCCGGAGATGAAGCAGTAATTGTCCATGAAAATAGATCTGGTCCAACTGTAAAAGGTGAGATGGAGCCAACGGCACCAATGGCGGCAATGTTCGGCTATGGCGGTGATAAACAAATGCATCATACAAAAGGCAGACGTAGAGAACTTGCAGACAACTGTAGAGCCAAAAAAATTCCATTAATTACATTTGATGGTGGATTACTTTCTAGTTTTGGAAACGTTTCTACTTCTCCTGATCACCATTTTAGAGTATCACTATACACACCAATGAATGATGGCAATTTTCTATCGGATAACAGTCCAAGTGATCGCTGGCAGATGTTGGTTGACAAATTTCATGTAAAATATGAGCCGTGGAGAAAATCTAATACAGAAGATCCGATCTTATTCGGACTACAACCAAAAGACAACTGGAGTATGAACGAACTTGATCCTATAGATTGGTTCAACGATGTATATAAAAAATTAAGGCCGATCACTAAAAGAAAGTTTATTGTAAGACCTCACCCTAACAATGTATCAAATATATTAGAGCGTAGGAAAGAACTTCCTACGGATATAGAATTACAATACACACAAAAAAATTTTGTTGGAGATGAGAAAAAGCACTACAGATTCAACTTCCAAGACGCATTAAATAATTGCCATGCTTTTGTTACTCACAATTCTACTGCCAGCGTCGACTCTTGCATTCGTGGAGTCCCTACCTTTGTTACCTCAGATCTTGCACTTTGTTGGCCAGTAGCAAACAAGGATCTAACAAGAATCGAAAGTCCAGAATATCCATCCAGGACCCAGTGGGTAAATGATCTAGGCTATAAAATGTGGAGTATCAAAGAAATAAGAGACGGAACAGTGTACAAAAGGTTCAAACAAAAATTAGGATTATAATGAAACTAGCTGTAGTAACAACTTTCCCCCCAAATAGATGGACAGCATATGCAAAGAGAATGATAGAAAGTCATGTCAAATTTTGGCCTGATGATGTTCTGCTTCATGCATACTACGAAGGCACTAGACCCAAATTCAACAATGCAAAAGTTAAGTTTATCAATATCGAGGATGTCAACCCAGCTCTCGTAAAATTTAAGCAAAGGCACAAAGACGATCCTGTGGCAAATGGAGAAATACATGAGGTTGCAGGGGGAGTAAGGAGAGACCCTTCGGCAGGAAAAAACGATAAGGGTAAGGGCTCGTATCTGTGGGACGCAGTTAGGTTCTCACATAAAACATTTGCAGTGGACCATGCTATCAAAACTATAGAAGCAGATTATATTTTATGGCTGGATGCAGACACTTTTACATTTAGAAAGATTACAACTGACTTCGTCACAGGACTCTTACCAAGTAACAAATTAGTAAACTATCTTGGTAGGGGAGCCAAGTATCCGGAGTGTGGGTGGGTGTGCTACAACAAAAGGCATCCAAAGATAAAAGAATTTATGCAATACTGGACCGATCTATATATAAGTGACAAAATATTTAAAGAGCTAGAATGGCACGACAGTTATGTATTTTGGCAATGCGTAAAAAGAATTGCACCAAACGATGGAGTGGACATAGGTAAGGGTGCAGGTGCAAAAGGACACCATGTGTTCATTAACAGCGTCCTGGGTGGTTACATAGATCACATGAAAGGTAAAAGAAAGGTTTTAGGTAAGAGTAGTAAAAGCGATCTACGAGGTGTTCGTGATGAGGATTACTGGCAGAACGTTGAAAACTATGATCCGTTTCGAGGAATAAAATTTGATGCCAAACAGGCCGAGGATATAGTAAGCAAAGTTGCTAAAGGAAAGCAGGGCAACTGATGAAGATAGAAGTATGGCCGGCACATGGTCCTTTAAATTCAAAAGATATTTTTGCGAAATTTATTAAATCGTTAAGGGCATCCGGAGAACAAGTTTGGGAAAACAAACAGGCACCAGATGCAGACGTAGCCGTCATATGGAGTGTACTATGGCAAGGACGTATGCGAAAATATAAAGATGTCTGGGACAGATATAGGAAATTAAACAAGCCTGTTATAGTGATAGAGGTAGGTGGTATCAAAAGAAATGAAACTTGGAAAATTGGTATCAACGGGGTGAATAGAGAAGCCGACTTTGCAAATCAAAATGTTGATGCCGAACGTTGGAAAAAATTTAACATTCAACTTAAACCCTGGAAGCAGACAGGAGAAGACATTATTTTATGTGGACAACATACAAGCAGTCATCAGTGGCGTAATAATCTTCCTATGTCAAAATGGTTTGACCAACAGATAATAAAAATTAGGAAACACACCGATAAGCCTATTATCATTAGGCCACACCCTAGGAACCATGTTGAAATTGATACCGGCAAATACAAAAATGTCAAGATAGTTGGTCCGCGAAGAGACAAAAATACCTATGACGACACTGACCTGACAGAGAGATTGAAATCCGCATGGGCATTAGTAAGTTATTCAAGTAACCCTGCCATTACTGCGGCAGTGCATGGAATACCTGTGTATGTCTCGGAGGCAAGTTTAAGTTATGATATCGGTAACATAACATTTGATAACATCAATAATCCTAAGATGCCAGATAGACAAGGCTGGGCAAATAAATTGGCATTTACTGAATGGTGGCCGGATGAAATTGAAAAGGGACTACCATGGAAACGTATAAAGAAAAGACTAGAGGAAAAATATTATGGTACAGACCTTTAGAGTTAATAAGAACAACAAAGTCATTCCAATCGAATGGCAAAAGTATACCGGAGAAGAAATTATTTTAAACACAATCATACGTAAAGGTAAACGTATTGAAGAAAAAGCATTTTACGAAGATAAAGTTAAAGCTGTACCAAGGGGTAATGCCTATTGTATTGGAAACGGCCCTTCACGAAAGGGTTTTGATCTTAGCAGACTAAAAGCACATGGACAGACATACGGTTGTAATGCACTGTATCGAGATTTTATTCCTGATTTCATTTTTAGTGTTGATGCAAAGATGACTGCCCAGATGTGTCTAGATAAGGTTGGAAAAAAAACAATACATTATGCACCATCATTGGAGGTAAATCGTAAGCACAGCAAAGGAATGATACATCTCATACCTAACAACCCACACTGGATATCAGGTAACCAGGCGTTCTGGACAGCATGTGTGCATGGACATAAAAATATATACTTGATTGGATATGACTTTAAAGAATACGGAAAAGGTAAATTGAATAACATCTATCAAGATACGCCATGTTATGGAGAACGCAACGGCGATGCAGTCTACGATGGATGGTTAAAACAATTTAGAGACTGTATTAAAATGAGGCCTTACGTTAAGTTTACAGTGGTGCATGACAACCCTCCTGAGTACCTACATCATCTACAGACAGGAACCGACTTAGGCAATAGCAGAGTAATAAGTTATGCTGAGCTTGATAAGGAACTAACACCTAGATAGGTTGAGTCCAGCCTGTTTAAATTTATTTTTCCAAGCGTAAAAATTAGAATTGTGATTCGAGTAAGGATCTTTCAACCATGTCATTTGATATAAGTGTACCATTTCGTGAGACAATGTTTCAATAAAGTCCTTCCATGTTGGAAACTTACAATGCAGTTCAATGTAAAATTCAACAGGTATATGGAAAGGAATTACCCTTTGATCAAACTTCCCTTTTGGAGTTTTTCTATTATCCCAATTTGCAACACATCTTCCCCAATCCTTATGTAATCTCTTCACCTGTAAAGACACCATTGGTAATCTTCCGTTGAACAGACCTCTGTTTATAATCCTGAACCAGTGATATGCCTGTTGTTCCGTAGGCTTATATCCTACTATATTTTTGTTTCTTATTAGAGTATTTTCCAACCTAACTTTAAGTTGTTTCCTCACATTTACTTTTTTACTTTTTGTTTTTTTCATGGTTGACTATATTACCAATTATGCTAT
>CENP01031277.1_pt1 | contig 12773 bp, 11 predicted proteins | sample 361281 | NCBI WGS metagenome assembly CENP01 (sample SAMEA2591122, study PRJEB7988) | marine metagenome | biome: marine biome (ENVO:00000447); feature: deep chlorophyll maximum layer (ENVO:xxxxxxxx); material: saline water (ENVO:00002010), including plankton (ENVO:xxxxxxxx) | depth 70 m
CATCACTCTCTTCACCGAGGACTATTTCGTTAATAAGTCTTCTTGAGATTTTATCATTTGTAGGATACCATGGAGTACTAACGCAAGTTAAATTTATTTGGAGAGATTTTGCTAGTGACATAAAGTCCCAAACAGCAAAAACATGGATTTCCATAAATTTTGAAATTGATTCGATATTATTAAGTTTACTATATATTGAGTGATTGAGTAACTTTTTCCTAGTTTCTGAAATTTCTTCTAGCAGATTTTGAATTTTGTTCATTATTTATAAGTAATATATTACAAAAATAATCACTAGATTCAAAAATTATGCAAATTGATGTTTTACTTACATTTATTTTTTCGGTATTTTTACTCACAATTACGCCAGGACCCGATATAAGTTATATTTTTTTTAAAAGTATATCTAAAGGAAAAAGAGATGCAATTGAGTTGTCATTAGGGTTAACATCTGGTTTACTTTTTCATACTTTACTTGTAATTTTTGGTATTTCAGCTATTTTGAGTTCTGACGATTTCTATTATGATATTATTAAATATTTTGGTTTTTTTTATTTTACTTCACTATCAGTGCTGTCAATTATCAAAAAGAATGATTTTAAAAATAAAAAGAATCAAACCCAAAATAATTTTATTACTGGGCTTTTAATGAATATTTTAAATCCAAAGGTTAGTGTATTTTTTATAGCATTTTTGCCAGGATTCATATTTCATGAAACTATGTATGTTAAGTTACAATTTTTAATTCTGGGTTTGATTTTTTGGATAATTTCTACTATCATTTTTATTTTTATTTCTATATCATCTGAGATATTTCGACCAAAGCTAATTAAACTGATAAACAGTAAAAATTTAGGTTATATTCAAGCCTCAGTTTATTTATTAGTTGCTTTTTATATTGTTTCTTAGATAAATTACGAAGGTTTTTTTATCAGATTTTTGTAAACTCTGATTAAAAGCATTAAAATAATTGCTATAACAATAAAAGTAAGAATAGCATTAATCCATGATATTGAAGATTTTAAAATAGCTAATGAAATTATTGATATTAATAGTAATGTGGCAACTTCATTCCATATTCTTAATCCAAGCTCACTTAATCTTATATTACCTTTGTTAAGTTGTTTTAAAAATATTTGAATAGTGATTGTGTAAATTAATAAAACAGAAACCAAAATAAGTTTCACTTTCATCCAATCAAGCTCTAAAAGTATCGAGTTTTGGTAAAGCATATAAAATCCAAAAAAAGTAGTCACTAAAGTAGAAGGCCATGTTATTATATACATTAACCTATTTGACATTAACATATATTGATCTTGTAAAATTTTTTTTTCTACATCAGTTCTTTTTTCAGCTTCTTTATGATAGATAAAAAGTCTTCCCATATAAAACAATCCAGCAAACCAGCAAACTACTGCAATTAGGTGAATTGTTTTGAGGACTAGGTAGTTCATGATTTTATTTTGCCCAACTAGCAATTAATTTTGACCAATCTTTATCATCATTAAGACAAGGAACATAGTAATAATTTTTTCCACCAGAATCTAAAAACTCTTCTTTACCTTCCATTGCAATTTCTTCAAGTGTTTCAAGACAGTCAGTTACAAATGCAGGAGTTACAATTACTAAATTCTTAATACCTTTTTTTGCTAATCTTACTAGTTCATTATCGGTATATGGTTTTAACCATGCTTCATTGGGGAGTCTAGACTGGAAAGCATTACTATATTTACTTTTATCAATTTTTAATTCTTTTACAACAAGTTCTGTTGTTTCTAAAACTTGATGTTTATAACACGTTTTATGTGCATCAGAGTTCACTGAACAACAGTTTTTAACTTTGTAGCAGTGCTTGTTAGTAGTATCAGAAATTTTTAAATGACTTACAGGAATTCCATGATAAGAAAAGAGGATATGATCGTATTTTACTTTTTTTAGAGTTTCTTTGATTTTATTACTTAATAACTTTATGTAGTTTTTATTATTGTAAAACGGATCAATTATTTTTAATTTGATATTAGGAAATTTTAATCTTCCTTCTTTTTTTACCTTTTCAACTACTGTTTCATATGAAGACATGGCATAGTGAGGATATAATGGTAATACAATGACCTCATTTACACCAATTTCATGAAGTTCTTTAAGACCGTTAATTATACTCATCGAACCATATCTCATTGCAAGAGCAACTGGTATTTTAACAAGCTTTTTTACTTTACTAAATAGTCTTTTTGACAAAACAATTAAAGGCGAACCTTCTTTCCACCAAATTTTTTTATAGGCTTTAGCAGATTTTCTTGGTCTTGTATTTAAAATTATTATTTTGACTAAAAACCATCTAAACCAATAGCTTTTTCCGATAACTCTTTTATCCATTAAAAATTCATCTAAATATCTTTTTACATCAGGAATTGATGTGCTGTCTGGTGAACCTAAATTTATCATTAAAAAACCTTTCATTATATAGTTTTTGAATATGTTCCAATATTTTTTTTAACTAATGGATCAAATTTCATAGCGATATTTCTTGTAAATAATCTACCCTTTTCATAAACGATAATTTTACCAGATTCTATATCTAAAATTCCATCCTCAATAAAATCTATAAAATTATCAATTGAGAAATCAATTAAATTGTATAGCTCATTAATTTTTATTTTGTTTTCAACAGCAATTTTATTAAGATCTACATAATAATTACACATCAAATTATTTATTATATCCCTTATTATTTTTTGCTCACTTGTCACAGCATATCCTCTTAAAACTGCAAGTTTATTTTTTTCAATAGCATTTATGTATTGAGAAGCATTTTTAATATTTTGACTGTAAGCTGAATTTAACTGAGAAATTGCTGAGGCACCAAATGCATAAACTTGACCAGTGGTTTCTCTTGTACAATAACCTTGAAAATTTCTGTGTAAATTCTTGTTTTTTAATGCAGTTGCAAATTCATCATTTGGAAGTGAATAATGATCCATGCCAATTGAAATATATCCAGATTCTATAAATTTTTTATACGAATTTTCATACATCTCAGCTTTTTCATTTGAATTTGGAAATCCAATTTTTTCTAATATTTTTTGACGTGGTAGAACAGATGGAACATGAGCATAGGAGAAAGTAACTAGTCTCTCAGTTTTAAGCTCAATCGCTTTTTCAACTGTTTTTTTAAAACTGTTAACAGTTTGTAAAGGTAGTCCATAAACTAAATCAATATTAGTTCCAGTAAATCCTTCATTTTTAATTTTTGCAATTATTTCATTAATTGGATGTTTTGATGGTTTTCTATTAATAGCATCCAAAACATCATTTCTAAAATCTTGAATTCCAAGCGATATTCTGTTAAAACCGAATTTCTTTAATAATTCAATATGTCTAAATTCTAAATGAGCTGGATTACATTCAATTGCCATTTCATAATTTTTTGAAAAAGTAAATTCTTCATAAAGCTTATTTGTAATCCTTTCAATGTATTTATAAGAAATTGCATTTGGAGTTCCTCCTCCCCAATGAATTTGAGTAAGTTTTCTTTTTTTATTAATTCTTCTTGCAACATAATTGATTTCTTTAATTACTGCATCAACATATCTTTCAAGAAATGGTTTGGTAAATCCAGTTTCTGTTGTACAACCGCAAAAATGACAGATTTGTGGACAAAATGGAATGTGAATGTATATTGATATATTTTCAGGTTTTTCTTGATTTGATTGAATTATATATTTTTCGTGATCAGAATTCCCAAATTTAGAATCAAAAAAAGTTGCTGGCGGGTAAGATGTGTATCTTGGTCCAGATTGATTGTATTTTTTTAATAAATCCTTTTTATTTAACATATTATCTATTCCAATTAGTTTTATTTATCCAGTCAACAACAAATTGAGCTTTCCTATAATCAATATCAGGTAAAAATCCATGCCCTAAATTAAAAATCCAATTATTATTTTTGGATCCAAATTCTATGCATGAGTTTAAATAATTTTCTATATCATTTTTATCATAGTATAAAATCCTTGGATCCATGTTCCCTTGAACTCCAACACTTTCATCCACCAAATATCGTGCACTATTCAATGAAATGTGCCAATCAATACTAACAAAATCACATATACCTTTATTTATGCTTTTTAATCCAAGCGAGAAATCTTTTGGAAAAAAAATATTTGGACAATTCATTTCCTTAACCGAATTCAATATTTTTTTTGAAAAAGGAAGAATTAATTCTTCATATAATTCATAGGGAATTGCTCCACAATAAGTTTCAAATAATTGAAAAACATCTATACCGCTACTTACTTGATTTTTTGCATAATCAATTGAAGCTTCAGTTATTTGTTCCAATATTCTTAAACTTTCTTTTTTGTTGCTATAAAAAAACTTAATTGCTTCCTTAAAACTTTTTTTATTTTCTGAGGATCTAAACATAAAAAGAAATGTGGTTAGTGGACCACCACAAAAACCAATTAAAGGAACCTGGTGATTATTGGCTTTAATATTTTTAATGTTATCATAAATATAGGTTAGTCTTGAGGGATCGTATTTGATAATATTATTACTATCTGATTTTAATGAATTTGAAAATTTAGGTCCATTTGGTGTAAAATCTAATTCAAGTCCCATTGCATCGGGAATTACTAATATATCTGAAAATAGTATTGCAGCATCAACTTTTAAATCATTAATGGGCAATAAAGTAACTTTTGTTGCTAAATCTTTATCCTTCATCATTGAGTAGAAATGATGACTCTTTTTAAGTTCCCTGTAGGATGGTAAAATTCTACCAGCTTGCCTCATAAACCAAACAGGTGGTCTTGATGTTATTTTATTTTCTAAAGTATCTAGTAATATTCTATTCATATTTTAATTTCTCAAGAGCAATTTTGTTTGATTCAATTAATTTAGTGATATCATCATCTGTCATAACAGATGATAAAAATAGACTTTCATATTGGGAAGGAGGTAAGTAAACTCCCATATCAAGCATGCATTTAAAATATTTAGCATACTTCTTTGTGTCGCATTCAAGAGCATCATTATAATTAATTACTTGTTTTTTAGAAGTAAAAAATAATGTCAACATTGATCCAACCCTTGCTATACAAGCATCTGTTCCTGTTTCTTTGATATTTTTTTTCCATCCAACCTCAATCTTCTTTGAAATATCTTCAAGTTTATTGTAAACTTCTTCATTTAACATTTTTAAAGTTGTTAGTCCAGCATTCATTGCAAGTGGGTTACCTGAAAGTGTACCCGCTTGATAAATTGGACCTTCTGGGGCAAGCATATTCATAATTTCTTTTTTACCACCATACGCACCTACAGGAAGTCCACCTCCAATTATTTTACCTAAAGTAGTAATATCAGGTATAACATTGTATAATTCTTGAGCTCCACCTCTAGAAACTCTAAATCCAGTCATTACTTCATCAAAAATCAAGATGGAATTATTTGTATCACAGATTTTTCTTAAACCTTGTAAAAATCCTTTGTCAGGCTGAACTAAACCCATATTTCCAGCAATAGGTTCAATAATTACAGCTGCAATATTATTTTTATTGCTTTCAAACAATTCTTCAACAGATCCTAAATCATTAAACTCAGCAGTTAGTGTATCTTTCGCTGTGTTTTTTGTTACACCAGGACTATCAGGCAATCCAAGTGTGAAAGCTCCTGAACCAGCTTTAATTAAAAAACTATCACCATGACCATGGTAATTTCCCGAAAACTTAATTATTAATTCTTTTTTAGTAAAACCTCTAGCGAGTCGAATTGCACTCATTGTGGCTTCTGTACCTGAATTGACCATTCTTACTTTTTCTACTGAGGGGACATATTCAATTATTTTATCTGCCATCTCTGTTTCAATGGTTGTACATGCACCAAATGTTGATCCAGAATGGGCAGCTTTATTGATTGATTCAATAATATCTTTATTACAATGTCCAAAAATTAATGGTCCCCATGATGAAATACAATCGATATATTCATTATTATCAATATCAATAATTTTACTCCCTGTACCACTTTTGAAGAATATTGGACTTCCATCCACACTTTTAAAAGCTCTAACAGGAGAATTTACTCCACCCGGTATTTTTTCTTTTGCTAACTTAAATGCGTTTTTACTGTTTTTATACATTTTTATCTTTGAAATATTTTGCTATTTCAATAGCATGATAGGTTATTATTGAATCTGCACCAGCTCTTTTAATTGAATGCATAATCTCAAGAATTACTTCAATTTCATTTATATGGTTATTTTTTGCTGAAGATTTTACCATAGAATATTCGCCGCTGACATTATAAGCAATTATTGGTACATTAAATTTATTTTTTACTCTATATATTATATCAAGATATGAAAGTGCAGGTTTAATAATAACCGCATCACTTCCTTCATTTAAATCTTGTTCAATTTCTCTAATGAATTCAAACGAATTTTTAAAATTCATTTGGTAGGTATCTCTTTTTCCATCATTAAAATTACTATTAACTGCATCTCTGAATGGACCATAAAATGATGAAGAATATTTTACTGAGTAAGGGAAAACCGGTATTTTTTCATATCCATTTTGATCTAATTTATCTCTTATTATTTTTACTCTACCGTCCATCATGTCAGATGGAGCAATCACATCAGCACCCGCTTTAGCCACAATTAAGCTTTGATTTGCGAGTGTAGTGTTAGTTAAATCATTATCTACATCATTGTCTTTGATTGTTCCACAATGTCCGTGGGTTGTATAACTACAATTACATATATCAGCTAATATTAATATTTGATTTCCAAAAACTTCTTTAATTTTTGATATTGCTTGAGGAATAATACTCTTTGAATTACATGCTATCTCCCCACTATCATCCTTTTTACTTACAACTCCGAACAATAGAATTTTATTAATTTTTAATTCAAGCAGATTTTTACAAAGTTTGATAGCATTATCTACTGACATTTGAAATTGACCATCCAATGATTTTATTTCATTTTTAATATTTTGACCCTCACATATAAAAATGGGATATATCAAATCTTGAGGAAATATTTTAATATCCTCAAACATTTCTCTAATAATTTTATTGTATCTGAGCCTTCTTAATCTTGATTCAGGATAATTCATTGTAAGTTTCTTTTTTAAAAAAATCTATGATGGATTGAGATATACCTTCATAGGTTTGCATCTTTGCGGTTGTTGTTGTTTTAAATCCTTTACTTTCAATATATGAAGTAGTAGTTTTTCCAATACTAATTAATTTTGCTTTGCTAGAATCATAAAGATTGTTAAACGATTCAAAACAGGAAGGACTTGTGAATATTATGAATGGATTAAATTCCAATAATTCTTTAAGTTTTGTTTCAATTTTTTTTATGAATATCGTTCTGTAAATATTTAACCTTTCCACTTGAGTAAATTTTGATAATGATTTTAACAAGTCGTTATTAGCTAGTTCACCTTGTAACAACAAAGATTTTTCATCTTTCAGTATATTATTTTTCTTTAATTCTAGTGCCATTTCGTTAGAATAGTTTCTTGAACAAATGTAATCAGCTTTAATACCGTACTTTTTTAGTTCTTCAGCTGTTTTCTTTCCTATTGTAATCATTTTTTTTTTTGATTCAATATTATTATTTTGAAAAAAATATCTGACACCATTTTTAGAAGTAAAAATTAAACAAGAATAGTCTTCGTTATTAACTTTTATATCCAGGTTTTCGGTCTTTATCATTGGAAAGTGGTGGACCTTAGCTCCGTTGTCAGAAAGTTTTGAAAAACCTTTTGAGTGAAACTCGTTTGTTGTAATTATTGATAAATTTTCAAGAATTTTCATTATCAATTTCATTTAAAATTTCTTGAGCACCTTTTTCATAAAATGTATTTGCAAAATCTATACTTAAATCGTGCCAATTATTAACGCTATCTTCAGCAGATGATCGTATTAATTTTGTTCCATCAAGACTAATAACTAATCCATCAATCAAAATTTTATCATTTTTGACTGTTGAAAGAGCAGCAATAGGGTAATTACAGCCTCCTCCCATTAATTTCATAAAAGATCTTTCAGTTGATGTTGTGACTCTTGAAAACTCATCGTTAATTGATGATGTTATATCTTTCAATTGTATATTATTTTTTTTTATTTCTACTGCAATTGCACCTTGGCCCGGAGCACTCAACATGTTTGCAGTTGAAATAAATTCAGTTATATAATTCTCTAATCCTAATCTTTCAATTCCAGCAGCTGCTAAAATAAGACCATCATATTCACCACTTTCCATTTTTTTTATTCTAGTATCAACATTTCCTCTAATATCAGTTACATTTAATTTTGGATTAAGTTTTAATAATTGAGCTTTTCTTCTAAGAGAAGATGACCCGATTATTTCATTTTTTGAGAAATCACTAAGTTTTTTTTTGTTTTTACTAATAAATACATCCTGAGGGTTAGCTCTTTTTAATATTGCACTAATTAATAAATTTTCGTTGCTTTCCACAGGTAAGTCTTTTAAACTGTGAACAGCTATATGAATTTCTTCATTAATGAGCATTTTTTGTATTTCATTTACAAAGAATCCTTTATCAATTTTTCTGTCAAGAGCTTTATCGATAAGTATATCTCCTTTAGTTTTTATTTTTTTTAAAACGAAATTGTATTGTGGGTAGTTTTTTTCTAGCAATTCTTTTACAAGGTTTGATTGAAATAATGCTAATTTACTTCCTCTAGTTCCTATGATAATCGTCTTATTCATTTAAGAAAATTTGATTTATGACTTTAATAGCCTTTTCATCTTTTCCATTGTTACTGGCTTTTCTTATTTTTTTAACTAGGGAGTTAGTAAATTTATTGTAGATCTTATTTAATTTTTCATTAATAAGATTTGAATCTTCAATGTCATCGCAATTACATTTGTAATGATCAATTTTGTTTAAGGTTTCATTAACGAATACTTCTCTAATTTCTTTCTTGATTGATAATATTGAAGGCCTTAATGTTCTTGAGTTAGTCCAATCATCAAATTCAATTAGAAAATCATCGATATATTCTTCAGCTTTAATTATTTCTTTTTTTCTTCTTTTATAATTTTCATTAACCGCATCTTTAAGATTATCAATATTCACAATTTCAAGATTCTTGATTTTGATATTGCTTGGAATATTTCTCGGAACTGATAAATCAACTATTAATAAGCTTTTGTCTCTGTTATTCATTATTTCAGCGAGATCTTTTTTACTTAAAAGCTTTTTATTTGAACTTGTTGAAAAAAAGACAACATCAGAATTGTGTATCTCATTTTTGAAGTCATTAAAATCTACAAATTCATAGCCTAGATCTTCACAAAACTTTATTCCTTTTTCTTTACTTCTATTTGAAATTTTTATTTTTTTAATATTTTTTTGATGTAAATGCTTTACTGAGAGTTTTGAAGTTTCCCCTAAACCAACACATAAAAATTTTGAATTTTTTAGATCATATTTTTTTGTTATCTGTTCAACTGCTGCGTAACTTACAGAAACAGCTCCTTTATCAATGCCTGTATTCGTTCTTATGTATTTACCAGTTTCTAAAGCTTTTTGAATCATTCTCTTTAATATGGGGCCAAGCATTTTTCTTCTTGTTGCATAGTAATACGCATTTTTAAGTTGTTCAACAATCTGAAATTCTCCAATTATCATAGATTCAAGCCCTGAAACTAATCTAAAAAGATGATTTGCTACTTGAAGGGAGCTAGTATAATTAATTAGAAATGGAGATAAGCTATCTCTATATTTTTTAAATTCAACTAGTTCTTTGATAACATTGTGAAGAAATTTTTTTTCTTGACCAAAATGGTTTTCAAATTCAAAATATATCTCTGTTCGATTACATGTTGATATAATCATTAAACCTTCAACTCCAACATTTTTTTTAAGTAAGTTGTTGAATACAAGTTTCTCAGAATCTTCAAAATGAAATCTTTCTCGAATTTCAATTGGAGCTGCTTTATAATTTAAACTTATTAATCCAACCAAAAGGAATGTTTTTGGCAAATTTAATACTGTTATTTAACATTGAAATAACGCTTAAGGTTCAAAAAGTATTCAGTCAGGTTCAACCAGTTAATTTAGAATGTAACTAAATAAAAGTATCGAAATAAGTTCATGTAATAAATTTCTTTAATTCCTCCTTCGTTGGAACATAGCAAGAATCTTTTTTGCCAAAAATTTTGTATCTATTTTTTGCAACTATTTTATAAAAAAAATTAGATATAAACTTTGGAAATATTGATATTAATATTCTGATTGCTAATTGTGTTTTGGTTTTTTTAAAAATGTAAGCAACCGCATCACTTTCATAGAGTATTTTGTTATTATTTAAGATAACAATGATTGAATCTTTCGATTTGTCAATATTTGAATTTTTAGAATAGAATCCAGATTGAGTATTTGTGAATAAAAAACAATTTTTTTTATCGTTCTTTAACAGCCATTTATAAAAAGAACTACATAAAACACAATTTCCGTCAAAGATTATGATTTCATTGAATTTTTTCATTTAAATCTATGTAAAACATAAATATATTTAATAGTTCAAAAAAATTAAAATTTATATTCAAATCCTGCATATATCCCTAGAGGATGTCCAGGCCTTAATCCTGCAGGAGCTCTCGAAACAGCATATTCATTATCGAACAGATTTAAAATTTTTGATTTTAATGTTATATCTGATCTTAGCATGTATTTAAATGAAATATCAAAAATCATGTAAGAAGGAATATCTATTGATCCATCTGCTAAAGTAGAGAATTTACCATTATAATTAACATTTAAATTAAGTTCAAATTTATTTCCCTCTAAACTGACAGATGAATTTAGTTGGTGTTGAGGTATATATGGAATTCTGTCTCCATTGCTAACTTCTCCCCAAATATCTTGTGTACTTCCAAAGTCCGTAAGAAATTTTGCATTTGTTAAAGTATAAGATAATGAAAAGGGTATATTAATTTTATTACTTTCAACAATATTTGACATTAATAAAATTTCTAATCCATTCACTAAAGCCTCACCAGCATTAAATGGGTCTAGTTCGCCAAATCCACCTGTTGCTGCTAAATCATTGCCTAATAAATTGGTGTAATCATTTTGGAATACAATTAGTTCTGCATTTAATTTATTTAATGTTAGTCTTGTTCCAAGCTCTAAATTGACACTTTCTTCAGCTTTTTGTCCAACTGAACTGCCAGGAGGAGAATAACCTTTGTGTAACCCGCCAAATATGGAAATTTTATTATTAAATGTATAATTTAACCCAATACCAGGGATAAATACTGAAACTTTATTTTCTCTAGATGATAAATCGTTAGAGTTTCTCGATGGATTAGTTTTTCCAAAATCATCTCTAAATAATTTTATTGATTCAAATCTAATACCTGGAGATATTGTTAATCGATTAATTTTATACTTATACATGATATAGGAAGCAAAAGAATTAGCATAACTTATTCTATTTCCTTGAGAACCTTTATCACCATAAATACCTAGTGACATAAAGCCATTTTTGATATTGTAAACATCTTCCCACTGAAATCTATCTTCTTCGTCATAGTGAATTCTAAGTCCAATTTCAAGGTCGTTAAATGAGTTATTTTTCGCATACCAATGGTAATCTATTTTAGTTTGTATACCTTTTGAAATATACTCTCTATTATTTGCTTTGACTTTCAAAGAATTTTCTAAATCTAAATTACCTCTTAGTACAGACATGTGTCCTGGAAATTTATCTGGATTTGAAACTACTTTTGATATTTTTTGCGAATTAGCTTCAAAAACTACATCATCAAGTTTGTACCAATTTCTTTTAAATCCATTGAAGTAAAAATTTGATGTAATCTTTAGTTTTTCTGAAAAATTAATCTCATGTGTGACTAAATATTGAATATGCTCAGCATCCATTTTATCTTTTTCTGATCCAGGATATCTTAAAAAAGGATTTTTATCAAAGTCAGAATTAGTTAGACCAAGATAGGTCTCATTTGAAATTTCATCATAATGATGAAATTTTAATTCTATACTTTGTTTCGCTTTACTTTTTTTAAATATTTCAAATCTAAATTTTGAAGTTATTTCATTTATATCAAATCCAGTATTTAGCTCATTGCCAAGCGATTTAAAACCATTTGAATTATAATTAAGATACTCAAGCATATATCCAAAGTTTCCAGAACTATTACCTAAAGTTGCATGAGTTTGCCCAGTATTAAAACTTCCGTAACTGGTAGAAATTTTACCTTTAAATGATTTTGGTATTTCTGTGGAAACAAAGTTTATGGCACCGCCAGTTGTATATGGGCCATATTGAATTTGACTACTACCTTTTAAAACTTCCACTGCTTGCATTCTTGCTATTGAAGGAAAATAATATGCAGATGATGCACTGTAAGGTGCAGGAGAGATCAATATACCGTCCTCCATAACAGCTATTTTAGAGCTTCTTTCAGGTGATGTTCCTCTAATACTTATATTCGGTCGTAAACCAAATCCATCCTCTTCATAAAAATTAATTCCTGATATTTTATTTAATGCTCTGTTTATATCAGTATAATTAAATTCCGCAAGCTCATTAGTTGACAGATAGTATGCAGCACCTGTTCTATTTTTTGCAACGAATTTATTTCCAAGTATAGAATTACCTTTAATAATAACTTCGTCAAGTGCTGTTATAGTATCGTTTATTTTTTGATTATTGTTTTTTTGTGCTAGTAATACTTCACTAAGCATTAAAACAAAAACTAAAATTTT
>CENP01105772.1_pt1 | contig 12767 bp, 8 predicted proteins | sample 361281 | NCBI WGS metagenome assembly CENP01 (sample SAMEA2591122, study PRJEB7988) | marine metagenome | biome: marine biome (ENVO:00000447); feature: deep chlorophyll maximum layer (ENVO:xxxxxxxx); material: saline water (ENVO:00002010), including plankton (ENVO:xxxxxxxx) | depth 70 m
TAAAACCTATTCAGCACTTGATAAGTTTAGTAAATTTGTTTAATGAACAATAAATTATTGATTGTGGGTACTATGGCGTATGACGCCATTGAAACTCCCTTTGGAAAGGTAGATAAGATACTAGGAGGGGCAGCAACCTACATAGGATTATCGGCCTCACAATTTTCATTAGATTGTGCTATCATTTCAGTGGTTGGCGAAGATTTTGAGGAACAGCATCTTGAATTACTCAGGCGTAAAGGGATCGATTTATCGGGAGTAGAAATTGTGAGTGGCGGTGAGACTTTTTTTTGGAGCGGAAAGTACCACAATGATCTCAATACTAGAATGACCATGGAAACGCGATTAAACGTACTCGAAAACTTTAATCCCATTATTCCAGATCATCTCCGTACTCCAGATATTGTGATGCTAGGTAATCTTTCACCTGATGTGCAATTTAAAGCCTTAGAACAACTCAAAAATAAACCGAAGTTGATCGTATTGGATACGATGAATTTTTGGATGGAACATTTTAGGTCTCGTTTGGACGAGGTTATTGCAAAAGTAGACTTGATTTCAATTAATGATGAGGAAGCTCGTCAATTGACAGGGGAGTACTCACTTGTGAAAGCTGCAGAAAAGATCCATGAATTAGGTCCACAATACATAATCATCAAAAAGGGTGAGCACGGCGCATTGCTCTTTCATGATTCTAAAATTTTCTGCGCACCTGCCCTACCTCTGGAGGAGGTCTTTGACCCCACCGGTGCTGGGGACAGTTTTGCAGGAGGATTTACTGGTTACTTGACCCAAACTGGAGATATCTCTTTTCGCAATATGAAATCCGCAGTAATTTATGCCTCTGCAATGGCTTCATTTACTGTAGAAAAGTTTGGAACGGAGAGTTTAATCAACTATTCGAGTCATAGTATGGACAATAGACTTAAAGCCTTTAAAGAATTAACTACCTTTGATATTGAGATACAGTAAAAAAAACCAAGACTATAAATTATGAGTGATGCCATAAAGCACGAGTGTGGGATTGCCTTAATCCATCTGAAAAAAGACTTAGCTTATTTTAAAGAAAAGTACGGTACCTCCATGTTCGGGATTAATAAGATGTACTTGATGATGGAGAAACAGCACAACCGAGGTCAGGATGGCGCTGGATTGGCCTGTGTTAAGCTAAACATGAAGCCTGGGCAAAGATATATCAGTAGGGTACGCTCTAATGGTCAACAGCCTATCCAAGATATATTTAAAAAAATTAACAAAAGGGTATCGCAAGCTGAAAAAGAATATCCCGATTTACTTGAAAACCCACACCTGTTCAAAGAAGAAGTTCCATTTGCTGGGGAACTACTATTAGGTCATTTGAGATATGGTACTTTTGGAAAAAACAGCATTGAAAGTGTCCATCCCTTTTTAAGACAGAACAATTGGATGCATCGAAATTTAATTGTCGCAGGTAATTTTAACCTTACCAATGTAAATGAACTATTTGACACCTTGGTTGACTTGGGTCAGCATCCAAAAGAGAAAGCCGACACCATTACAGTTATGGAAAAAATAGGACACTTTTTAGATGATGCGGTAGCTAAAATATATAAGACGCTCAAGAAAGAGGGATATAATAAGGCCGATGCCTCGCCTCAGATAGCAGAGCGCTTAAATATGAAAAAAGTTTTGCGTAAAGCTTCAAAAAATTGGGATGGTGGCTACACCATTGCGGGATTGTTGGGGCATGGAGATTCTTTTGTGATGCGAGATCCTGCTGGCATAAGACCTGCATATTACTACGACGATGATGAACTGTTAGTAGTAGCGTCAGAGCGACCAGCTATCCAAACTGTTTTTGATGTTCCTTTTGAGGCTGTTCAGGAACTTCCTCCAGGACATGCGCTTTTGACAAAGAAATCGGGAGCCTTAAGTATTAGAAAAATCCAAGAGCCGGTTGAACGAAAAGCCTGCTCGTTCGAGCGGATCTATTTTTCAAGGGGTGGAGATGCTGCCATCTACAAAGAGAGAAAGCAATTAGGAAGGCTGTTGTTTCCGCAAATTCAAAAAGCAATTGATAACGACTTGGAAAATACCGTTTTCTCTTTTATCCCCAATACTGCCGAAACTTCTTTTTATGGATTGCTTGGAGCAGTTCAGGACAATATTGTTGAGGCACTATCGGAATCCATTAAAAATGAAGAGAATCTAAAAAATGGTAAGTTAAAACAATTGTTATCTCTTAGACCTCGCATCGAGAAAATCGCTATCAAAGATGCAAAATTGAGAACCTTTATAACAGAGGATGCAAGTAGAGACGACCTCGTCGCTCATGTCTATGACATTACTTATGGGATAATAAAACCTTCTGATAATCTTGTGATTGTAGACGACAGTATAGTAAGAGGAACGACTTTGGAAAAAAGTATTCTAAAAATGCTGGATCGACTTAATCCAAAAAAAATTATTGTAGTCTCTAGCGCTCCCCAAATAAGATACCCAGATTGTTATGGAATTGATATGGCCAAAATCCAAAATTTCATTGCTTTTAGGGCTACGCTAAAACTTCACGAAGATCGAGGTACGTTAGATCAAACCTTGGATAAAATTTATAATGGCTGTAGAAAGAGTATGAACCTTTCTCTTGATGAAGTAGAAAATCATGTGAAGGAACTTTATGAACCATTTACCGACGAGCAGATTTCAGATAAAATTGCTACCATGCTTAAAGGTAATAGCATTAACTCTGAGGTTAAGGTTATCTTTCAAACCGTAGATGGCTTACACCAGGCTTGTCCAGAAAACCTAGGAGATTGGTATTTTTCAGGCGACTATCCTACCCCAGGAGGTAACCGAGTTGTCAACCGTGCTTTTATGAATTTTTATGAGGGAAAATCAGTGAGGGCATATTAAAAAACAACAAGCATGGCACCATTGTTTTTGATAAAAATTATTTACTAATAATATATATCTTTAGCGATTAACCTATTATCTAAAAAACATGTACTTAATCGGTTTTTTAATACCATGGTGGAGCATTATTCTACTTTTACATCACCAGAACATAAGTAGGTTAAGTTCATGGTAAGATTTGGGGCAAAAAGGGAGGATTTATCCTCCCTTTTTATTTGTCTTAAATTCAAAATAATCAATTTGTGATTATTTATTTTGCTCGAATAACTCACCCACTTTATCCCAGTTTACAACATTAAAAAACGCTGCAATGTAGTCCGGTCTTCTATTTTGGTAGTTGAGATAATAAGCATGTTCCCAAACATCAATTCCAAGAATGGGGGTTCCCCCGCACCCGATACCTGGCATTAAAGGATTATCTTGATTTGCCGAAGAGCAGACTTCTACTTTCCCCCCTTTTTGAACACAAAGCCAAGCCCAACCAGATCCAAATCTTGTAGCCGCAGCATTTGAGAAAGCCTCTTTAAATGAATCGAAAGAACCAAAGGCGCTATCAATAGTCGCTGCTAATTCACCGCTGGGATTTCCCCCTGCACTTGGAGCCATGGTCTCCCAAAATAAACAATGATTGTAATAGCCACCACCATTGTTTCTTAGTGCACCGTTATTCATATCCATATTTTTAAGAATATCTTCGATAGAGTCGGATTCCATTCCCGATCCCTCTAGTGCAGCATTTAATTTTGTGGTATAACCAGCATGGTGTTTCCCGTGGTGTATTTCCATCGTTTTAGCATCTATATGCGGTTCTAACGCATCATGAGCATAAGGTAGTTGTGGTAGTTCAAAAGCCATAATTTTTATTTTTAATTTAAACAAAAGTAAAATTTCTTTTGTTCAATTGGTAAAGCATACAAATGAAATCTCTTAAATTTAAGAAATAAATGAGGTAGTGAAATCAAGTCCTTTTCTTATCATTAATGCCTCGGCAGGTTCTGGCAAAACCTACTCGCTGGTCTATGCTTATCTTAAAAGACTCCTTTCGTCCAATCAAGATGATGCTTATCGCAAGATGCTTGCTTTGACATTTACAAATAAGGCAGTGCATGAGATGAAGTCCAGAATTTTGAAAAGTCTTTATCTGTTAGCCTATAATAATGGGACTGATGATATAAAAGATTATCGAACGCGTTTAATCTTAGATTTAAAAACTGATGAAAATTTTGTCGAACAAAAATCTAAAAGAGTCTTAAAAAAAATCCTACATGAATATGCGGCTTTTGAAGTGATTACGCTGGATAGTTTTACACACAAAATTATTCGAACATTTGCTAAAGATTTGAAGATTCCTGCCAGCTTTGAGGTAACACTCGATGTAGATCAATTATTGGAAGAGACGACAGAGTCTATTATCGAGAAAGCTGGGATAGACAAAAAACTCACTAAAATCCTTGTGGACTTTAGCTTAAGTAAAACAGCTGAGCTTAAAAGTTGGAATATTGGAATGGATTTATTCAATTTCTCCAAACTGTTGCTCAACGAAAATGACCGCATTCCCATTTCAAGTTTAAAAAAGAAAAAACTAAATGATTTTAAAACACAAAAAATAAAATTTGGCGAACAGTACGAGCAGTATTTGGAACAGCTAAAGTTAATTGGAAGAACAGCGTTAAAATTAATTACCGATAAGGGGTTAACTAAAGACGATTTTACTCGAAAAGCTGTTTTCAACCACTTTGAAAAAATTGCCAACGGATCATTGGAACGCCTTTATGATAATAAATTAGGGGAGAATTTTGAGGAGGGCAAAAACATATACAACCGATCATTAGCGGAAGAAAAAAAGACAAATATAGATGCCATCATTCTTGAGCTATACTCATTTTATCTTGAGGCAAAATCAAAGGTTGGAAAACTCTTATTGTTGAAAAATATTTTGAATCAGTGGGTTCCTTTATCGTTGATTGGAGAAATGGAAAGCGGATTGGAGGCACTTCAGCTACCTTATAATCGTATTCTTTTAAGTCGTTTTAATGAAATCATAGATCAGGAAATTTCAGCCTTAGATGCCCCATACATATATGAACGGTTGGGAGAAAAATACCTTCATTACTTTATTGATGAATTTCAAGACACTTCTCGTTTACAGTGGAAAAACTTGATTCCTCTTATTTCTAATGCTTTGGAGAGTCTTCACGAGGCAGAACAATCAGGATCATTATTGTTGGTGGGTGACCCTAAACAGGCAATTTATCGTTGGAGAGGAGGGGACAATCAACAGTTTCTGAAATTACTGAATAAAGAAAGTCCTTTTCAAATCGACCCCGATATTACAGTACTTCCAAAAAATTACAGAAGTAAAAAAGCTTTGGTGGATTTTAACAATCAGTTTTTTGCTTTTGTGGGATCACAAATCGAAAACACCGAGCAAAAAAAGATTTTTACTGAAGAAGCCCAACAAGGGTTTAATTTAAAAGAAGGCGGTAGCGTGTCGATTAAGTTCATTGAAAAAACGAAGCGAAAAGAAATGGTTGTTCCGGTTTATCAAAGCCAAACACTAGCGTTTTTGAACGAAGCTAAAGCATCGGATTTTGCTTGGAGTGATATGGCTGTTTTAGTTAGAATAAAAGACCAGGCTGTATTAATAGCAACAGCTTTACAAGAGAATAATATTCCGTTTATTTCTTCTGAATCACTGTCTCTTGATAGTTCATTACGCGTCAATTTTCTAATTGCTTTAATTCGTTTGGTCTTGTACCCTGAAGATTACCAAGAAAGAAAAAACATAGTTGCATTTTTATGCGTAGAAAACGAAAAGGTTAAAGATTATGACGCGCTGTTGAATGAGTTGATTTTTGATTCATTCCCAGTCTTTCAGGAAAGACTTAATCTGAAATTTGGATTGTCATTTGATTTTGAGCTTTTTTCCAAAAAATCTATTTACGATGCGATGGAGTACGCAATAGCCAACTTTGATCTGGTGGAAAAAATAGACGCGCATCTGTGTGCTTTCTTGGACAATATTTTTGAATTTAAAACCAATAACAACGCTGACTTTGTAACCTATCTCAATTACTGGGAGAATAAGGGAAGACAACAGTGCATCGTTATTCCTGAGGGTATTGATGCCGTCAAGATTATGACGATTCACAAGGCAAAGGGCCTTGAATTCCCCGTTGTAGTCATTCCTTTTGCTACTGAAGAATTATCACCACTAGGAAACCGTAAAGTTTGGTTTCCTGTAGCAGATACATTCGACAGTTCTTTTGAATGGGCATGGATAAATTTTTCCAATAAACTAAAATACTTGGGATTGGAGGGAGTAGATTTTTATAACAGAAAAATCGATGAGGAAAGAATGGATGCGCTAAATACTCTTTATGTTGCCCTTACTCGGGCTGCCTCTCGAATGTATCTTATTACTCAAGTAGAGGCCGATAAATCCCCAGTGGATAAAAGCTATGCCACCTTATTGAATCGCTTTGTTAGAAATCAAGGTCAAGAGCCTAATGTTGACCTAATTTATGAGTGGGGTCAGTACGAAAAAAGCGAGGAAACATCAGGACAAGTGGTCAAGCATCAGATTCAATCAAAATTTAAGATAGATTCCAGCTGGCAAAATAGGCTGTGGACACAAATGTCTTTTAAGCATGAAAGGCATGGTGATAATGCCCTTCAAAAGGGAATATTAATTCATGATTTGATGGGAGAGGTAAATCATCACGAAGATGTAAATTCGGTTATAGAAAATGCGTTGGATCAAGGGAGCATTAGCCCCTCGGAGTCCGCTTACTACAATGCACTTTTATTTGAGGTAGTTCAACACCCTGATTTGAAAGCATATTTTGATCGAGAATTGATTGTTTATAACGAGTGTGATATATTGGTTCCTAAAAAATCCTTCGTCCGTCCAGATCGTGTTGTAAAAACAAAAACTCACTGGGCAATTATAGATTATAAAACAGGAAAATATAGCGCTAAGCACGAATCACAAATCAATCGCTATGCGGAATTAATTAATGAAATGTACCATCAGGATTGTAAACAGTTTTTGGTTTATATAAATGAGGAAATTTCAGTAAAACCAGTAGTTTAAACAAAGACAAGTTTGAAATAAAATGAAAAGTTTTTTAGACGAGGTAGCTCAAGAAATTATTTCATCGGCGCGAGCTTTTGATGCATTAAAAATTATTGTTCCTAGTCGTAGGGCTACTTTATTTCTTAAAAATGCATTATCCAATCAAATCGACCGTCCCGTTTTTTCTCCTGAAATAGTCAGTATAGAAGCTTTTGTGGAAGAGCTTTCAGGGCTAAAAAATGTCTTGCCTGTTGACCTTATCTACGAGTTTTTTGCGGTGTATAAGAACAAAACAACAGAAAAAAACAGCGATACATTTGATCAGTTCTTGGGTTGGGCAAAGATGATTTTATCCGATTTTAATGAAATGGACGCCCATCTAGTCGAGTCGAAAACTTTTTTTGATTTTCAATTTTCACTTCAGGAGTTACAGCAATGGGCAAAAAAGGATGATGCTAATAAACTGGTTAAAAACCAACTTGACTTTTGGCGACAAATGCCACTGCTCTACAGTGGTCTAAAAGAATCGTTAGGTAAAAATCAAAAAGGGACTATGGGGATGCTCTTTAGGGAAGCGGTTAATAATTTGGAGCATTATCTTCAGAACAATAGTAAGCATCATTATTTTGTTGGATTTAGTGCCCTAAATGAGGCGGAAGAACAAATTATTCAGGCGTTCCTGACCACCAACCAAGGAGAAGTGATTTGGGATATTGATCGCTATTTCTATGAAGATCGTTCTCATTCAGCAGGAAAATTTATACGCCAATACTATAGCGATTGGAAATGTCTGAGGGGTGCCGAAGTTTCATTTAGAGATAACTTTAGTCAGCCTAAGGTTATTGAGATGATCGGTGTCAGCAAAAACATTGCTCAAGCAAAATATGCGGGGAAGTTGGCCATTGAAGTGTCCGAAAATTATCCCGATGAAAAAACAGCTGTTGTATTGGGAAATGAGGCTTTGCTCACCCCGACATTATCTGCCATTGCTGATGCTCCATCAGACTGGAATGTCACCATGGGTTATCCTTTGGAAGAAACATCGGCGGCATCTTTCTTTGAGGCTTTTGTGAATCTTCACATTAATGTTGTTAAAAATGAAATTTTTTACAAAGATCTCAAAGTGCTTTTAACCACACCATGGTGTATGCGTTTGTTTGAATTTCACAAACTGAATCCCAAACGTGAATTGGAAGTGCTTGAAAAAAAGAATTTATACCGGTTTTCGCTTGATGATCTTTATGAGTCTATTGAACCCGAATCACTTGTAGACTTGTTTTTTAGCGAGACAAAAGACATGGCTGAGTTTCTGAATCGATGTGTTAAAATTAGTGACGCTTTTGTTGAATTTATGTCGCGATCTTCCGATAAAACGGCCTGTTTACACCGTTCTTATTTTCTGCGTTTCAAAGAAATCTTCAATCAAATGGTTTCGATGCACCAAAAATTCAAAGCCATAGATACCCTGCCAACACTCTTACTTTTTTTGAGAGAACTTATCAGAGGAGAAAAAATAGATTTTTTTGGAGAGCCATTAGAGGGTATTCAGTTCATGGGCTTGTTGGAAACGAGATTATTAGATTTTGAAAACCTGATAATTACCAACGTAAATGAAGGTATTTTACCTTCTGGAAAAAAGCATCAATCCTTTCTGCCATTTGATCTGAAGAAAAAATTTGATCTACCGACATTTCTCGAAAATGACACCATTTATACTTACCATTTTTATCGATTATTGCAAAGAGCTAAAAGGGTCTTTATACTTTATAACACAGAAAGTGAAGGTTTGAATGCAGGAGAAAAAAGTCGTTTTCTTTATCAATTAAAATATCATGCCCACCCAGCTCATCAGGTCATAGAAAAGCAGTTGGTGATGGATTACTTCCGGTCTAAAAATCCACTTTCTGAAGTACAGAAAACCGATTCAATTATAACGCGCTTAAGCGAAATTGCCCAAAAGGGGTTTTCCCCTTCCTCTTTATCGCTTTACCTTAAAGACCCACTTGATTTCTATCATCAACGCGTACTAGGGATTCGTGAGCGTCAAACCCTAGAGGTCACTATAAATAATATGGATAAAGGAAATTTAGTCCATGAGGTTTTGGAGACCCTATACCTACCTTATCAAAATAAAGTTTTAAAAACAAAAGACTTTATGGATATGCGTAAAAAACTGGGTGCTTTAATGGAAAATAAATATCAATCCATCTATCACGGTAATAAAAAGAGAACAGGTAGAAATCAGATTATTTTTGAAGTCCTTAAAAAGTCCATCATTGATTTTCTTAAAATCGAGGAAGCCCTAGTAAGTGAGGGAAATGAAATCAAAATTTTGGCACTCGAAAAACCTTTTGAACATATTATAAAAATTCCTGAGCTTGATTTTCCGATAAAACTTATTGGCGTCGTGGATAGAATGGACGAGTTCAATGGTGCTTTGCGAATTATAGATTATAAAACTGGAGTAATTCAGCCCAAACAACTTCGACTATCAGACTGGAATATTTTGAGAGAGGATTCTGATTTTACATATTTATTTCAAATCCTTTTGTATTCTTATGTTCATTCAGAGACAATCTCTAATTATAGAGCATCTTATGCAGGAATTATTTCTTTTAGAAATCTTCCAGAAAATTTCATGCCTTTTGAATCAAAAATTGACGATGGTCAGCCGCTTTGCAAGGATAACTTGAACAACTTTGAAAAAGTACTATTTCAACTTATTAGTGAAATATTTAATCCAAAAATCACCTTTAAAGGCAGTAGTTGAATCATTTTAAGTCAAATAATAATATTTAATGTATTATATCTTTAAATTTATAATGTGGAAGAAGACAAAAAAAATAATAGACCAAAGGAAAGGGGCATAAAACGAGAGCGTTTAAATTGGTTACTCCAATTTATTACTGTGGGAGATCGGTTCTCCAGTCAAGATTTTTTTGATCGAATAAAAAAAGGTTTTGTTGAATTTTTGATTGTATTTTTAGGTGTATTGGTTTCTTTCAGTGTTGAGAATCAAGGAGAGGATTTTGGGGATAGAGAGGCTAATATTGACAACCTAATTAATTTAAGGGACGAGATGAACGATATAAAGGGTTATACCGAAGAATATATCGAGGAAAATGTGTGGATCAGATCGCTTTACCAAGACTTATATGACAATTGGGATTTAAAGAAAGATAGTACCTTCATTCGGATAGATGAGGTTGATGGGGAAGCTTATTCCCCGCTTTCTTTTTATAATAATTACAATCCCTTTAATCCCCCCAGGGTGGTTTACGAAGCCATAAAGCTAGACGGCACATTCAGGTTTTTAGGTTCAGACATTGGAAGGCTTGTTAACAACATTTATGATGGAACTGATCTAAAATACCTTATACTTAACACAGATCGAGAAGAACAAGTGTATGTCGATCAGTTTGAAGACAGAGTCGCAAACAAATGGATTTTTGATCTTGAATCTATTGACCTGTATGACATGAATTTTTTTATAAAGAATCGAAAATATATTCAAGAAGACAAATATTTAAAATATAACCTCTTTAAAAGATTAGGGCATTGGACTCAAATTTCTGAACAACTTTCAGATTATGATAAAACGCTGAGTAAAAGCGTAACAAAAATTGACTCTGTCATCAAAGCTAAGGACGATGAGTTCACCTTAATTTGGTGGTGGTTTTAATTCTTTTCAATAAGTCCAGCGACTAATTTTCCCGAAATAAGGGCGGGCGGTACACCAGGACCGGGAACGGTGAGTTGACCCGAAAAAAATAAGTTATTTACCTTTTTGCTTTTTAGTTTCGGCCGAAGAAAAGCGGTCTGTAATAGTGTGTTTGCCATGCCATAGGCATTTCCCTTATAGGAGTTGTAAACTGAAATAAAATCATTGACACAGAATGATTCTTTAAATAGAATATCATCTTTTAATTCCTGACCGGTCAATGCTTCCAAACGATTTAAAACAATATCAAAGTATTTATCTCTAAGCTTATCGGTATCCTCTAATCCTGGAGCAATTGGAATTAGAATAAAACAAGCTTCTTTTCCCTCTGGCGCCATATCTGGATCAGAAATAGATGGGAAATTGGCATAAAAAAGTGGTTCGTCGGGCCACTCCGCTTTGTCATATATTGCACTGGCATGGGTATCAAAGTCCACATCAAAAAATAATGTATGGTGGGACACTTTTTTAACTTTTTTGTTAAGACCTACATAAAAAAGTAGGGAGGAGGGTGCAAAAACTTTTTTATCCCAATAAGCTTCACTATATGCGCGGTATTGCTGTGGCATCAAAGTTTCAGTATGGTGATAGTCTGCGCCACTTAATACGATATCACATAAAATTGTATTCCCTTTAAGCTTAATTCCGACAGCTGTATTTTTTTCCAGGACAATCTCATCAACGGGGCTATCCACATGAATTTTCACCCCAAGACTTTCCGCTAGGCTAACCATTCCTTTGACAATACTATACATACCATCTTTCGGATGCCAAGTGCCTAAACCAAAGTCAGCGAAATTCATGAAATTATAAAAGGCAGGTGTGTCTGCGGGTTTTGCCCCAAGAAATAAAACAGGGAATTGAAGAATCTGAGCGAGTTTGGGGTTTTTAAAATCTCTAGTCACTTCTTTCTTGACGTTGGAAAAAAAGTAACCTAGTTTTTTTATGGTTTCCGGCGTAATCAATTCTAATGGGGATACTCCAGGTCGGTAAACCAGTTCATCAATCGCTATTTTATAATTGTCTGCTGCTTTTTCAATAAATTTTTTGAGTTTTTGAGCACTTCCCTTTTCAACCTCCTCAAAGGCATCATATATCTTTTCCAAATTGTCTCCAATGGAAACAGAATCATTTTTCCCAAAATAAACTTGATATCCTGGATCTAACCGTTCCAGCTGGTAAAAGTCGCTTACAGATTTTCCAAAATCATTGAAAAACTTTTCGAAAACGTCCGGCATCCAATACCATGATGGTCCAATATCAAAGACAAATCCATCTTTTTTTAATTGCCTTGCTCTACCACCAGGGGTACTGTTTTTTTCGTATATATTAACTTGATGACCAGATTTTGCTAGATAACATGCGGCTGACAAAGAGGAAAAACCGGACCCGATGATGATAATTTTCTTTTTCATTAAGTACAAAATTATCAATAAACTAATTGTTTACACGCAATAATCAGGTTTTTAGACTAACAAAATATTATTATGCACCGATGAAGTCTTTTTATCAGACTTTCTTACAGAGTGAATTTCTTCAATAAAAAATGCCATGATGACTCTGTTGTAATGGCGATATCCCGATTAACCAGATAATGGATACAAATGCCTTTCCAAAGCAGTGAGGGAATAGGTGTTTCTATAACCTATACCTCAGCTATAGAAATCTTAGCTCATTTAACGGAAGTTTTGATACTTGAAAACTTTTCAGTTTATACTTAGTTTTCTTTATATTCTGGAAGTAATCTTTATAAGACTAAAATACCATCAAAATGATTTTGGTAGTGAAAAGAAGTATATAAAACCTGTTAAAACTTAAAGGGACTTAAAATTTATTTTTTTGAGATATCGATAAAAATACCGATTAGAACAGCAAGTGTCGTTATTATTACTACGATAGCTACGAATGATGGAGACATGGTTTTAAATGTTTTTTCAAAGATAACCAATTTAAAAACACTGAAAACGGATACAAAATGCATTTTTTTTAGGTTTTTTTGTTGAACTTTTTTTTGTTAAAGTTTTTTTACATATCTTTAAACAGTTTAAATTCAATTTGGTTTATTAGCGCCTCTGC
>CENP01010359.1_pt1 | contig 12757 bp, 10 predicted proteins | sample 361281 | NCBI WGS metagenome assembly CENP01 (sample SAMEA2591122, study PRJEB7988) | marine metagenome | biome: marine biome (ENVO:00000447); feature: deep chlorophyll maximum layer (ENVO:xxxxxxxx); material: saline water (ENVO:00002010), including plankton (ENVO:xxxxxxxx) | depth 70 m
GATAAATTGTTTGTTAGTTTAGATCCACTACTAAAAGTGTCTTCGTCGGAGCGAATTCCGATTGATACATCAAGTTTATTTTCAAAAAATCTCTTGGAAATATTCCCAAATAACCCATATTTATAAAAATTAAATTTGGTTATATATTCCGCTTGATTGTATAGATCAGATGTATTATTGAAATAATCAGAGTACTGAATATTTCCACCCCATGATATTTTCCAATCATTTACATAATTCACCGTTTTTAATCTCAGTTTAGTTTCCCATTCATGAGAATCATTTCTAAAATAAAGTCCGCTTAAATTTTCATTATCATTATATCTGGAAAATATATTTTTTAATTTATTTGTACTGAGAGCTAGTATAAATTGACCCTTTTTTTCTTTAAACTTTCTGATCCAAGAAATTCCCGTTGTTGTTGAGTTTTGCTGAATTATAGGTACTTGTTCCAAAAACGATTGCTGAGTAAAATCAAAATCATCTGGAGCTTCTACTGAAAAATCATCAATTGCCCCCAATCCTATAAAATTTATTGAGTTATAATCATCTATTTTATGATTTACTTTCCACTGAAAGTCCCAATAATCTGGTCTGATTGGTAGTCCAATTAGTTTAAAAAGGAACTGCAGGTAACTTTTTCTGGCAGAAAATATAAAAGTAGTTTTATTATTCTCTCTTTTTGAAAAAGGCCCCTCAATTGTTATTGCTGAATCACTCGCTCCAAATCTAAAATTACCACTGATTTCCTTAGGATTTCCATTTTTCTGATTAAATTGTAATACACCACTAAGCGGATTATCGTATTCAACTCCAAATGCAGATGTACTTAAGGTTACCTCATCAATAAACGAAATATTTATCATTCCTTGTGGCCCACCTGCACTACCTTGGGTACTGAAATGATTAATGTTTGGGATTTCGATCTCGTCTAAATAATAAACAGTTTCGTTTGGTGCACCACCTCTAATTATAATATCATTTCTAAACCCTCCAACAGATGGTGAAAGGCCAGGCATACTTTGAACTACCTTTGTTACATCATTGTCAGCACCTGGATAACTTTCAATCTCAACCCTTGAAAATGTATTAACCGATAGAGGAGTTTCTATAGACTTTTTAAAAGGACTTTCATATAAAACAATTTCTTCTAGTTCTTCAGATGATTCAACAAGAAGAATTTCAAGAGTTTGATTTCCTTTACTTTTAATTATGATATTAAAAATTTTTTTGGATTGGTATCCTACATAGCTTACAGTTAAGTTATAAGATTTTGGAGATACGTTAGTGATTTCAAAAAAACCGTTTTCGTCCGAAATTGTGCCTTTTTCTGTTCCTTCAATAATTACATTAGCACCTAGTAGAGGTAGTTGGCTTTTCGAATCATATATATAACCATTTATTGAACCATCAATTTGAGAAAATAATAGTGTAGGGATAACTAATAATAATGATAAAATGTTCTTCACATTTAAATATATCACAAATTTTATTCCATGATTTAATCAATTTTGTGTGAGCCATCACAAAAGGGAAGTTTTTTGGATTTAGCACAACCACACAATGTAAATCTTTCTCCATGAGGAATTTCATTGCCATTAACGTCAGTTAAATTAACCTCACCATGAACAACTATTTGACCCTTTTCTTTTCTAAATATGTGAGTAGTTTTCTTTTCCATTAATTATAAGTTTGAAGTATATTCCATTAGCCATGTACATATCATTGCCCCATAAGTACCTACTACATATCCAAATACAGCTAATAACACGCCAACAGTTGCCAAAGAAGGATGGAACGCTGCTGCAACAACTGGAGCAGATGCAGCACCCCCAACATTTGCTTGGCTTCCAACAGCTAAAAAGAAGTACGGGGCTCTGATTAATTTTGCTACAGTGATAAGCAAAATTGCATGAATTGACATCCATATTAAACCTATAAGAATAAGCTTGGGTTCATCTAGAATTGATCCCAAATCCATTTTCATTCCGATAGTGGCGACAAGTACATAAATGAAAATACTTCCGATTTTACTAGCTCCAATTCCTTCAAAATTTCTCGCTTTAGTAAATGATAGACCAATTCCTATAAATGTTGCAATTGAAATCATCCAAAAAAACTTTGATGCAAAGGAAGAAAGACCAGAACTTTTGTCTGCAACCGCTTCAAAATTAGAGGTTAAAAACTCTGAGATGTATTCAGCACCCAAATGTGACAAACCAACCGTTCCAAAAGCAATTGCTAAAAGAACCATGTAGTCTGTTAAGTTTGGAATTCTTTTACTACTATTTGAAAATGAAGTTACTTTTTCTTTTAATTCTTCAATTGCAGAAGTATCAGCTTTTAACCATTTATTAATAGACTTTTTCTTTCCAATTCCAAATAAAATCATAGCCATCCAAATGTTAGCTACTACTATATCAACCAATACCATACCGCCGTACTTTTGAGGATTGTATTCAAATATCTCTAACATTGCTGCTTGATTCGCTCCTCCTCCAATCCAGCTCCCAGCTAAAGTTGAAAGCCCTCTCCAGATTGCGTCTGGACCAGCTCCGTTAAATAATTCAGGGAAAAACATTGATAAAATTAAAATTGATACAGGTCCACCAATTATTATTCCAATAGTACCAGTAAAAAACATTACTAATGCTTTATAACCAAGATTATAAATTGCTTTTAAATCTATACTTAGTGTCATTAATAATAATGATGCGGGAAGTAAGTATCGACTTGCTATGTAATATGTCTGAGATTCTTCCGATGAAATTATTCCCAAAGAATTGAAAATGGCTGGAATAAAATAACACATTAATAGGCCAGGAATTACTTTGTAAAATTTAAACCAGAATCCATATTTTATTGACTCCGTGTAAAAAACAAAACCTAAAGAAATCATCAAAATTCCAAATACTATTGCATCATTTGTAAAAGGCATCATTTTTTTGTTTATAATTTTTATAAAAATACTATGATTTTTTAACTAGTCATTAACATGGCTTGAAATGTTTAATATATATTTTTAAAAAAAATAAAATGTCTAAAAGAATATTCTTAGTATCAATTTTTACTTGTTGGATGTTAAATTTATTTTCTCAGACATTTAATGTAAAGGTAATTGATTCAATTACTGACGAACCTATTGCTTACGCTAATGTATATTTTTCAAATAATAATGGGCTGATCACAGATGATTCTGGAAATTTTGAATTAATAAAATCACAATTATCTAAAAATGATTCAATGTATGTTTCGATGATAGGCTACAATAAAAAATCTTTTTTTTTAAATGATTTTAATGATTCATTGATAAAATTAGTGCAATCGCCTATAAAACTTTCTGATGTTGTATTAACGAATAAAAAATTAAGCTCAGAAGAAATAATTTCTAATGTAGCTAAAAACATAGAAAATAATTACGAAAGAGGTTTTACTGAAAATAAAATTTATTTGAGCAGAAAATCTAATTCAATCACTGAAAAATTCATAATTGACAAGTTTAAATCCACAGTTCCTGAAATAAACAAGAGTCTAATCGATAGCTTACTGGACAACCTTACAAAAGAAAATAATTCAGGACTTGAAACATTGGCTTATTATTACAGAAATTTTGATGATGAAACTCAAAAAATTAAAATAATTAAATCAAGAGAAACATATAATAAGCAGGGTGAAGTTTTAGAATCGATCAATAAAAAAATGGAAGAAGCTTTTAAAAATGAATTGAAAGCCGACTCATACTTTAAAATTAAATCAGGAATATTCGGAGGAGGTTTAGATGTTGAGGGTCTTCAAGAAATAGATAGTACTGATGTAGAATCAGTAAAAAAATTCGAAGAAAAAGAAATTAAAGAAAAAGATGATTTTGCTAAAAATCAAATAATTACCGTAAATAGACTTTATAACTCTCTTTTTTTCCAAAAGGATTCTTATTTGAAATTTATTCTAAAACCTAATAAATATATTTTTTCAAAACCTAAAATAAATGTTCTTGGTGATGATTTGGTATACGTAATTGAAGCCAAACCAAAAGGTAGAGGTAAATACTCAGGAAAATTGTACATAAACTCCGAAGATTTTGCATTAGTTAGAATAGATTTTAAAAACATTAAACCAGTATACAATTTAAAACTGCTGGGAATTTTTGTTAACATCTATTTACGTGATGGAAAAATGATTTTATCAAAATATGAAAATAAAAAGTACAGTTTATCTTATTCTAAAATTAATTTTGGACGCAGGGTTGGATTCGATAGACCTATAAAGTTGATTGAAAAAAACAAAAATGTAAAAGGACGAAGAAAACAGAATGAGATTTCATTTAGGATGGATATTGTTTCTGACGAAAAGAGTACTACAGAATTGCAAGTATTTGAATCAATAAATATATCAAAAGAAAAGTTTAAGAATATCAAAAATAAAAATGAAGTAATTCCAGAATATTTAGAAGAATTTACAACAAATTTTTGGGATGAATTTTAACTACTCAACAGTTACCGATTTCGCTAGATTTCTTGGTTGATCAACATCTTTTCCAAGTAATACTGCAATATGGTAAGAAAGTAGTTGAAGAGGAATAACGGTGATAAAAGGAGTTATAGATTCAACACTATCAGGAACTTCTATAAAGTGGTCTGCAATTTTCTTCACATCCTTGTCACCTTCAGAGACAATAGCTACTATTTTTCCTTTTCTGGATTTGATTTCCTGGATATTACTTACAATTTTATCGTAGTTGATTTTATTTGTAGCAATGACTATTGTTGGCATATCTTTATCAATCAAAGCAATTGGACCGTGTTTCATTTCAGCTGCGGGATAGCCTTCAGCATGGATGTAGGAAATCTCTTTGAGCTTCAAAGCTCCTTCTAAAGCGATAGGAAAGTTATATCCTCTCCCGAGATATAAACAATTTTTAGATTTTTGGAACTCTTTTGCAATTTTTTTTATTTTATTATTTGTTGCGAGAGTTCTATGAACATAATCTCCAATTTTTGAAATTTGGTGTAAATATTTTTGAAATATTTTTTCTGAAATAACCCCTTTTGACTTACTTAATTTAACTGCCATTAAATAAAGGACAGTCATTTGAGTGGTAAATGCTTTTGTAGAAGCAACTCCAATTTCAGGCCCAGCGTGTGTATACGAGCCAGTGTCAGATTCCCTAGCTATTGAGGAACCAACAACATTACAGACTCCGTAAACGAATGCTCCTTTTGACTTAGCTAATTTAATAGCTGCTAAAGTATCAGCGGTTTCACCAGACTGAGAAATAGCTATAATAATATCATCTTTTTCAATTACAGGATCTCTATATCTAAACTCGGAAGCATATTCAACTTCAACAGGAATTCTTGCTGTTTTTTCAAACATGTATTCAGCCACTAAAGCTGAATGCCATGATGTGCCACATGCTATAATTGTTATTTTATTTGCAGATAAAAATTTATTAATATAATCATCAACACCTGATAATTTAATTAAACCTTTTGAAATATTTAACCTACCTCTTAATGTATCTTCAATAGCTTTGGGTTGTTCATAAATTTCTTTTAACATGTAATGATCAAAGCCTTGTTTTTCTATTTTATCTAAACTTAGCTCTAACTTACTTACGGTTGGAGAAACAAGTTTATCATCAACTATCTTTCTGTAAAAGGTTTCTTTATGATTTCTTATAATGGCTAGTTCACCGTCTTCCAAATAAACCACATTATTAGTGTATTCAATAAATGGAGTTACATCACTTCCGATAAAATATTCGTTATCACCAACTCCAATACAAAGAGGACTACCCAATTTAGCGACTACAATTTCATCAGGCTTTTCATTATCAATAACTGCAATTGCATATGCTCCTATGACTTGATTTAATGCAATTTGAACTGCTTCACCTAACTTTACATTTTCTTTAGTTTTCACATACTCAATTAAATTAACCAAAACCTCTGTGTCAGTTTCAGATTTAAAAGTGAACCCTTCTTTGATAAGTTTTTGTTTTATTGTTGAGTAATTTTCAATGATTCCATTATGCACTAAACAAAGTTTATTGGAATTAGAAAATTGAGGATGTGCATTAGCATTATTAGGTTCTCCGTGAGTGGCCCATCTTGTGTGTCCAATTCCTAAGCCACCTTTTAAATTTTTTCTTTTGGACAAGCTTTTCTCAAGTTTACTTATTTTTCCTTTGGATTTACAGCAAGCAATTGTAGATCCGTTATAAACGGCTATGCCTGCGCTATCATATCCGCGATATTCTAGCCTTTTTAATCCATTTAAAATTATATCTAATGAGTCTTTTCCTCCTAAGTAAGCAACAATTCCACACATAAGATCAAATATATCAGATTTGGTTTTTAACGAATCATTTTTTAATATGAATTATAATATCTGGTACTAATCTTCAGGTTCAGTATAGTAAATTTTAATCATTGGTCTTTTTTCAGGATCAACGCTTAGGTTTCCATGAAGAATAGTTCCTTTCGGACTTAGAATTATACCTGAAGCTAAACTTTTATTATTAGATTCTTCTTCGTCTAAAATGCCAAAATTTTGAACCGATGCAATATCAGAAATAACGGCAAGCCCTAGCTTAGCATTTGTTGAATCTCTTAAAATTAAATTGTTAAGATGTTCTGTAATTCTAACTTTATATTTTACCCCTCTATCATCAGATAAACTATCTCTGATTAATGGCACTAAGTGATTAATTTTTGCATTTATTGTTGTGGAGCTAATAGATTGATCTAAAAAATAATCTATTAATGCTGAGTTTTGATCATAATTATATATATAAATTCTATCAGGCTCATCTTCATTAAAATAATTTTGATTTACATAAAATTCGATAAAAGCTTCATTAATGATTCTTTTAGGCTGATCAGATATTTCATCATAGAAATAGTTTTTAAAATGTTCAAATTCACCTATTTCTTCACCCACTTCGTTAATCGCTGTTCCTGAAAATAAATCAAGTTTTGTGATGATACCTTCTCCTCCGTCAAGATAAATATTTTCATTACCGTTCGTTTGATCCATTGAGGAAACATTGATAAGATTTTCATCTTCAAACACATTAAATAAGTTCCCAGAAAAATTCAGTATATATTCATGCTGATTTGTTTCAATTTCATCAACTGACCCCGTATCATTGTCTCCAATGGAAGTATTGTCAGAAGTATAATGTATTATAAGTTTTGAATTTGAAGAAGCTAAATTTAACAGCATCATTGTCCCATCTTGACCAACATTTTCAATTTTGATGTAAAGTCCTCTAAAAAAATCTTTAAAATTTGGTTCATTTGTTAAGACTGGCTCATTTTCATTTTCAAAGAAATTGTTTTCCCAAAAATTATCATTTGGATTATCAAGCTTAAATCTTAAGGCAGGAGCAAGCCTTTGAGAAACAAATGTATTTCCAGAGGTGTCAATTTCGGTCAAATTAATTTGCTCTGCGCTTGGTGTAAAATCTTCAATTTCAAAAAGGAGTTCACCTTCCATTTGATTAAAATCAATTATTTCTTCGGCAGACAATGAAGCATTAGAAAAATATTTTTGACTTGCATCAAAATCTCCGTAAGGATCAAAGGTTCTTAAAAAGAAATTATTTCTGTAAACAGAAATTTTAATTGGAGAATTTCCATATACCGAATCAATTTCATAAGTAATGTCTCCTTCTTCACTTGTGTCAATTCCTCTCGAGTAATATGGCATGGTAAGTACAACAGAATCAAGAACTACATTATCTCCAAAGTCATGATTGTATTCTTCGGGAACCATTTGACCAATAAAACTACTTATTGAATTTCCATACTGAGGGTGATAATAACTACCCAATAGAAAGGAAGAAAGATTATTAGTTTGAACTGGATTAACTTTTTCAGAAACACTTTGAAGATTATATTCAATATTATTCGTAGCGAAATTTATTGCATTTTCTGAGTTTATAACCTCAGAATCAAAGCTTACAAAATCTTTTTCACAAGAAGTCAGAATCAAAAGAAAAATTAATATTCTAAAAATATTTGAACTCATTATTTTTAATCAAACAAATTATTATAAAATTCCGTATAGGATTCTGAAAAGGAATCTTGAGGTTGAAAATTCAAAATAGGGTTTTTATATGCTTTTAAATATTCTATAGTTTTTGACGATACATTTTCAGATCCAATAATAATTCCATCTGAATAATCAATGGCAATTCTCATAAGATTTTCATAAGTAGGATCTTTTAAATCTGATATACTTTTTTGATCAATTTCATCAAATAAAACTTTATTGATCATATCTTTATTTAGGTTTTTTTCAAACTCATTTGCATATAATGAGGTTACAATTTTACTTTTTTGAAATATTGGCTCGTTTTTAAAAATTTCCTTTAGATATATCGGTAGTAATGCTGACATCCATCCATGTACATGTATAATATCTGGCGACCAGTTCAACCTTTTAATAGTTTCCAAAACACCTTTGGCAAAAAAGATACATCTCTCATCATTATCATCGAATAATTTATCACTAGAATCTTTAAAAGTAGCTTTTCTGTTAAAGTATTCTTCATTATCAATAAAATAAACCTGAATTCTTTCTTTTGGGATTGACGCAACCTTAATTATTAATGGCATATCAAGATCATTAACCACAAGGTTAAGACCAGATAATCTTATAACTTCGTGTAACTGATGCCTTCTTTCATTAATATTACCATATTTTGGCATAAAAATTCTAATTTGGCCACCCTGTTTGTTAACCATTTTAGGTATTTCAAAAGACATTGAAGAAATTTCGTTTTCAGGCAAATATGGAACTACTTCAGAGGATACATATAAAATCTTTCTATTTTTCATTAATTCTTTTTTTGAAATGTCCCTAAGAGGAAGCAAAATTACAAAAATTATGTAGATTAATTGCAATGTATTAAGTTTACATGCTGTTAATTTTTTATTAAAATGATAATTTTTAAGAATATCCTAGGTTTTAAAAATCATTTAAGAAAATTAAAAAATGATAATATAACAATCGGATTTGCACCTACGATGGGGGCATTACATGATGGACATACATCTCTAATAAAAAAATCTGTTTTAGAAAATGATTATTCTGTAGTCTCTATTTTTATAAATCCAACACAGTTTAATAACATCAATGATTATGAATCATATCCAATTGATATTTCTAAGGATATTGAACTGTTAGACTCTATTTCAGAAAATATAATTTTATTTACCCCAGATATCGATGAAATATATTCAGGAAAGGTTGTTTCTGACTCATATGATTTTGGTGATTTAGACAAATATATGGAAGGGGAGTTTAGAAAGGGTCATTTTCAGGGTGTTGCAACGGTTGTGCATAAGCTATTTGAAATAGTAACGCCCAATAATGTGTATTTTGGGGAAAAAGACTTTCAGCAGTTGAGAATAATCGAAGATCTTGTGCAAAGAAACCGATATAAATTAAATGTCATAAGATGTAAAACCATTAGGCAAAATGATGGACTTGCACTTAGTTCTAGAAATAAAAAATTAGATATTTCTTCACAAAATATAGCAACAAATTTGTTCAAAGCACTTAGTTTTGCAAAAAAGAATTTCGACACTCTAGATTTAGAAATAATATACGCTAAAGTTGAAGATCTTCTTCAAAATTTTCCTCAGATTAGTGTTGATTATTTTGCAATCGCTGATGAAAATGACTTAAAGCCAATTAAGCATAAGAAAAAAAATCAAAAATATCGAGCGTTTATAGCAGCCGATATTTCTGGTGTAAGGCTAATTGATAATATAAAATTATATTGATTTTTGATGAATATTGAAATTTTAAAATCTAAGATCCACAGGGTAAAAGTAACCGGAGCTGATTTAGATTATATCGGAAGTATAACAATTGACAAAGATCTAATGGATGCTGCAAATATTATTGAGGGTGAAAAAATCCAAATTGTAAATAATAATAACGGAGAAAGATTAGAAACTTATGTAATTCCTGGCTCAAGAGGTTCGGGTGAAATTACCGTTAATGGTGCTGCAGCAAGAAAGGTTAATATCGGAGATGTTTTAATTTTAATCACATATGCATCCATGAGTTTTCAAGAAGCTAAGAATTTTAAACCAAGTATAATTTTTCCAAACGAAAAAAATAATCTATTAAAATAAATTGAGCACTAATAAAATAAACTTAAAAAATTTACTTCCGATTTTTATAGGAGTATTTTGTATTTATTATTCCTTTAAAGACATAAGTTTTTCTGAATTCAAAGAATACTTTACTAAAATAAATTATTTATGGGTATTTGTAGGGATTTCTTTAGGAGCTTTAAGTCACATTTCAAGGTCATATAGATGGAAGTTTTTAATTGAACCTTTGGGCTATAAATTGGGTTTTATTAATAGTGTTTTAACTGTTTTTTCAGCATATCTTATTAATTACACGGTTCCTAGGGCAGGCGATATTGCAAGGGGTACATTTATTTCTAAATATGAAAATATTCCTTTTGAAAAAGCAATTGGAACTATTGTAGCTGAAAGAGCTGTTGATGTACTGTGTATTCTTATCATAATAATGATTGGTTTAATTATAGAATTTGATAAAATTTCAAATAAATTAATTGGCTTTATCAAGGAGTCAGATTTTTCAACACTTCTCTGGTCTTTATTAATTGTATTAATTTTTTTGATAACGATTTATCTAATAATTAAGAGATTTAAATTTTATAAAAAAATCAAATCATTTTTAAGTGGATTAATTGACGGAATGACTATAATTTTTAAAATGAAAAATAGAAATCAATTTATATTTCATTCTATTTTTATATGGATAATGTACGTGTTAATGTTTTATTTTACTTCAAAAGCATTTGTTGATTTAAATCAGGTTACTTTTTTTCAGTTGACGATTTCTTTTACTTTGGCCGCCTTATCTATTATGCTTTCAAACGGAGGGATAGGAATTTATCCTTTGGCTGTTGAGGAGTCTTTAGGATGGTATGGAGTACAATCAGCTACAGGCCTTGCTTTTGGTTGGGTGATGTGGCTATCTCAAACATTGATGGTTGTAATTTTTGGAGGATTATCACTATTTGTCTTACCTTTCATTAACAGAAGTAAGAGCATATGAAATTCCTCAGGTTTATTTTTCTATTTATAGTCTACTCAAATTTTTGTTTTGGCCAAAATTTAGATTCATTGTATGTTTCCAAAATTAACGACACGATAGCATCTAAAATTTTACTGGAGAAAAGAGCCTTTGAAATTCAGCTACCTAGATCATTTGACAAAGATGATAAGATAAAATACCCATTAATGATAATAATGGATGGAGATCATTTATTTAATATGGTTTCTGGTACGGTAGATTACTTGTCCTATTGGGGCGATATTCCAGAAAACTTGGTTGTGGGTATAAAACAAATTGATTCCAGATTCAAAGACTCAAGTGTTTTTGATAATGTAAATATTACTCCGATAACATCGACTGCAAATTTTTATGATTTTATCGTTCAAGAACTAATACCATACCTGTCAAAAAATTATAGAGCGTCTGATTTTATTATAGTTTTAGGACAGGAACGGACTGCTAATTTTATTAATTTCTTTTTATTAAAGAATGACCCACTCATAAGGGGGTATATTTCTATAAGTCCTAAATTCTCAAAAAACATGAAGGAATATTTGATCGAGAATTTAAGTCGGACCAATGCTAATATTCTTTACACAGTTTCTTCATCAAAACAAGATTTTGAAACTATTTATGAAGATGTTCTAAATTTTTCTAATTCCTTAGATTCTGTTAAAAATAAAAGTTTGAAATTCAAATCTTTTATTTATGACGAAGAAAATCATTATACTCTTCCAACATTAAGCGTTCCAAGATCTATCCGTGAGACTTATTCACTTTACAAAGATATAGACAAAATTGAGTATGATTCGATAATCTCAAAGTTGGAATCATCACCTGTTGATTATTTAAGAGAAAAATATAAAAACATAAAGAGTTATTATGGTTTAGAAAAAAAAGTTTCAATGAATGATTTTATGGCAATCGAAGAATATATAGAGTCGAAAGAACAATATAATTATTATGACGAGCTTTCTAAATATGCAAATGAATTTTATTCTGGAACAATTTTACCAAGTTATTACAAGGGTAGATATTATGAAGAAACCGGAGATCCTGAGAGAGCTATGAAAATTTATAGATCTGCATACAATATGAATGAAGTTCAGGGTTTAACAAAAGATTATTTACTAGAATTAGCAGACAGAATTCAAGATGATTTTAATTTTTAATTATGTCAAAATTGAAAAGTTCTTTTTATTGTCAAAACTGTGGAGCTCAATATGCAAAATGGCAAGGTCAATGCAATAAATGTAATTCATGGAATTCAATTTCAGAGGAGTTCATAGTAGTTTCTAAAAAATCATTGTGGGATCATACAAAATCAGACCTAAACAGTACAAAAAATACTCCAAAATCCATTGATGAAATTAAAATTAAAGATGAATTCAGGATTAAAACAAATGATAATGAGTTCAATAGAGTACTTGGTGGAGGTATAGTACCCGGTTCAATCACACTTTTGGGAGGAGAGCCAGGTATTGGAAAAAGCACATTGTTTTTACAGCTCTCACTAAAAATTAGACAAAGAGTTTTATATGTTTCTGGTGAAGAGAGTGAGAGTCAGATTAAAATTAGAGCCAACAGAATAAGTTACTCTAACAAAGATTGTTTAATCTATGCAGAAAATAAATTGGAAAAT
>CENP01006207.1_pt1 | contig 12756 bp, 9 predicted proteins | sample 361281 | NCBI WGS metagenome assembly CENP01 (sample SAMEA2591122, study PRJEB7988) | marine metagenome | biome: marine biome (ENVO:00000447); feature: deep chlorophyll maximum layer (ENVO:xxxxxxxx); material: saline water (ENVO:00002010), including plankton (ENVO:xxxxxxxx) | depth 70 m
TTAGCGTTATCCTTTTTTGAATCAGAGTTTAGAAATTTTTCTGCCATTGGGGTGTCAAGTATAGATGGTGCAATAGCATTTACTCTTATTTTTGGTGCAAACTCGGCTGCAAGAGATCGAGTCAAACCTTCAATAGCACCCTTAGAAGCAGAAACTGAGCTATGAAAAGGCATTCCTAGCTTAACTGCAACTGTACTAAACATTACAACACTTGGATTATCAGCAGATTGAAGTCTGGGTAAAACCTTTTGTAGTATTTTGACACAACCCATTACATTGATATTAAAATCATCCATAAATGTAGATGGTTTAATACCTTTAAATGGTCTAAGATTTATTGTGCCTGGTAAGTATACAAAACCATCAATCTGATCAGGTAACCAATCCAATTCAAATTCTTCATCCAAATTAAGTACACGAGAATTAATCTCTGTACCATTAAAGATTTCTGTATTTCTAGTAGATATAAATACGTTATTATTATCTACAAGTTTTTTTGAAAGTTCATAACCAATTCCTGTTGAACCTCCTATTAATAGTATATTTTTCATTTATTTATAATCTCCAAAGATTTTTATTAATTCTTGCTTTCTGTATTTAAAAATTGTGTTCAATTTAGAATTAATAAATAGGAAATTAATTAGTACTCCAAATGGTCCTAAAGGTATTTTGTAATGAATTACATCTTCAATTAATACACCATTTTCAATCTCTTTGAGAAAATGCTTGTGATGCCAGAAGCTGTATGGACCAAATCTTTGTTCATCAATGAAAAACTCTTTGTCTTTAACTTGAGTAATTTCAGTAACCCAATTAATTTTTACATCAAGCAATGGCTTAACAGTATACTGTATTATTTGACCAGGGTAGGCCCTCTTTTTGTCCCAATCAGTTATATTGAAATCCATAGACTTGGGTGTTATTAATTCCAAATTGTTGGGCGATGATAAAAAATCCCATGCTTCATTCAAACTAATAGGTAGCTTTTGTGAATATTTTAACTTAAAGATTTTCATTAATGATTTTAATAATTTGATTTGTTGTTTGAGGTACAGGTAATCCTAAAACACTGGTATAGCTGCCATTTACACGTTCAACTCCAATCATACCTATCCAGTCTTGAATACCATAACTCCCAGCTTTATCTATTGGATTAACATTTTCAACATAATAGTCTATTTCACTATCAGTTAGACTCTTATAAATAACAGTTGTACTTTCTGTAAGAATTTTAAAATTGCTAATAGTTAAGAAACCAACTGAAGTAATAACATCATGGGATTTGCCTGCAAATAACTTAAGCATATTTTTCGCTTCTTTCTTATCCTTAGGCTTACCTAGGCACTTATTTTTATACCAGACAAGCGTATCAGCAGTAATAATGATTTCATTTTCTTTGATTAACTTATTGAAAGCATCTGACTTGTTTTTGACTATGTATTCTGAAATTTCTGTTCCTTGAAGAGAATCAGGAAAACTTTCATCAACAGGGATTGACATCACTGAAAAATTGATACCAGTCATTCCTAATAGCTCTTTTCTTCTTGAAGATCCTGAGCCTAAGATAATGTTATACTTTGATTTATTTACTAAATCCATTTATCATGAATCCTCATTACTTGTTCAATTACATCTCTTACACATCCATATCCACCTTTTTTGTGTGAAACATAATCACATATTGATTTAACATCAACTGATGCATCCTTAGGACAAGAAGATATGCCGACGACCTTTAGAGGTTTAATGTCTGGATTGTCATCACCCATATAAAGAATATTTTTTTTCTCAATACCCTTATCCTTCATGAAGTTATCTAATATTTCAATTTTGTTAAATGCCTTAAGGAAAACATCCTCAACACCTAATGAATTAAGTCTTGTTCTAACATTTTCCTGCATACCTCCAGATATGATAGCAATTCTATATCCTTTAGATATAGCATGTTTTATAGCATAGCCATCTTTTGCATTAAATTGTCTATCTATTTTTCCATCGTGAGTGTAAATAATTTTACCATTTGTCATAACTCCATCAACATCAAAAATGAATGTTGTAATGTCTTTTAATCTTGTCTTATAACTCTTCATAATATTTATTTCAAATTTAAATAAACTTTAACATGATATTCGATATTAAATGACTAATTATTAAAATTTCGTATTTATCTTTGATGGCTTTAAAATGGGATCTAAATTACTAAATTTTATTTTTTCAACACAGCTTATGCTGGTGTTGCTTGTACTATTTCCAATTGCAATGGGTTTAGGGACTTTTTTAGAAAGTTGGTATTCTACTGATGCAGCTAGAATTTGGGTTTATAATGCATGGTGGTTTGAAGCTCTAATGCTTTTGTTGATGGTTAACTTTATGGGTAACATAAAGAAGTATAACCTGCTAAGCAGAGAAAAATTATCAGTTCTTATTCTTCATTTATCATTTATTTTTATTTTACTTGGTGCGTTTGTTACAAGATATATCGGTGATGAAGGAGTCATGCCAATTAGAGAGGACAATATATCTAATTCTTATTTATCTGAAAAAACATATCTGACTGTTTTTATCGATGGTGAAAATGAGGGAGTCACTGAAAGAAAGACTCTAAAATCTCAACTTCTTTTATCTGAGTATGTAAATAATGATTTTACAATTAACGAAAACTTTTACAATAAAAACTTTTCAATTTCTTTTGATGATTTTAGAGAGAATGTTACTGAGGGACTAGTACTTGATCCTTCAGGTGAAAGGTATATAAAATTAGTTGAGGCCGTTGACGGAAACAGACGTGAGCATTATATAAAAGAAGGTCAGGTCTCTAGCATTCAAAACATTTTATTTTCTTTTAATTCCTTTCAAAAAGGAGCTATAAATATAACCTCTGAAGCTGGAGAATATTTTATTGAATCACCGTTTGATGCTCAATTTACCATTATGTCAACTCAGCAAAATGGTAATTTATCTAAAGATGTTAAGCAGCCATTAGAACTCAGATCCTTGTATCAAATACCTGGTTTTCAATTTGTGTTTCCAGAGCCTGCTTTAAGAGGTGTCTTCGAAATTGTTGATGCTGAAGTGACAGACAGGGAAATTGAAGATGCACTTTACCTTAACCTCAATTATAATGGTAAAACTGAAAAGGTTGCATTGTTAGGAGGCAGAGGATATGTTAACAGTCCAAAATCATTAACCATAGATGACCTTGATTTTCATTTATCATATGGTTCAAAGGAGGTGCAACTTCCTTTTAGCATTCAGTTAAATGACTTTATAGCTGAAAAATATCCAGGTACAGAAAATAGTTACTCTTCCTTTATGAGCAAGGTAACAGTTCAGGATAAAGAATCATTTGAATATGATATTTTTATGAATAACATTCTAAATTACAAAGGTTACAGATTCTTTCAAGCATCATTTGATCCCGATGAAAAAGGTACTGTATTATCGGTGAACAATGATTTTTGGGGAACATTCATAACATATGCAGGTTACTTTTTACTCTATTTAAGCATGATGGGGATTTTCTTTTTAGGAAATTCAAGATTTAAATTTTTAGCAAAACAATTAAATAAAAAGACAGCTGTTTTAGTTTTCCTATTATTCAGTTCAGGTTTATTTAGTCAAAATATTAATTCTGTTCCCAAAAGCGAATATATAGACTCAATAATTACATCGACATCATATACTAAGGAACATGCCAGTAAATTTGGAAAAATAGTTATTCAAGATAGTGGAGGAAGAATGAAGCCAGCTAACACTTTTTCATCTGAGTTACTAAGAAAGGTTAGCAGGACTAACTCATATAATGGATTGAATTCTGATCAAGTATTACTCTCTATAATGGATAACCCAGGCGTATGGTTTAATGCACCACTTGTTTATATTAAATCACGTCAGAAAGGTGATACTATAAGAAAGATTATTGGACTAGATAAAAATGTAAAGAAAGCTCCATTAGTTTCATTTTTTGATTCTATTGGAAACTATAAATTGGCTGAAAACCTCGAAAAAGCCTATTTAGCTTCTGTTCCAACCCAAATTGAAAAAGATGTAATTGAATTAGATAGAAGAGTTAACCTTCTATACTCTGCTTTAGAGGGTAAAATAATGAGGATATTTCCTATTCCAGAGAATTTTAATAATAAATGGGTATCATATCCTGAAGTGAATGATGTTGAATTTAGTGGTGCTGACTCCTTATATGTAAATAATGTTCTTCAATTATATTTTCAAACTTTGAGAGTATCACGAGAAAGTAGTGATTACTCTCAATCTGAAGAGTTGCTTGAAAGCATTAAAGGCTATCAACTTAAATATGGCGGAAATGTTATGCCAAGTGATTTAAAAATATCATCTGAAATAACTTACAATAAAGTAGATATCTTCAACAGACTTTATAAATGGTATCTATTACTAGGGGCCTCTCTATTATTGATCTTAATTCTTCAAATTTTTAATGATAAGAAATTCTATAATATTCTCATAAAATTTATTGAATACTCAATATATTTCTTGTTTATCTTAAATACATTAGGTCTTGCTGCTAGATGGTACATAGCAGGTCATGCTCCTTGGAGTGATGCATACGAATCAGTAATTTTTGTTGCATGGGCAACAGTTATATTCGGTATAATATTTGGAAGAAAATCATATTTTACTTTGGCTTCAGCAACTCTAGTATCCTCCATTATTTTGTCTGTCGCTCACATGAATTGGTTAGATCCTTCAATCGCAAATCTTCAACCTGTGCTTGATAGTTACTGGCTTATGATTCATGTTGCTGTTATAGTCGGAAGCTACGGTCCGTTTGCCATTGGTATGATCCTGGGTATAGTTGTACTATTACTGACAATTATTGCAAATAAAAACAACAGAAAATCTTTTGTAAAAAAATTAGAAGAATTAACTATTGTCAATGAGTTATCATTGACTATTGGACTTGTAATGTTAACAATAGGTAACTTTTTAGGTGGAATGTGGGCAAATGAAAGTTGGGGAAGATATTGGGGATGGGATCCAAAGGAAACATGGGCTTTAATAAGTATCATTGTTTATACGGCAGTACTTCATTTAAGAATAGTGCCAAAACTTAACAATAAATGGCTTTTTAACTTATTAAGTATTATCTCATTTGGTACAATACTTATGACTTATTTCGGTGTTAACTTTTATCTAGTTGGCCTTCATTCATATGCTTCTGGTGATAAAGTCATTACTCCTGACTTTGTATATTATTCTGTTGGTTTTATAATTATTTTAGGCTTAATTTCTTATTTTGCGAATAAGAAAAACCAAGTTCTTTAATGATTAAAATTAAAATTGAAAATGAGTATTCTAGCTTAAAAACTGTAATACTTGGAATAGCTAATGATATTGGCGTGCCTCCTAATATATTTGATGCATATGATCCACGATCACTATATCATGCCAAGAATAATTCTTTCCCAAATGAAACTGATTTAGTAAAAAATGTGGAGAAATTCCATAATAAACTATTAAAACATAATGTTGAAATTCTTAGGCCAGAAAATATACCTAATTGTAACCAAATCTTCACTAGAGATCTGGGGTTTGTAATATCAAATATTTTCTTTATGTCTAATATTGTACCTGCTCGGCAAGATGAAATCAAAGGTATAGAAAATATTATCAAAAATCTTGATGTTGGTGTAATTAAACTACCGGATTTTATGCACATAGAGGGGGGAGATGTAGTCTTGCATAACGGCAAATTATTTATAGGCACTTACTTAGACGATAATTATTCATCTTTAATTACTGCTAGAACAAATATTGAGTCTATTGAATATTTAAAAAAGATGCTTCCAAACATAGAAATTGTTCCAATTGAAATAAAAAAATCGAATATAAACATATTTGAAAATACACTTCATTTGGATTGCTGTTTTCAAACTATCGGTCCAGATAAAGCAATAATATGTCCTGATGGTTTTAAAAACAAAGAAGATTATGAGTTTTTAATTAATTTTTTTGGAAGAAAAAATGTTTTCCTTGCAAATCCTAGAGAATCTTTTTTGCTTACATCAAATGTATTTGTAATTTCTCCTGAAGTTGTGGTATCTGATAAAGGTTTTAAAAAGTTAAACAAATGGCTGGAGGAAAAAGGTATTTTAGTTGAAAAAGTTGATTACTCCGAGGTCTCAAAGATGTCTGGTTTACTTAGGTGTTCAACACTTCCCCTATTTAGAGAATAATGAGCCATTTCAGTTCTAAAATATTAATGATTTCTCCTAACAAATTCAGGAATAATGAACACACTCTTTTGGATAATGTTTTTCAATCAAAAAAAACTAACCAAAATCAGATTGAGCATTTAGCGATAAAAGAATTTAATAGATTAAGAGAACTTATTTCGAATTCAGGAATAGAAGTATTTAGTTTTTATGATGATAGTAAATTCGATACTCCCGATGCTGTATTTCCAAATAATTGGATCTCTTTTCACTACCATCGTAAAGCCATATTATACCCTATGTCTGCTCCAAATAGGAGGTTTGAGAGAGAGTCTAAGATACTAGACAAGCTTTCTGATTTTGGAATTGAGATTGAACTTATAAATGATTACTCTTTATATGAAAATAAAAATAGATTTTTAGAAGGAACTGGAAGTATTGTATTAGATAGAAAATCAAAAAAAGCTTATTGCTCTTTGTCAGGAAGATCTGATTTAAGTCTTTTTAAAAAATTCTGTTCTGATATGAATTATATCCCTGTTGTCTTCAATTCTTCACATGAATCAAAACCAATTTATCATACAAATGTTATGATGTCAATATGTAATAATTTTACAATTATATGTTTAGATTCTATTAGGGATAAAAATGAAAGAAACTATGTTATTGAAAATTTAAATAACTCAGGATTAGAGATTATTGATATAAGTATTAATCAAATGACCTCTTTTCTTGGTAACTGCATTCAGCTAATTAACTCAAATCAATCTCCTGTACTAATAATGAGTTCTAGAGCTTTTAATTCAATTACTAAATCTCAAATTAAACGAATTGAATCATATACAGAAATTATTCACTCTGACATCAAAACCATTGAGGATAATGGAGGTGGAAGTGCAAGATGTATGATAGCTGAAATCTTCTAAATATTATTATATTTATGAAAACTTCAGATCTTAATTTAACTTAAAATAATTATATGAAAAGACTATTATTTTTAATGTTTGCTTTCTTTTTGCTTATGCCAATTGAAGCAAACTCACAGAGAAAAAGAAATCAAAAACAAAATAATAAATCAGAAAATGTATCTCTAAATGCTTTTAAATTTAGGAATATTGGGCCTGCATTTTTATCGGGTAGGATTTCTGATATTGCAATTCATCCAGAAAATGAAAATACATGGTATATAACTGCTGGTTCAGGTGGTGTTTGGATGACAGATAACGCCGGAACAACATGGAATCCAATATTTGACAATGAAACATCTTATTCGATTGGTGCGATTGCTATTGATATCTCAAGTCCTAATATAATTTGGGTTGGTACCGGAGAAAATGTAGGTGGTAGACATGTTGCATATGGAGATGGTATTTATAGAAGTTCTGATGGAGGTAAATCATGGAAAAATATGGGTTTAAAAAAATCTGAACATATTTCTAAAATCATTGTCCATCCCAAAAATTCTGATGTTGTATGGGTTGCTGTTCAAGGACCACTTTGGAGTAGTGGTGGAGAAAGAGGTCTGTATAAAACAGATGATGGTGGTAAAAATTGGCGTAAAACCCTAGGTAATTCTCAATGGACTGGAGTTACTGATATTATGATTGATCCGAGAAACTCAGACTTAATTTATGCTGCAACTTGGGACAGACACAGAACGGTGGCAGCATATATGGGAGGAGGACCAGGATCAGGAATTCATAAGTCAGAAGATGGGGGTGAAACATGGAGAGAGCTTACTAATGGCATTCCAAAATCTAATCTAGGTAAAATAGGTATAGCTATATCATATCAAAAACCTGATGTTATTTATGCTGCAATTGAGGAAGACAGAACTAAAGGTGGTGTTTATAGATCTTCGGATAAAGGTGAATCTTGGACAAAAATGTCAAACACTGTTTCTGGAGGAACAGGACCACATTACTATCAGGAATTATATACTAGTCCGCATGAGTTTGATAGATTATACCTTATGAATGTCCATATTTTAACTTCTAAGGATGGAGGTAAAAACTTTGAGCAACTAACAAATGAGAGAAATTTCTACTATTACTTTGATAAAAAGCATAGTGATCATCATGCTATGGCATTTAAAATGAGTGATCCTGACTATTTAATGGTAGGAACAGATGCAGGTATTTACGAAAGTTTTGATGGAGCAAAAAATTGGCATTACTTTTTAAATCTCCCTTTAACTCAATTTTATAAAGTAGCTGTTAACAATAAGGAACCATTCTATCACATTTTTGGTGGAACACAAGATAATGGATCTGCGGGAGGACCTTCAGCTACTGATGAAGAGTATGGAATAACTAATAGAGTATGGTATAAAACTTTAATGGCTGATGGGCATCAGTCAGCAACTGATCCAGTTTATGACGATATAATGTACGCTACAACTCAAGAAGGTGGTTTTCATAGAGTAGATTTAACAACAGGTGAACAAGTTTATATTAAGCCTCAACCTGAGGAAGGAGATCCATATGAAAGATTTAATTGGGATACACCAATATTAGTGAGCCCTCATAATCCTGCTAAAATTTATATCGGTTCATACAGAGTTTGGGAGTCTGATAGTAGAGGTGATAGTTGGAGAGCAATTTCAGGTGATCAAACAAGAAATGAAAATAGAATAGAATTGCCAATCCTTGGTAGAAAACAAAGCTGGGATAATTCTTGGGATTTAAAAGCCATGTCTCAATATAACACAATAACATCATTATCTGAATCTCCTGTTCAGGAAGGATTAATTTGGTCTGGTACCGATGACGGATTTATTCATGTAACTACGAATGGCGGTCAAACTTGGAAAGAAATACCTGTAACTGAATTAGGACTTCCTGAAAGATCTTTTGTTAATGACATAAAAGCTGATCTTTTTGATGAAAATACAGTATATGTTTCATTAGATAATCATAAGGAAGGTGATTTAAATCCTTATTTATTTAAAAGTACAGATCTAGGAGAAACTTGGGAATCAATTTCTAACAATATTCCTTCTAGAACTTTAATATGGAGATTAGTTCAAGATCATATTGAAAAAGATTTATTATTTCTTGCCACTGAGTTTGGAGTATACACATCTTTAAATGCAGGAAAATATTGGCAAAAGCTACCCGGTACACCGACCATATCTTTCAGGGACCTTGTAATTCAACAAAGAGAGGATGACCTTGTAGCTGCTTCTTTTGGAAGAGGGTTCTTTGTGCTTGACGACTATTCTGCTTTAAGAGAAATGCTTAATAAAGATAACCTATCTAGTGAGGGTAAATTATTTAAACCAAGAGATGCTAAGTTATTTAAGCCAAGAAACGCACTCGGAAATACAGGTGGGCAATATTATGTAGCCGAAAATCCAACCTTTGGTGCTGTATTTACCTATCACCTAAAAGATGTTCCTGAGACAATTAAATCTAAAAGAAAAAAAGTAGAAGCATCCTTAAACAAAGAAAACAAAGATATTCAATTCCCAGGTTATGAATACTTGACTGAGGAAATGAGAGAAAAGCCTGCAACTTTGTTATTATCAATTAATGATTTAGATGGTAATCTAATCAGAAATGTAAATAAAAAAGCTTCAAAAGGATCGGGTAGAATAACATGGGATCTTAAACATAAAAGTTACTACACTATTTCAGCAAGATCTGGTTGGAGAGAATCAACAGGCCCTTTTGTCACACCAGGAAAATACTTTGCAACCTTGTATCTGAAAAAAGATGGAGAATTAGAAAAACTTGATGGTCCAATTGAATTTGGTGTAAAACTTTTAAGAGAGGGAGTTCTCGAAGGGGCATCATTTGAAGAATATAATTCTCATGCTTCTGATCTAGCAGCTATATATAATGAGTACTCTGCTTACTCAGATACTTTTTCAAGATTACAGTCAAAGTTTAACTTACTTGAAAAGGCATTAATGTTGACTGAATCATTAAATGAAAACATGTTTTCTGAACTTGAAAAAGTTAAAAATGAATATATATTACTAAGAGATAAGTATGGAACAAGTCCTGCTAAAAATGAAATAGGAGAGTGGGATAAACCAACAATAGGATCAAGATTATCTATTGCATCTCAAGGATTATCAACTTTTTATGGTCCAACTGAGATGAACAAGTATAATCTTGAACTCTCAAAAAGGTTAGTTAGAGACTATAAAAAGGATGTAGAGTTAATTAATTCAAAAGTAGAAGATCTGGAGATGAAAATTAAAGAATTAAATCATCCTCATGTATCTGGTTCAGGAATTAATTAGAAATATATTGATTGAGTTCAAAACAATCTAGTTTAAAGTATTTAACAGAAGATAAAAGGTGGTCAAAAATATCAGAGGTTAAAGCCTCATATTTTGTCCACTCTTTGTCTTTTGAAAAAGTATATATCTGAATTGGAATTCCCTGTGAAGTGGGCTCAAGCTGTCTACACATCATTGTGAGATCATCATTAGTCATTGGATGAGATTTAAGGTATTCCTCGATATATTTTCTAAATACTCCTAAATTTGTTAAGTTCCTTCCATTTAAAAGCATTGTTTTGTCAGCATTTTCTTTCTTATTATGTAGTTCAATTTCAGAGCTTTTGTTGGTTAGATAATCTTTAATTAGTTTGACTTTTTTGAGTTCTACTATTTCTTTATTTTCTAAAAATCTAACAGAACTTGGTTTAATTAATAGTGATCTTTTTATTCTCCTGCCTTTTGATTCTTCCATCCCTCTCCAATTTATAAATGAATCTGAAACAAGCTTGTAGGTTGGAATTGTTGTAATTGTATTGTCAAAGTTTTGAACTTTAACAGTGGAAAGATTTACTTCTATGACAGTTCCGTCTGCATCAGAGCCTTTCATAGTAATCCAATCACCTATCCTTACAGTATCATTTACTGTAATTTGAATACTTGATACAAATCCTAGAATAGTATCCCTAAACACTAATATAATAATGGCTGAAAGAGCTCCTAGTGAAGCAAGAAATGTTCCAATTTCTCTTCCAGTAAGTACAGATAGAATCAAAATGATACCAATAAACCAAATAAATATCATTATTACCTGAATATAGCTATCTATTGGTATATGCTTTAAAGAAGAACTTTGTTTAAAATAGTCTTTTACTGTACCAAGAACAGACTTTACGGTTACAATAAATAATACAATAGTCAATGCCTCAATAATAATTACAAGGTTATCTGTGTATGTGGGAATAACTATGTAAAGAAAAAATAGTGATGGTATAAATGATAGAAGTCTTGGAACCCTATTCTTTATCAAAAGATCATCAAAAGTTGATGAAGTTGATTTTGCAATTCTTTTAAAAAAGGATAATATTATTCTTCGTGTTATATAATTTATAATGACAACTATTACTGATATAGATAATATTATAGTACCTATTGCTATGAGGTTTGATACGTATGAACTAATACCATAATTAGATAAAAATTCAATTATTTCTTTTTTATACATGGTACAAAAATAAAAAACCCACCATTAAGGTGGGTCTTTTAATGATAAAATTTAGATAATTAGTTATGAATAGAGACTAATTCAAGTGTTACAAAGTTTTGATGATCGCTTGCTGCCTGAAGTCCTTCCATGAGTTTTGCACCTTTAAAAGTACTTCCATATTCTTCAAAGTATTTTCCAAAACTTTCCCCGCCTTCTACTCCAATATTGAAGAACATATGAGTTATTCCTTCATATGCATTCTCAGTCCTTTCATATATTCTTGCAAGATTCCACCATCTATGGTTACCATCCATTATAGCCTTCTCTACTAAAGGTTTTGCAACTTCAATCTCCCAAGTCTCAAAATCTTCAGATTTAGCAATAGTAGAATTCATTGTCATCATATCTCCAGGATTAATGTCACCTCCAGCAAAAACTGTAGCTGAAACTCCTTGCAAATGGTAGTTTCTTCTCTCATTACTAGAGTCTTGAGAACTATCAAACATTCTTGAAATTGCTCTTTTAGACATTTTCCCTTTATATACTTTCTGTGCAATTTCTCCAAAGTTTGCTGAACCAGATAAGTAATTGTCTAGTTGTTCTTTTGAGGAAAATCCAGTGATAATAAAGTAGTCTGCAGGAGTTTCCCTTTGATCACTATTTTGAATAACTTTCCAAACTGACTGATTTAACTCGAGTCCATCTTTAATTGCTTGTTTATGAAGAGGCCCCCAGAACTCTTCAGTCCTAAGATATGCAGCATCTTCGCCATCTTTTATATCTACAGCACTTATAATTGCATATTGAGCAGAGGTAGTGATTGTAAATGTAAGTGTCAATAATAAAAATAATTTTTTCATAATTTTAAATTTTGGTTATTAGTTAATAGAATAAACACAGACTAATTCATCTGCTTCACTCATATCTCGAGATGATTCAATTCCTTCCCAGAGCTTTTCCCATTTGAAACCAGACATTCCAATATATTCTCCTGGATTTTCAGCTTGAACATTAAATGCTAGATGTGTCCAACCAGAATAAGCATTTTCTGATCTGCCAATTGCTTCGACTAAAATCCACTGTCTTAAATTACCAGCAAGAATATTTTTTTCAGCAACTGGTTTCCA
>CENP01229440.1_pt1 | contig 12752 bp, 14 predicted proteins | sample 361281 | NCBI WGS metagenome assembly CENP01 (sample SAMEA2591122, study PRJEB7988) | marine metagenome | biome: marine biome (ENVO:00000447); feature: deep chlorophyll maximum layer (ENVO:xxxxxxxx); material: saline water (ENVO:00002010), including plankton (ENVO:xxxxxxxx) | depth 70 m
TTAGTAATTGAGAGATTTACATACCGTTATATGAAAGCAAAATACGGCGATGCCACAGAGCATGCGTTGCCATTAGTAAGTTCGCTAGGATTTTTAATTATATTTGAACATGTTGTTATCATGATTTGGGGCACTGACCCAATGACTTTCAACTCCCCTTTTGCTCATGCAAAATTTGAAATTAGTGGTATTATTTTTGGTATACCACAATTAATTAGCTTGGCTTTATCAATCATCCTTGTTTTTGGATTGAGCCTTCTTCTCAAAAAAACTCAGTTAGGACGCGCCTTAAGAAGTATTGCCGAAAAACCAGATACCGCGACGCTAATGGGTGTTGACGTTGGCAAAATTGTCCCAGTTGTATTTGTGATGACAGGATTTTTATGTGCGTTGGCGGGTATCTTATTCACCGTAAACTATCAGCACGTTAGTCCCTATATCGGTGATCACGTGGCGACTAATGCGATAGCTGGAATGGTTATTGGTGGCCTTGGCAACATCTGGGGAGCCATCGCAGGAGGATTGCTGATTGGTATGGTGGAAGTTTTATCAATTCATTTCTGGGGTGCAGATATAATAAAAGTTCCGGTTTGGAGCCTTATGTTAATAATTTTGGTTTTTCGGCCAGCCGGACTATTCGGCCACACACAAATCGGGAAAGGGAAATTCTAACCATGAGTGCCTATATGACTGGCATAATTATTATATTATGCCTCAATATAATCATCGCTTATTCTGTATTTCTGCCCGCTGCAGCCGGACAGCTTAATCTTGGTGCAGCAGGATTCATGATTATAGGTGCTTACACAGATGCGTACTTAAGTTCGGCTGATGAAGGTCTTGGTTTACCAATTGCACTCACTATTCCTGTCGCAGCATTGTTTACAGGCCTAGTAGGCTTTCTAATGTCATTTCCTATATTAAGGACTAGGGGGGTTTATATGATTTTAGCGACCTTTGCATTTGCAGAGATAGTTGCTGGGATTGTATTGAATATGGAGATTGTCGGCGGGGCCTCTGGATTTCCTGTGACAACCCATACAGAACTAGAAGTCCTTTTACCGGTAACCGTCGTTGTAGTTCTATTTGGGTTTTATCTGATTTCGACGCGCTTTGGTCTCTCAATGAGATCTATCCACGATGATGAAAATGTCTCATTATTATTTGGGGTCAATACCCACCTTGTTAAGGTAGGTGCGTTTACTATAGGAGCATTCTTGGGAGGCTTGGCAGGAGCACTTTATGGCCACCAATTTGATTATATTGAGGTCCAAAATTGGGGAATTTTATTCAGCATTTATGTTTTGTTATATGTTCTGATAGGAGGAACCCAAACTCCTTGGGGGCCGCTGGTTGGAGCGATGTTTTTTACCTTTATCCCAGAAATACTTCGCGCAATTGGTGATGCAACAGGTATTGAATTATTTACTGAACTTCGTTTTGCCGCCTTTGGGGTTATAATTGTTGGAATGATGGTCCTTCGACCAGAAGGCATCATGACCAGAACATTTCTCGAGCTTTTATTCAGAAAATCAATACCTAAATCAAATATAAAATTGAGTTAATGAAGGATGTCTAACGTGCTTAACCTTACATCAGTCGAGAAAAGCTTTGGAGGCTTAAAGGTTATCGATAACGTCTCGTTTAATGTTAAGAAGGGTAGTCGCACTGCTCTAATCGGCCCGAATGGTGCGGGAAAAACTACTATTTTTAATCTATTAAGCGGTATTTATGAAGTTGATAGTGGAAATATAAGCCTAGACAATAATGATATTACACAAATTCCCGCAAGAAAACGGATCAATATAGGAATGTCACGTAGTTTTCAAAATATTAGGTTGATGCCCCATCTTAGTACAATAGAAAACGTTATGCTAGGACAACACCACTTAGCTAATTCTGCTAGAGAAAATTTTTTTCCCTTAGGACTGATCAAAACTAATAAATGGGCGAAGCTCGCCGAACAATCACTTATAGAGGCTGGGTTAGATACATATCCAGGCCAAGTAGTCTCTGAGCTTCCCTATGGTGTTCAAAAACGAATTGAAGTTGTCAGAGCACTTGTATCCAATCCTAAATTATTATTACTGGATGAACCGGCCGCAGGTCTTAACTCAACAGAAACAAAGGAACTACAAATATTATTAGAAAAAGCATCATCCTCAGGAACTACTTTGCTGGTGGTTGAACATGATATGAATTTTGTTAGAAACCTATGCCAACATGTTGTCGTTCTAAATTTTGGCAGAAAAATCTTTGAAGGAACGCCTGATGAAGTCTCAAGAGATCCACAAGTTTTAGAGGCCTATTTAGGGGGTAATGACAATAATGCTTCTTAGCGTAGAAAAAATTAATGTTCGTTATGGGCGTAATCATGCTGTAAAAAATGTATCCCTAAATTTAGCCGACGGCGAGATTATTACTGTCTTAGGGGCTAATGGCGCAGGTAAAAGCTCACTTTTAAAAGCAATTCAAGGCACAGAGAAAATAGAAAGTGGTAGTATAATCTATGAAGATAAGGATATCAATCGCTGGGGGGCTCCAAAACGCGTGCAAAGTGGATTAGTTTTGGTTCCAGAAGGCAGACAAATATTTATAAGCATGACGGTGGAAGAAAATTTATTAATGGGTGCATATAGTCGCAAAAATGCTGACATAACCAACGAAATAGAAATGATTTTTGAGCGTTTTCCTAACCTTAAAGAAAGAAGAAATATGCTAGCGGCTGTTTTATCTGGAGGTGAGCAACAAATGCTTGCAGTTAGTCGAGCTTTGCTAGCAAAACCAACTATTATGATGTTAGATGAACCATCGTTGGGATTAAGCCCAATTTTAGTAAAACAGCTGTTTGAATTAATAAAAGATATTAATACTGAAGGATTGAGTATTCTTTTAGTTGAACAAAATACACATATGGCGTTACAATATGCAGATCGAGGCTATGTTTTAGAGCTTGGCAATATAGTGGCGTCAGGCACACCTGCCGATTTACTAGCTGATAAAAAATTAGCTAAGGCTTACTTGGGAGGTGACTGAGAAAACATAATTATCTAAACTGAATGTAAAAAAATTATAACAAACTTTAACTGAAAAAAGGGAAGTATTCTAATGAAGCTATTTTATTCAACTTTAATCGCCGGTTTAGCTCTCTCGGTATTAACATTTTCATCACATGCTGGTGAAATTATCCTTGGGGCTTCAATGGCAAAAACGGGTCCTTATTCAACCACAGCTCGGACGTCTGAAACGGCTATTGATATTGCCGTTGAAGAGATTAACTCATCGGGTGGAATAAATGGGATGAAAATAAAGCTAATAAAATTTGATACTGGAGGAGACCCAAAACAAGCACAATTGGCTGTAAAACGTTTCGCCCAGGACGACAAGGCGTTAGCTGTGATTGGCCCATTTTCCTCCGGTGAGGCACGCGTATCATTTCCAGCTGGAGAACGTCTAGGTATTGTACAGATCCCAAACGCATCATCTGGTCCAAAGTTAGCCGATAAATTCTCATACGCTTATCGCCTAACCCTTGGTGAATGGCCTCAATTTATGAGATTAGTAAGCAGTATGAAACGTAAGAACTTAAAACATGATACCGCTAGGATTGTTTACGTAAGTGACGAGTTTATATCAAAAATTGTTGGTACCGTCGTTATGCCTAAAATTTTTGGTATACAGAAGGTAAAGCTTATTGGCGAGGCTGTCAGTTTTCCAACAGCTGCTTTTGATATTGCTCCACAAATCTCGAAAATAATGCAAAACCCGCCCCAGAATGTGGGTGTTGCTGGCATTGTTGAAGCTACCGTTAAAGCTGTAAAAGAATTGCGCCGACAAGGGTATAAAGGACGGATAATTGGCTCTGGTATCTCAGCAGACCCGGATCTTGCTGGTAAGTTGGGGAAAGAGGGTGATGGAACACTCTACGCATCGTGGTTTTGGAAAGACAGAGACGCTAGATCAAAAAGTTTTACTTCAAAATTCAATGCCATGAACAAGAAAAGAGGTATCGTAAAAGCTAATCCTCATCACGTTGATGCTTCAGCCTACGATATAGTTTATCTATTAAAGCAGGTCATGGAAAAAGCTGGTATCACGGGAGAAGCAAGTAAATTAAAAGCTGAGAGAACCGCAATACGTGATACTTTAAAAACATATAAATTCAGCGGTGTTACAGGTGATGTTTGCTTTAATAAAAACGGCGATGCTCAATTACCTACTTATATTATGGAAATTGTTAATAGTGATGTGCGGATGATTGATAGCCATCCTTCAGCAAAATGCTCGTAGAAGTATTAATATGTTAAGATACGGGGCCTAAGATAATTTAGGCCCCACTTTATTTAATCCACATTGCCTTTATAAAGTTGATCATTTTAGGCTATAAACAACAAGAGTTCCAACTTCTATAATAGAACATTGGTTTATGAAAATTAACTTTCATTCCACAAAACGTATTTTAAATAATATTATTACTTTTTATAATACTGATACTTTACATCACCTCACAGAACACTAAATTGAGTCAGAATAATGTTTAAACGTTTTATTAGCTTCATAATTAACAAGATTGAGAAAAGGAATAAAAATATGATCGCTGTCGGAGAAAAAGCTCCTTTATTTTCTTTTACAAACCAAGATGGAAAATCAGTAACACTCTCTGACTTTTCAAATAAATTTGTTTTAATGTGGTGGTATCCTAGAGCAGGCACACCTGGCTGAACGATCGAAGGTAATGGGTTCCGTGACAGAATCCAGGAATTTACAGACAAAAACTGCGCTATTGTTGGTGTTAGCTTTGATACGAACGCTGACAATAAAGCTTTCAAAGATAAGGCTAATTATCCTTTTGACCTTTTGAGCGATTCTGATCATAAGGCATCTAATGCATTTGGTGTAGTAACATCTGACACGGGGAGATCGAATAGGGTATCTGTTCTAATCGGGCCAGATGGACTAATTAGTAAATCGTACAGTAAAGTTGATGTAGCAGAGCATCCTGACCAAGTATTGGCAGATTTATCGAATTTAGCCTAATGGCCTATAAATTATACTATTGGCCTCATATTCAGGGCCGTGGAGAGGTGGTTCGTTTAGCTTTAGAATATTCAAATTCTGAGTATGAAGATGTTGCAAGGAACGTCTCGGATCCGGGCAGTGCGAGAACTTTAATTACAGAGTTCTTAAATAATAATAATAACGTCAATTTACCCTTTGCTCCTCCATTTCTCATTGATGGTGACAGTGTAATTGCTCAGGCGGCGCTAATACTTCATTATCTGGCTCCGAAAATTGATTTAGTTAGTGAGAGAGAAGATGAAAGATTATTTGCGCATCAAATCCAATTGACTGTAACTGATTTATTAATGGAAGTGCACGACACGCACCACCCTATATCGAATTCACTTTATTATGAGGATCAGATTGAAGAGGCAAAAAAAAGAACAACAAACTTTATTGAAAACCGCATTCCCAAATATTTGAAATATTTTGAGACTATTCTAATAAATAATCATAAAACAAATGATTGGTTAGTCGGCAATAAGTTATCTTATGCTGACCTCTCCCTCTTTCAAATTATTGAAGGGCTACGGTATGCGTTTCCTCAAGCCACCTCCAAAGTAGAGAGAGATTTTCCGCACGTTATTAATGTAAGAAATAAGGTGGAAACCATTCCCAATATAAATGCGTATTTAAAGTCTTCTAGACGGATACCATTCAATACTATGGGTGTTTTTAGATATTATCCAGAATTAGACATGAGTTAACAATCAAGAAAAGATAGAACTAAAAGTCTGGTAGGAGACTCAAAAACGTGGTGAATCTAATTCGAAAATCTGAGGTTGAATGCGTTTTTAGCAATAGATCATTACTAGGAGAGTCTCCAGTGTGGAGCAGCAAAGACGATTGCCTCTTCTGGTTAGATATAGAAGGTTATTCTTTTAATTGTTTTGATCCAATTACGCGAGAAAATATAGAAACCAAAACCAATCAGAGGTTTTGTTGCATGGCAATCGATAGCAGAGGCGGGTTTATTGTCGCCACTGAAAATGGCTTTCATAAATATAATCTCCATAGAAATGAACTTACTCACATTACTGATCCTGAAAATGATAAACCAAATAATCGGTTCAACGATGGGAAATGTGATCGGGCAGGCCGTTTCTGGGCCGGAACAATGGTGGAAAAAGGTAAGCAAAAAAATGATGCATCACTTTACTGTTTAGACAGCAATTACAACTGCACAAAGAAATATGGTGGACTAATTCTTAGTAATGGAATTGCTTGGAGCCCAAATGATAAGGTAATGTATTTGGCAGATACACGAATTCCAGTAGTATGGGCTTTTGATTATGACATTCAAACAGCAAGTATTTCTAACCGCCGAGTTTTTATTGAGTTTGATGAAGATGAAGGTGTGCCAGATGGAGCCGCAATAGATAATTTGGGGGGCTATTGGATAGCAATACCCCGAACATCGCAAATTCGCAGATATACAGATAAGGGCAAGATTGACACAATTATTGAATTACCGATTACAAAACCCACAATGTGTGCTTTTGGGGGCACCAACCTTAGTACTTTATATATTACATCCAATTCATATCAATTTACTAAAAAACAATTGGAGGAGCAGCCTTTAGCGGGAAGTATTTTTGCTCTTAATATAAATTATCAAGGCATGCCTGAACCAGAATTTAGAGCTAGATAATAGAAATTAAACTAATAGTTAAAGTAAATAAATTAGTCTGTAATACATTTATACACAGACTTTTCTAAATATTATTAAAATACCTAGTTATCTATTTATAATCATACCTGCAAGGCAGAAATATGACATTTTGTATTTTTGATACTATTGTTAGATCGGACTTAATAACCTCAACAATACAAAAATAAATAGATCAACTTGTTATAAATTGCATGGTTTACAATTTTACTTTGGAAATATGCGTCATTCAGATGCAACAAGATCAATGAATTTATTTAAAAGGGAAATTATACCTAACTTCTTACAAACCGACTCCGGAAGTTAACTATTCCAAGACTCAACCTATTAATCAACAAACTGAAGTTACTTACTGGTTAATATTATTTATGATACGGATGATTGTTTAGAATACATTGTGATCTGTATATCTGTTCAATTAACATAATACGAGCCAACATATGTGGCCAAGTCATCAGACCCATTGAAAGCGTCAATTGACAACTTTCCAAGATTGTTTTTTCAAGACCATTAGAGCCCCCTATTAAAAAATTTAAATGATTATAACCATTACTCTGAAAATCATTAATACAATCAGAAAATTTTTCGCTGGTAAAAGTCTGCCCTCTTTGATCCATTGCAATTACTGGAAAGCCTTGTGCAATATTAGCCCTCAATAGCTTTGCCTCCCGCTTTCTCATCTCATTTTTACCAAAATCGTTCTTCTCAGCAACTTCCTTTATGGTCACTCGCCACCATAGACGTTTTTGGTATTCGTCCCATATATTTTTAAGCGGTCCGGGCTTCATTCGACCAACTGCTATAATATTAAAATTCATCATAAATAAAAATTATTTTCATCACTTTCAATAGAACCAATTAATTCATCGTTCCACATTTTTTCAAGATCATAGAACTTTCTAATTTCTGGTCTAAAAATGTTAATCACTACATCCCCGCCATCAATTAGGATCCAATCATTTTGTTTGGTGCCCTCAACAGGAATATAAGCCAAACCTATATTCTTTAATTTCTCTCTAACATGTTGAGCCATAGATGCAACTTGGCGCTGAGAAGTTCCCGTTGCTATCACCATATAGTCTGCGAAGTTTGCTTTATTTTCTAAATCTATCACGACAATATCTTCTGCCTTGTCATCTTCAAGAGACATTTTAATTGCTTCGAGAAGCCTACCCTTAAAGGCGTCTGAAGAGTGCTCTAAAAGCGGGTCACTAACTTTAACTGCTTTTTTATCTTGGGAAATAGCGATCTCCTTTTTTTAGTCGTTTTCCTTATTAGTAAATATTAACAGCACCAACTCCAGCCCGCACTCTAGTAGCAGATATAGGGTCTGGTTTGATATTTAAAAAACTCCATGCGGGAGGCTTCATAAAACATAATCGACTAATTCTACTCTCATTTACTTGGTATCTTGAAAAACTTTGTGCGGCGATACCACTTAATGCCCTCCTAGAAAAGGTTGGGCGTGTAAAAACTGCAATTGGCATAGACTTAAAAATGTTTCTCCAATCTCTCCACTTGGGAATCTGCATTAAATTATCTGCTCCCATTAACCATACGAAGCGAGTATTAGTGTAGGCAGTTTTAAGTTTATTTAGAGTTTCCGCAGTATATTGAGTTCCAAGCTTAATTTCAATATCTGTAATGCGAATACGTTTATCCTTAGCTACTAGATACGCCGAAGAAATACGTTCATTCAGATCCGCCATTCCATCTGAAGATTTAAGAGGATTTTGAGGTGAAACCATCCACCAAACCTCATCTAATCTGAGTCTTTCTAATGCATGTGTGCTAACATGCAGATGTCCTCTATGAGCCGGATTAAAAGAACCACCCAAAATCCCAATGCGCTTTCGAGAAAAAGTTCCGAATGTATTCAAACAGACTACTCCAAAAGCAACTTTCTATTTTACAGCAAATTTAATATAGACATTGTGTCTAACATAGATGATTTCTTCAAACACTGTTTTTATCCAAACTCAAATAAACTTAGGTCTAACATAATTATTCTTATAATGCATGAACACCGATGGTAATTGCAACCAATGATATACTTAATGACGTATCTGGCCACTACCTTTGACCATATATTTAAAAGTTGTTAACTGATCCACACCGACCGGGCCGCGAGCATGCATTCTGCCTGTAGAAATGCCAATTTCTGCTCCCATACCAAATTCTCCTCCATCTGCAAATTGCGTTGAAGCATTATGAATCGCGATAGCACTTTTTACTTCGCTCATAAACTCATGGGCTACATTATCATCGTCAGTGATGATGGCATCAGTATGTTCGGTTCCATAATGATTAATATGATTGATTGCTTCCCTCAGACCTTTGACTTGCTTTATACTTAAAATAGCGTCCAAATATTCGGTTGACCAATCAGCCTCAAACGCAGGCAAAATTTTATCTGAGCAATCAATAATCGGCTGATCTCCCCTAATTTCGCAACCTGCTGACAATAAAGCCTCTATAATCGGTGGCAAATGGCTATTAATGATTTCTTTATCGATAAGCAGTGTCTCGGTAGCGCCGCATATACCAGGTCGACGCATCTTAGCATTTAAAACTATTGCACATGCCATATCTGGATTTGACTCTTTGTGTACATAGGTGTGACAGACCCCTTCCAAATGTGCAAAGATTGGGACCTTTGCGTCTGCTTGAACCCTTTCGACAAGCGAACGACCGCCCCTTGGAACCAGAACATCAATATAATCACTCATGGCCAACATTTCTCCAACAGCAGCACGGTCGATCGTTGGCACCAATTGAACAGCAGTCTCAGGTAAATTTGCAGATTGTAAGCCCGCTTTGATACATTTCATTATTTCAGACGAAGTATGAAAGCTCTCAGAGCCTGCTCTAAGAATGGCAGCATTTCCAGATTTTAAACATAAAGCACCAGCGTCAGCAGTCACATTTGGCCGGGATTCGTATATTACTCCTATCACACCAAGCGGAACACTCACTCTGCTAATTAACAAACCATTTGGTCTTTGCCATTCATCTAAGGTCTTGCCTACGGGATCAGTTAGCTTAGCTATTGACTCTAGTCCTGAGGCCATAGATTGAATACGGTCAACAGTCAATTCCAAACGGTCAATAATAGCCGATGTCGATCCATTTTTCTTGGCTGAAACCAGATCAATACAATTCTTTTCTATTATTATATCTACATTTTCTCGAATCTTCTCTGCTGCAGATACCAAAGCCTTATTTTTAATTGCCGGTTTTGCATTAGAAAGTTCCAAGGCTGCCTTCTTGGCCTCCATACCAATATCTCTCATCATAAGCTTAATATTTGTTTGCACTTTAGACCTCTAATTTATAACCAAATCATCACGGTGAATAAATTCATTGCGACCATGATACCCCAGAATTTCATAAATTTCTCGTGATTTATGCCCCATAATTAATCGAGCATCACCAGAGGAGTAAGCAGTTAAGCCACGCCCTATTTCTATTCCTTCAGATGTTTCTATAGCAATAGTGTCGCCCCGTTGAAAATCTCCAGTAACAGAGAGAACACCGGCCGGTAGCAAACTTTTACCGCTTTTTAGAGCATCGCTTGCCCCGATATCAATAATATAACTTCCTATAGGCTTGAGAGTACTGGCAATCCATTTCTTTCGAGCAGAATAAGGTGTGCGATTTGGCCTAAACCAAGTACATTTTTCTCCATTTTCTATCGCAAGTAACGGATTAACTTCTGACCCCTTGGCAATTAACATAGAACAACCAGCAGCTAAACATTCTTTAGCGGCTAAAATTTTTGTAACCATACCACCGGAACTTACATATGAATGTGCTTCACCAGCCATAGCCTCAATTTCAGCAGTTATATCCAAGACCTCAGAGACAAGTTTAGCACTAGGGTCTATTTTTGGATCAGAGTTGTATAATCCATCAATATCAGACAATAAAATTAATAAATCTGCAGAAACCATTGCCGCAACGCGAGCAGCCAATCTATCATTATCGCCAAAACGAATTTCTTCCGTAGCGACCGTATCATTTTCATTAATAAGCGGTATTGAACCCAATTTTAGTAATGTCATTAGTGTTGATCGGGCGTTAAGATAGCGCCGCCGATCCTCACTATCATCTCTAGTAAGCAGAACTTGGGCAATAGGAATGTCATAGCTTTCAAATGCCTCCTGATAGGCATGAGCCAAGCGAACCATTCCAGCGGCAGCTGCAGCTTGCTTTTCCTCTAAACGCAATTCTTGAGACTGGATATCAAGATAATTTCTTCCAAGAGCAATTGCGCCCGAAGATACTATTATAATTTCTTGGTCTCTATCGCGGAATCGCTTAATATCTCTAGCTAAACCCTCAAGCCATTTAGTGCGGAGGAGGCCACTTTCAGTGCCCACGAGTAAACTCGACCCGATTTTAACGACAATTCTTTTAGCATCAAAAATATTTCTGAGATTAGAAGCTTTACTCATCTGAAACCATCTCTAAATCAATAATAGATGAATTCTCAATGTCATCTATTTCGGTGTTCATTTTCTCAACGGAGGCATTCTCCATACTTTCCATTTCTCGAAAAATTTTAACAGATTTTGCAAGTTCACGAAGTATTTTTTCAACTCCACTGCCAGATACACCGGAAATAGTCATAATTTCTTGATCTATCACTTTTTCTAAAGCTTCTTTTTTTTCTTTAATTAAAACTGGTGTCAAAGCGTCAACCTTATTAAGCGCTATAATCTCAATTTTAGAATTCAAATTCTCGCCATATGAAATAAGTTCAGAACGAATAATATTATAAGATTTCAATACATCTTCCTCAGTCCCATCAATTAAGTGGAGTATGACGCCACATCTCTCAACATGACCCAGAAAACGATCACCAAGCCCGGCACCATCATGAGCGCCCTCAATTAAACCAGGAATATCAGCAAATACAAACTCTTCCCCATCTATATAACTAACTCCTAGGTTTGGATGCAATGTTGTAAAAGGATAAGATGCTATTTTTGGTCGAGCCTTGCTAACGGCGGATAAAAATGTTGATTTACCCGCATTTGGTAGACCTATAAGGCCAATGTCCGCTATTAACTTTAATTGAAGCCAAACCCAAAACTCTTCTCCAGGCCAGCCATCTTCCGCTTGTCGCGGTGCCTGATTAGTAGAAGTTTTAAAATGAGCGTTACCTCTTCCTCCATCTCCGCCAGTTGCTATCACGATAGATTGTCCAGCTACTGTCATGTCAGCTATTAAATACTCATTTTCTTCATCAAACACCTGGGTTCCAATGGGTACCTTTAGAATTATATCATCTGCTGATTTACCATTTTTGTTTTGGCCTTGTCCATGATCACCGCGTCGTGCCTTAAAATGTTGTTGAAAACGAAAATCAATTAGCGTGTTGAGGTTTTCCACACACTCAATCACAATAGAACCACCACGCCCCCCATCTCCACCATCTGGGCCGCCAAATTCGATATATTTTTCACGGCGGAAACCAACGCAACCAGCACCACCATCGCCACTTTTTATAAAAATTTTCTGTCTATCTAGAAATTTCATAACCCGATCCTAAGGTTTAATTTCTTAAGTATTATTGAGTATATTCATATATCAACGTTATTAACATAAACAAATAAAAAAGGGGAACGAACAATCATTCCCCTTAATAATTACTATAGTACTCGAACTTCTTTTAAACTAAGGGTTCAACTCCAACAAACGTTCTACCACCACCAGCTTTTCGAAACTTAACTCTACCTTCAGTCAATGCATAGATCGTATGATCTTTACCAATTCCAACATTTTCACCTGGATGCCATTTAGTGCCACGCTGTCTAATAATAATATTACCCGCTAAAACAGGCTGACCACCGAATTTCTTAACACCAAGTCGCCGACCGGCTGAGTCTCGGCCGTTACGGGATGAACCACCAGCTTTTTTATGTGCCATATCAGTATATCCTTATTTTTCGTTATCTGAGTCGTTTGCCCCACCCGAGTTCGGTGGCGATGCTTTTGCTTTTGCTTTTGCTTTAGC
>CENP01035552.1_pt1 | contig 12729 bp, 10 predicted proteins | sample 361281 | NCBI WGS metagenome assembly CENP01 (sample SAMEA2591122, study PRJEB7988) | marine metagenome | biome: marine biome (ENVO:00000447); feature: deep chlorophyll maximum layer (ENVO:xxxxxxxx); material: saline water (ENVO:00002010), including plankton (ENVO:xxxxxxxx) | depth 70 m
GAAGAGCATTTCATCATAAGCCGCGGAATTATCCATTACTTCATAATCTCCTACCATTTCTGGAATAGATCCGTTAATTGTTCTCTTAAAATCATTTTCCTTTTCTAAAATAGGTCTTTTGAAACTTTGATAAGTAACTTTATTAACTTCATAAGGATAAACAAATTCATTTTCAGATTTATTAATGAAATCAGTTAATTCATTTGCCGCTTCAGCAATTTTACTTATCGGTTGATATGCAGTATACCACTGCAAAGAATCGTTTTTAGCACTATTTTTTATTACTTGAACTGCTGCTTTGTTACTTTCTTTTAAGGATTTTGTTGATTTTGTTACTTCTCTGTCGATTTCACCAAAAGTCATTAAAACTTCCTTTGACATATTTAATGCTAGCATCGCAATAAATACAAGATACATAAGATTAATCATCTTCTGTCTTGCGTTCTCTTTTCCTCCTGCCATAATATTATATTTTAGCGTTAATTATTAAATCAACTCCGGTAAAAGCGGGGTCGAATAATAAAAATTATTTTTTATTCATAGCATTAAGAACCCCACCATATACATTATTTAGAGATTCTAGGTTTTTAGCTAAACTTTCCATTTGAGTTGTAAGCTTGTTTGCGTTGTCAGCAAATTCCTTATTGATTTTGGCCAACTCACCTGCATTGTCTGCACCAGATTTAGCAGAAGTCTCAAAATCCTTAATACTTTGTGTAAGACCTTTTACAACTGATTCATCTAACTTTGCGTTTTTGAACATTTCGTCAATTTTGTCGCTCATTAAGGCCTTTGGACTCTTTTTGTCACCAGAAGAACCCTTTTTACCTCCAGCTAGCTCAGGATATACCTCTTCCCAAGCATATTCGTCAGCAGGTGGATCAAATGCAGAAAGGGCAAAAATGATCGCCTCGGTTACAAGTCCAATTGTTAACATAACATTACCTGTTAAAAAGCCTATTGAAAAGTGAGTAATTTTCATTAATGCTCCAATAATTACTACAGCAGCACCCATTCCATAGGCAAAATTCATTTGTGTTTTATTAAGTAATCTCATTTTTTATAATTTTAATTGTTGTTTTTATATATTATTTGATAGAACTTCTTCTATTATTTTGTTTTCTAATTGATGCATTGGTCATTGCGTTAGCAGTCATATCTGCACCAAGATAGTCATGTACGGTTCTGAAGCCAATATAACTTCTAGCTTGATCAGCATTTTCATAATCCCTTGAACTAACCTGTAAGAAATACTTTACATCTTTCCAAGAACCACCTCTAACTACTTTTAACTCGTTTTCTTCGTCATTTACATTTGGATTAATTGTTGAAGAAAACTCGTATGCTTCAGGCTCATAAGACGAATCAATCCATTCAGAAACATTTCCTGCCATGTTGTATAGATTATAACCATTAGGGTCATAGGCATTTGCTTCAACTGTATAAAGCGCCTGATCAACTGAGTAATCACCTCTCATAGGTTTAAAGTTAGCCATGAAACATCCTCTGTCATTTTTTGTATATGGTCCTCCCCAAGGATACATAGCACCTTGAAGACCACCCCTTGCAGCAAATTCCCATTCAGCTTCAGTAGGAAGTCTGAATTCAGGAACTAAACTCTTTTTCTTTTTGGTTTTTTGGTAATCATTTTTTGTCTTAGTTCTCCACTCACAAAATGCCTTGGCCTGATGCCATGTTACTCCAACTACAGGGTAATCATTGTATGCATCATGCCAAAAATAATCATTATGCATTGGCTCATTATATGAGTAATTAAAGTCCTTAATCCAAACCGTTGTATCAGGGTATATAGGAACGGGAATTTGCTTTATGAAATTACTTCTTTTACTTGAAGGGAACCTTTCATGTATATACTCATCATTAATTGTTATTGTTTCTTCAACTTCACCATAACCACCACTTGGAGTTGCTAGTCTGATCTCAAATTGTCTAAAAGAACCAGGCTGAGATACATCAGTAACCTGCATCTGATCATCTTGAATTAATTGTCCAGTTTGTTGATCATATAACTCTTCAATCGCCATTCTTTTATATTCTTCCATTCTTGCCAAGTATCCATTTGTACCTGATAAGTTTGAATATTTATTTTCGTATGCAAATTGATCAACCTTCCAAGAAAATACCATATCGTTAAAAATCTCATCTTCGTCAAATAAAAACCTTCTAACAACTTCTGCATATTCACTATCGCTATTAAAGAAGATTGAATCTCTAGAGTATGATGATTTATTATTTCCATAAGTAGGTCCATAATAATCCAAATCTACATCCCAGTCTAAGTCAGTTTTTCCATCCCAATCAGATTCATCATCAGATTCTTTACTGGCTTTTTCAGATTTATACAAGTATTGAAAATACTCACTTTCAGGACCTATGTCGTCTCTGTCTCTGAATTGTTCTGCTAATGCTGTCCTTATAACAGAGTCTCTAACCCATCTTACAAATTGTCTATATTCAGCATTGGTAATTTCGGTTTCGTCCATGTAAAATGACCTAACTGTTACCGTTTTGGTAGGGGCATCTTGAATTGATGGCATATCGTCATCAGATTTACCCATAATAAAAGATCCACCTGGGACTAAAACCATCCCAAACGGCTTTTCTGCATAATATTTGTTCCCTTTGACCCCAACAAGTTCACCTTTAGATTTATTTACGTTTCCGTTAGAACCACAACTAAAAGCTACTAGTGCTACTATAAAAAGTTGTAAAATTTTTCTCATTTTATACATTACTTTTAAAAAAAAGTGGGGTAAACTTACCCATATAAATTTAAATAAACAAATTATGAAACATTATAATGTCATGCTATTGTTTTAAGTTTTTTAAAAATAAAAAAAAACTATAATATATTTTTCTTTATTGCTTTAAACCATCTATCAGGAATTATACCATTTTTAGCGGTTTCATAATCCTCTATTGTACAGGATAATAACGTGGTTTGTTTCAGTTTAGTATTTGAGCCTTCACCAAAAATTTCTATCCACCATCTTGAAGTGATTTTATTCTTATAGAAAATTAACTCATATTCGTCTACAATCACCGTGAATTTTTTGTATTCATCTTCATTGCTAAAATCAGAATCAATTATTCGACAATTTACCCCTTCGATAAAATACCATATTATCTGTGAAATAAGCATCTCTGTAACTTCATCCTCATTTGAGGATTTGTATTCGAAAATACCAAACGAACTAACTTTATTACTAATACCAGCGTATCTACTAATTGCACATATTTCTTTACCGTCAAAACCGTTTGGAGAGAACTTTTGTCTAGAACTCAAGTCAGCAGCTCTTATTGATTTCATATCTATACTAACGATATCAGCATCCCTCATGACAGGTTCTACCAATCTGATTTTTGAACAAACCTCACCGAGACGGTATGCTTCAAAATATAAATTATCCATCAAATCTATTTCCTCTTGTGAGTTATGATATGTTTGATATCCAATGTTAGAATAATTGAATAAATTGTGTGGCTCATCAAGGATTACTTTACCTAGATAACTAAGATTATTGATTGGTTTTGAGGAATCGCCCAAATCAAAATTTGAATCAACATTGACAATATTGACGGTATTTTGAATAGAATCATATGCTCTGTATACAGCGTATAATAGATCTTGACTACCGCCAATAATTACAGGTATTATATTTTTCTTGAGTATAATTGTAAGAAGGGAAACTACTCTTCCATATGTTTCATCAGCACTATCCCCTAGAATTAAATTTCCTAAATCGGCAATTTTTGAGGACCAGTTTCCGGGATAAAGATTGTATAGCGATTTGCGTATCTCATTTAAATTAAGATTATCACCTAAATAATCAACTGAATTTCTTTCTTCGGGAATACCAATTATCGCAATTTTTACAAGGTCCAAATCTGGAATACCTTTTTCAGATGAATGAATACTGATTCTATTTCCAAGAATCAATGGAGTCATAAGCTCATTGTGAACTATAAGGTGATCATCCACAGGTTTTAACAAATCGTCAAAGGGTGCTGTTAAATAGTCTGAACCCATGATTTAATTTTTCTACTTTTTAGATGTATTTGCTTTGTATATCTCCTTGGCTTGATCTAAATCAATTGACGCAACATCAAGATTTTTATCTAACAAAATCTTCTTTTTAGATTTTATCAAATAAAATTTACCCCATCTGCCTTTTTCAACTTTAATTCCTTCCTCTTCCCAGTTGTGAATAACCTTGTCTTTTTCTTTTTGTTTCTTTTCTTCAATTAATTCTTCAATATCATCAATCGAAAGATTATCCCAATCATAATTTTTATTAACATTGATAAATATATTATTCCATTTGATGTAAGGCCCAAATCTTCCTTTTCCTTTTTGAACATCCATATTTTCATAAACATGAACTGGAGCATCAGCTTTAATTTTATCTTCTATAATCACTATTGCATCTTCCAATGAAATTGATGTAGGAGATTTTCCAGCAGGAATTGATACAAATTTTTTCCCAAATTTGATGTACGGTCCATATCTACCATTATTGACCTCTAATGTTTCACCTTTAAATTCTCCCAATATTCTTGGTAATTCAAACAAGGATAAGGCTTGATCAAGTGTCACAGATTCAATCTGAAAATCTTGGGGAAGGCTAGCAAATTTTGGCTTTTCTTCATCGTCAACAGTTCCTATCTGAACCATTGGACCAAATTTACCCAATCTTACACTTACTTCTTTGCCATTTTCAGGGTGAGGACCTAATACCCTTTTACCACTTTCTCTAGTAGCATTTTGTTGAACATCCTCAACAACCGGATGAAATTTTCCATAGAAACTTTTCATCATTTCTGTCCAATCCTTATTACCGCTAGCTATACTGTCAAAATCTTGTTCAACCTTCGCTGTGAAATTATAGTCCATTATGTACTCAAAGTGATTTTTCAAAAAGTCAGTAACTATCATTCCAATATCAGTTGGAACTAATTTTCCTTTATCTGAACCAAATTTCTCACTTAGGGTTTTTTCAGAAATTACTCCGTTGATGATTGAAACCTTTATTACTTTTCTTGATTTTGCTTCAGTGGATCCTTTTTCGATATAACCTCTATTTTGAACCGTGGAGATTGTAGGTGCATATGTTGATGGTCTACCAATCCCTAATTCCTCAAGTTTTTTTACCAATGATGCTTCTGAATATCTGTAGGGAGGTCTACTGAATTTCTGTGTAGCAAATAAATCTTCTAAGTTTAAGATCTCATCTTCGTTAAATCTAGGTAAAATCTCATCATCTTCTGCTGAATCATCATCCTTTGAAACTTGATATAATTTTAGATAACCATCAAATTTGATTACCTCACCATTAGCTGTAAATAATTCACTGCGATTAGAACTTGAAATTTTAATATTGGTTTTTTCAAGTTCAGCAGGTTTCATTTGGGACGCAAGTGTTCTGTTCAAAATTAGTTGGTATAATCTTTTTTGATCATAATCTTTAACGTTTTGAGGTGACATATCGAAATTTGTTGGTCTGACTGCTTCGTGGGCTTGTTGAGCGCCTTTTGCTTTCGTGCTAAAATTTTTAGGGTTTGTGTATGCTTCACCAAAATTTTTAACAACCTGCTTTTTTGCCTCATCAATAGCAAGGTTTGATAAATTAACGCTATCAGTCCTCATGTAGGTAATATGTCCTGATTCGTATAATCTCTGGGCAACACTCATTGTCTTGGAAACAGGAAAAGATAGTTTTCTAGATGCTTCTTGTTGTAATGTTGATGTGGTAAATGGAGCTGGTGCCGATTTTTTTACAGGTTTTTTTACTATTTCTGAAACCTTAAATGTAGATTCTGTAGTACTGTTAAGATAATCAATAGCGTCATCTTTTGATTTAAACTCATTTGAAAGTCTAGCAACAAACTCTTTTCCGTTCGAATTTTTGAATATCGCCTCAACTTTATAGGTTGGTGTTGATACATAATTTCTTATTTCTCTTTCTTTTTCAACAATCAACCTTACAGCAACGGATTGAACTCTTCCAGCGGATAGTCCACCCTTAACTTTCCTCCAAAGCACAGGTGATAGTTCATAACCTACTATCCTATCAAGAACTCTCCTTGCCTGTTGTGCATCCACTAGGTCATAATTTATCGATCTAGGATTATTGATTGCATTTGTAATGGCTGATTTTGTTATCTCATTGAATACAATTCTTTTAGTGTTATCAACATCTAACTTTAAAGTTCTAAATAAATGCCAAGCAATCGCTTCTCCTTCACGATCTTCATCACTTGCGAGCCAAACAGTTTTAGACTTTTTAACTAAATCTTTTAAGTTTCTTACAATAGTTTTTTTGTCAGATGAAACCTCATATTTAGGTTTAAAATCATTTTCAATATCAATCCCTATATTTTTTGAAGGTAAGTCAGAAATGTGACCAAAACTTGAGGTAACTTTATAGTTTTCACCTAAATATTTTTCAATTGTTTTGGCTTTTGCCGGGGACTCAACAATTACTAAATTCTCTGCCATTTTTGATTTTTATGAGTACAAATGTAGATTATTTTTTAATAATTTTATATTTCAAATATTAAGCCAGAATAAAAATGAAAAAATTTAAAGCATGACAAATTGTCGTATTTTTAATATATTTGCTCTGCAAAATGTTTAAGAAAATGAGAGAAAAGAATCCATATAAATATAATGGTGACGCATTAGTTGTTGAAAACAAAAACGATAAAAGTAAAACCAAATCTGTTTACATTGAAAGCTATGGCTGTGCTATGAATTTTAGTGATAGCGAAATTGTTGCATCAATACTCTCTAAAAATGGCTATAAAACATCTGATGATTTATACACTGCCGATCTAATTTTGGTGAATACCTGTTCAATTAGGGAAAAGGCTGAGCTAACAGTTAGAAAAAGACTTGAAAAATTTAACAAGGTTAGAAAAACCAACTCGAATGTTAAGGTGGGTGTATTAGGTTGTATGGCTGAGCGATTGAAACATAAATTTTTAGAAGAAGAAAAGATTGTAGATTTAGTGGTTGGTCCGGATGCTTACAAAGACCTACCTAATTTACTGCAAGAAATTGAAGATGGTAGGTCTGCCGTTAATGTGATTCTGTCAAAGGATGAAACATATGGCGATATAACACCAACTCGTATTAATTCAAATGGAGTTAGTGCTTTTATATCAATAACTAGAGGATGTGATAATATGTGTACATTTTGTGTTGTTCCATTTACCAGAGGACGTGAAAGAAGTAGAGACCCACAATCTATAATAAAAGAATTGAATGATTTACATGAAAAAGGTTTTAAGGAAATAACTTTACTAGGTCAAAATGTTGATAGCTATCTATGGTATGGGGGCGGATTAAAGAAAGACTTTTCAAAAGCAAGTGAAATTCTAAAAGTATCGTCTATAAATTTTGCTAAGCTATTAGAAATGTGTGCATTAACTCAACCTAAAATGAGAATAAGATTCTCAACATCAAACCCGCAGGACATGTCACTTGATGTGATAAAAGTGATGTCAAAGTATGAAAATATTTGTAACTACATTCATTTACCTGTACAAAGCGGTAGTAATAAAGTTCTCAAGGCTATGAATAGACAGCATACAAGAGAGGAATATATAAAATTGGTTGAAAATATTTTCCAAATTATTCCTGATTGCAGTATTAGCCATGATATGATTTCTGGATTTCCTAACGAATCAGAACAAGATCATAATGATACTTTATCGTTAATGGAAAAAGTGAAATATTCATTTGGATACATGTTCAAATATTCTGAAAGACCAGGAACTCTTGCTGCAAAAAAATTGGAGGACAACATTGATGAGGAAACTAAAAGCAGAAGATTAAGCGAAATTGTGGAATTACAACAAAAGCATTCCCTTTACAGGAGTAAAGAATTTGTTGGTAAAACTGTCGAGGTATTAATAGAAAAAGAATCAAAAAAATCAAATTTACATTGGGCAGGAAGAAATCAACAAAACACTACAGTTGTATTTCCAAAAGAAAATTATAGTATAGGAGATTTTGTTAATGTTAAAATCAATAGTTGCACCAGTGCTACCCTCATAGGTGAAGCTATTGCTTTTTCTAAAAATAATTAAGATTATGGTTTCATTACAAGCATTAAAACAAAGATTTGAAATTATAGGAAATAGTGTAGGGCTTAACAGAGCTCTAGAAAAAGCTATGCAAGTAGCTCCCACTGATATTTCATTATTGATAACAGGAGAAAGCGGTGTTGGAAAAGAAGTTATTCCAAAAATTGCTCATCAGCTTTCACATCGAAAACACTCTAAATTTATTGCTGTTAACTGCGGTGCTATTCCAGAGGGAACAATTGATAGTGAGTTATTTGGTCATGAAAAAGGGGCATTTACAGGTGCTACCCAAACCAGAGCTGGATATTTTGAAGTTGCAGATGGGGGAACAATTTTTTTAGATGAAGTTGGCGAACTTCCATTAACAACACAAGTAAGATTGCTAAGGGTATTGGAGAACGGAGAGTTTATAAAAGTTGGGTCCAGTAAAGTTCAGAAGACCAATGTCAGAATTGTGGCAGCTACAAATGTAAATATGCAAGAAGCAATCAAAAAAAATAAATTCAGAGAAGATTTGTATTACAGGTTGAGTACTGTAGAAATTAATTTGCCACCACTAAGAAAAAGAACTGAAGACATTCATTTATTATTTAGAAAATTCTGTTCAGATTTTGCTCAAAAGTATAGTATGCCAACAATAAAACTAGATGAAGAAGCTATCAGTATTTTAACAAATTACAGATGGCACGGGAATATAAGACAATTAAAAAATATTGCAGAACAATTATCAGTCTTAGAAGAAAATAGGATGATAAAAAAAGACGTTCTTATAGATTACTTACCTAATTTGGGTGATAATTTACCAGCGATTATTTCTGAAAAGTCTGAAAAGTCTGAATTTAATAATGAGCGTGAGATTTTATATAAAGTATTATTTGATATGAAAGGGGATTTGAATGATTTAAAAAAATTAACCCTAGAATTAATGCAAACTTCTAACATTAGTGAATTCAAAAAAAATAATGAACAATTGATTAATAAGGTATATCAGAATGAAAATTATTCATCAGAAAAAAATATTGAAATAGTTAATGTAGAAAATAACAAAAGCATAGAAGAAAATAAAGATTTTGAAGACAAATTTGATTATATTCAGGAAGTTAAAGCAATTGAATCATTATCAATTCAGGAAAAAGAACTAGAACTAATAAAAAAATCTTTAGAGAAACACGCGGGTAAAAGAAAATTAGCAGCTGAAGAATTGGGGATTAGCGAAAGAACCTTATATAGGAAAATAAAACAATTTGATTTATAACAAATGAGACTCGTTGGACTATTAATTTTAATTCTATTCACCACAAGCTGTAGTGTAAAATACAGTTTAACAGGCGCATCAATATCTCCTGAGACCAAAACATTTCAAGTCAATTATTTTCAAAATAACGCCCCTTTAATTGAACCAGGAATTGAAAGAGATTTCACAAATAAACTGATTGATTTACTAATTAATCAAACCAGCTTAGAATTGGTTAAAATTAATGGTGACTTAACGTACGAAGGTGAAATTGTCGAGTATCGAATTTCACCAACTACTGCAACCGCAAATAATACTGCAGCTCAAAATAGATTGACAGTAGGCGTAAATATTAGATTTTATGATAAAAATGATAGCGAAGCAGATTTTGAAAAAAGATTCTCATTCTACTATGATTATCCTGGAAACATTCAATTAATCGGAGGACAGAGAGATACTGCACTTGATGAAATTTTTGAAAGAATTACACAAGATGTATTTAATGCTTCACTAGCAAAGTGGTAAAATGAATAAAAAAAATTTTATAAAAATCCTTCAAAATCCTGAAAATCTAACTACGCAGGAATTATCGTTTTTAGACGAAATCAATAGTGAATTTCCATACTTTCAAATAAGCAAGGCTATTTATTTAAAGACCATGAAGGAAAATGATGATATAAAATTTAAAAAATTTCTCAGATCTACTGCAGCTTATTCCAGAGACAGAAAAATTCTTTTTGATTTTATTAATAAAAGTCAAAATCAAAATGAAAAAGTTTATTTTAACAAAAATGAAATCACAACTGTACAAAGTGAATATAAAATTATTGAAGAAGAGATTATTGAGGAAAATAGTTTTGTCAAATGGTTAAAATTATCAAACTTAAAGCCGATTGACAGAAGTAATGAAACAGAAACAATAGATAAGTTTATATCTGAAAAACCTAAATTAAAAGTTGAAGTAAGTGAGAATGAGTCAAATAATGATAAAGCAGATAATCTTAGTAATCAAGCAGGTTACATGACTGAGACATTGGCTAAACTATATTTTAATCAAAAAAATTATGAGAAAGCTATTCAGTCTTACAAAATATTAATTTTGAAATTTCCAGAAAAAAACAGTTACTTTGCAGACCAAATTAAAAAAATTAAAAGCTTAAAAAAATGAGTTCTTATTCAATATTTCTAATTCTTATAGTGATAGTTGCATTCCTTCTGGTTGTTGTAATTATGGTACAAAACCCCAAGGGAGGTGGATTATCATCTTCATTTGGTGGAGGAGGTACTCAACAATTAGGTGGAGTGAAGCAAACAACAGATTTTCTTGATAAGAGTACTTGGGTTCTTGGTGCAACCTTGATTGGACTAATATTATTATCTAATATTACATTCACACAATCTGATGCCACTAGTGAGTCTAAAGCCTTAAATACTGAAGAAATAGTTGTGGAGCCACTGCCAATTAATACTTCTGAGGAAAATACACCTGAAGACCAATAAGAATTTTACTTTTCATGTAATTTTGTCATATTTTTTGAAATGGCATGATTTGTGGAATTTTTAAATTGAATTAAATCAAATTAATCAGATATGAAATTAAATATTAAACCGCTTGCAGACAGAGTCCTAGTAGAACCAATGCAAGCAGAAACTAAAACAGCATCAGGAATAATTATACCTGATAATGCAAAAGAAAAACCACAAAAAGCTACAGTTGTAGCGGTTGGAAATGGGACTAAAGAAAATCCAATGACCGTTAAAGTTGGTGATGTTGTATTATATGGAAAGTATTCTGGAACAGAACTTAGGTTTGACGGGGTAGATTATTTAATAATGTCAGAAAAAGATATTCTGGCAATTGTGTAACAAAAGAAATTTAAAATGGCAAAAGATATAAAATTTGATATTGAAGCAAGAGATGGACTTAAAAGAGGGGTTGATGCCCTAGCCAACTCTGTAAAAGTAACGTTAGGCCCTAAGGGTAGAAATGTTATTATAAGCAAGTCTTTTGGTGGACCTCAGGTAACCAAAGACGGTGTAACTGTTGCTAAAGAAATTGAGTTAGAAAATGAACTAGAAAATATGGGTGCTCAAATGGTTAAAGAAGTTGCATCAAAGACAAATGACTTAGCAGGTGATGGAACTACTACAGCAACTGTTTTGGCGCAAGCAATCGTTAAAGAAGGATTAAAAAATGTAGCCTCTGGTGCAAATCCTATGGATTTAAAAAGAGGGATAGATAAAGCTGTTTCTTGTATTACAGAAGAGCTTAATAAACAAGCAAAGCAGGTTGGTAATTCTTCAGAAAAAATACAGCAAGTAGCTAGTATTTCTGCTAACAATGACTCAACTGTTGGGAATTTAATTGCTACAGCATTTGAAAAAGTTGGTAAAGAAGGAGTAATAACTGTTGAGGAAGCAAAAGGAACTGATACATATGTAGATGTTGTTGAAGGTATGCAGTTTGATAGAGGATATTTATCACCTTATTTTGTCACTAATGCTGATAAGATGATAACTGAACTGGAAAATCCATACATTTTATTATTTGATAAAAAAATATCAAATCTTCAGGAAATTTTACCTATTCTGGAACCTGTTTCTCAATCTGGAAGATCTTTATTGATAATCGCTGAAGATGTAGAAGGACAAGCTCTAGCAACTCTAGTGGTAAATAAACTGAGAGGGGGATTAAAGATAGCTGCTGTTAAAGCTCCTGGTTTTGGAGATAGAAGAAAAGCAATGCTTGAAGATATTGCAATACTTACAGGTGGTACTGTCGTTTCTGAGGAAAGAGGATTTTCGCTAGAAAATGCTGATTTAACCATGCTTGGAACAGCTGAAACAATTACAATTGATAAAGATAATACAACAATTGTTAACGGTGCGGGAAAAGCTTCAGAAATTAAAGCTAGAGTAAATCAAATCAAAGCACAAATCGAAACAACTACTAGTGACTATGATAAAGAAAAATTACAAGAAAGATTAGCTAAGCTAGCAGGTGGAGTTGCGGTACTATATGTAGGAGCTGCAAGTGAAGTTGAAATGAAGGAAAAGAAAGATAGAGTTGATGATGCTCTTCATGCAACAAGGGCTGCAGTAGAAGAAGGTATTGTTGCCGGAGGTGGAGTTGCTCTTGTTAGAACAAAAGAAAAATTAGCTAAGCTTAAAGCTGAAAATACTGATGAAAAAACAGGAATTCAGATTGTTGAAAAAGCTATTGAGGCTCCAATAAGAACTATTGTCGAAAATGCAGGAGGAGAAGGTAGTATAGTTATTTCTAAAGTTTTAGAAGGTAAAGATACTGTTGGATATGATGCTAAAAATGAAGAATATGTTGATATGCTCAAAGCTGGTATTATTGATCCGAAAAAAGTAACAAG
>CENP01167197.1_pt1 | contig 12726 bp, 14 predicted proteins | sample 361281 | NCBI WGS metagenome assembly CENP01 (sample SAMEA2591122, study PRJEB7988) | marine metagenome | biome: marine biome (ENVO:00000447); feature: deep chlorophyll maximum layer (ENVO:xxxxxxxx); material: saline water (ENVO:00002010), including plankton (ENVO:xxxxxxxx) | depth 70 m
TTCTCTGATTCTGCACCCACTCTATTAATAAATGCTAATGATTCCTTAAAATCTTTAAACGTAAACTCTTTTATTAATTTATTATTCAGTATTTCCCAGTTTTTATTCATAATGTTTAATTCCAGTTATTATAAGTGTTCCTTCCCAATTCTCCTTTTTTCCAAATTTCCAGGATTTTACATTTTTAAATCCTGATTCCTTAAAATATTGCTTCCATGTATTTTCAGAGATTAGTTCCATAATTGAAACCCCTGTTTTTTCTGGCCAAGAGTGGGAAACCTTATTTTCTTTATAAAAATCCATACCAACTATCAATCTTGACTTATTTTTTAACCAACTGTTGAATATGTGTTTAATGAGCTTAAGAGGATCTTTAAAATAATAGAAAACCTCCATTGAATGAACAAGATCTACTCTATTTTCCGGTCTCCAACTAAGTAGATCGTCACATTTGTAAGAATTAATTGTATCCAAACTTTTAGCTTTTTTTATCATCTCTAATGAACCGTCAATTCCGATTGCACTCGTACATTCTTTTAATTTAGAAATATCACGAACCACCCAACCGTTTCCACACCCAGCATCAATAAATGAAAATTGCTTTAGATCTTTTGTAGCGTAATTTAGCATATGTTCAACAGATGATCTATGACCCTCTTCCATTCCAACATCTTTTCCTGTTTCAGCCCATCTACCGAATACTTCTATAGGTAATTTCTTCATAGACTAAATATATATATAATCGAAATATAATAACCTGATATTACATGAAATCACTTAACAAATTGATAACAAATAGTTTATATTTTATTTGTATTTTTGAGCTCAATTAAAAATAAAAAAATGAAAAATATATATAGCTCATTATTGGTTGCATTTATAGCTTTAACTTCATGCAACTTTGGAGATATTAACTCTATTAATTCAAAAGTTTCTGAAAATGTGGGTCCATCGGATCAAGACCAGGCGACTTTTCAAAAAAATATTGATGCACATGCAACATTTGCAAAGGCTTTTAACGAAGAAAATATGGAATTGTTAATGTCAACAATGGCTGATTCTTTAAAGTGGAGCCCAGCATTTTATAATGGAAATCAAATTCTTGGAATAGAAGACTTCAAATCTCAACTTCAAGTTTATTTCGATCAATTTGATGAAGTTACATTTCATCCTGGAGAAGGTTTAATTAATGAAGATGCACCAGCTTATTGGGCTGGATCACATTATTCTTCTGGAGAAGACATGGTTACATCAAGTCCTAATGGGATGAGAGTCTATGGTACATGGTCAGCAATTCATACTGAAACAGGAGCAAAAATTTACAACAAGTATTACGGTGTTTTAAATTTTAATTCTGAAAATAAAGTTGCCGAAATATCCGATTGGATGGATATTAGCGGGATGCAAGCTCAGATTGAAAACTATTTAGCTAACAAACAGTAAATCATAAAATCTATTAAAAAACCAGGCCAAGGGCCTGGTTTTTTATTTGTAACTCCGACAGGAATCGAACCTGTATCTAAAGTTTAGGAAACTTTTGTTCTATCCGTTGAACTACGGAGCTATTACATTTGAATCCAATTGATATCACTGATTCATATGTTAACAGAGAAAAAGCAAAAGAATTTTCTTGTAGACTTAAAGGGAGCTTGAAAATATTGGTTGAAAGCTTCAAACTTGTGCCACAGAACTTTGCAAAAGTGGATCACTATCCAATGTGACCAAAAAAATCTTGAATGATTTATGCAACAGCATTTTGAGGGGCCCAATGAGAACAAGACATCTTTGGAGCAGCTTTCTTTGGATTTTCACATGTCGGAGCCTCATATCGAACACAAGTAATACAATTTGGATCATTTTTGATTGATTCCTTCATTCTAAAACTATTACAAGTGTATGTAGGGTTGACATTTACTAGATGTATTTTACACATATTCTCTGAAGAGAGATTTTCGCAATTTGAACAACTATTTCCGATTCTTATTGACATATTTAATTATTTAATAAACCAAATCTATAATTAATAAATTTTAGAATGAATATAAATAGATGGATTATAGTACTTTATATTTAGATCAGTTAAAAACAAGCTCAAAAATTTAACAATTTTTTATCTTACTAAGTAATGTTTTTTTTTATATTTTTAGATGCTTAAAATTAAAATAGAATACAAATGATAACAAGACAAGATATAGAAAATGCTCAAAAATTATGGGGAGCAGGAGTCGTCAAAATAGGCAGTTTAAAAAACAGTAGAATTGAATGTGAAACTTTCTGCAAAGATTTTCTTGATCAACTCTATGCTTTTGAATTAGGAAATGTTTTATTTAAACCTACAAAATGTGCCTTAGAACAATTTAGACCAACAAAAGAAGAGGCTCTATCCTATTTTATTTCAGGGGATGACAGAAAATGTCACGAAGACAAAGGATTTGCAATTCAACCATGGACAAAAGTTAGATTTGAAAATTCAGGAGGCTTAATTTTAGATGATAATCGTGCAATCGCGATGGGAAATTATTTCTTTACTGATACAGATGGAAATGAAGCCAAAGTTGAATATACTTTTGGCTATAAACTTATAGACGGAGAATTAAAAATAGATTTACATCATTCATCATTTCCTTTTCCCAATCCATAACATAAAAAACTACGATACAATATTTAATGAAAAAATTTAAATTAGATTTTTCGAATTTTAGGGGTGATTTTTTTGGCGGATTAACTGCTGGAATTGTCGCTCTTCCTTTAGCACTAGCATTTGGAGTAAGTTCTGGGCTGGGTCCTAGTGCAGGTTTATATGGTGCTATTTTCGTGAGTTTTTTTGCAGCTTTCTTTGGTGGTACAGAAACTCAGATTTCAGGTCCTACAGCCCCAATGACTGCTGTAAGTATGGTTGTTATTGGAGGTTTAATCGCTATAAATAATGGAGATGTTTCGAAAGCATTACCTGCAATTCTGACTATTTTTTTATTATCTGGACTTATGCAAATTTGTCTAGGAGTTATAGGATTTGGAAAGTACATCAAATATATCCCATATCCTGTTGTATCTGGTTTTATGACAGCAATAGGTGTTATAATCATAGTAACCCAAATAGCTCCAGCCGTAGGGTATTATCCTACTGAAGATGAAAATTTTGTTGAAAGGTTCAAGCCAATAGCAGAAGGAAAAATTTCGGACAATATAATTGATGAAGAAATAAAGGGTAAGGTTCTCGTTTTAGACGAAATCACTCAAACTGTCCAAAAGGCTATAAATATACCAGAAGAAAATATCTTAAAAGAGTCCAAAGCAATTGCTGGATCTGAAGCTTCTGGAGTACTGGGATCATTGAAATTTATATCAAATACACTCTCAAATATTAATATTCTTGAATTTTTATTAGCACTAGGAACAATAATTATCATTTATGGTTTCAAAAGAATAACAACAGCAATTCCTAGTACACTTGTTGCTTTACTTATAATGTCAGGAATCGCCGTTGGTTTTAAGTTAGATTATAGAGCGATTGAAACTATACCAAGCGGACTACCTTTACCTAATTTATCTATTTTTACAGAGTTCAGCCTTAGTTCAATAATACCATATATTTTTACCGCTCTAACTCTTGCATTATTAGGGGCAATTGATTCACTATTAACTTCTGTTGTTGCTGATAATATGACTAAAACAAAACACAAACCAAATAAAGAGTTGGTAGGACAAGGAATCGGAAACACAATTGGTGCAATATTTGGTGGTATTCCAGGGGCTGGAGCTACAATACGGACAGTTGTTAATATAAATGCTGGAGGAAAAACAAGAATTTCAGGGATGATAGCTGGATTAGTCCTCTTAATTATTTTATTGGCATTAGGCCCTATAGCATCTCTTATTCCTGCGGCTGTTTTAGCAGGTATTTTAATCACTGTAGGTATAGGAGTTATGGATTATAAAGGCCTCAAAGCAATTCCATATATGCCTAGAGCAGAAGTAACAATAATGTTAATCGTTTTAGTTTTGTCATCTGTTTGGAATTTAGTTTATGCAGTTGGAATAGGTTTAGTTATTGCGTCATTAATGTTCATGAAAAAAATAGGTGATTTAACAGCCAAAAGCTCATCTGTTGTTCCCTTGAAGGAGCAAGCTTGGACAGATGAAATCAACATTCCAAAAGATGTGCAGGATAAAGTTTTTGTAAAACATGTTGACGGACCATTATTTTTTGGTTCAACATCTGATTTTCAACAATTAGCAAAGCAGATTCCAAAAGAGGCGTCTATAATAATTATAAGATTAGATAAAATGCCATACATGGATCAATCTGGACTTTATGCAATGGAGGATATTTTAGTTGATCTAGTTGGATCCAAGAAAAAAGTTTTATTAGTAAATCCAACAGAGCAACCAAAATATATGCTCGAAAGAATTGATATTATTCCCAACCTTATTTCTGAAGATCAAATTTTTGATAGTTTTGATAGTTCTATGGAATGGATAAAAAATTATTTAAAGAAAAAATAATTTTAAACTTAATTAAGACTTGGATATCCTTCAGATTATTAAAAATAGGCGTTCAATAATGCCACATCAATTTATTGAGAAAGAAATTGAAGAAAAGCAGCTAGAAAAAATTTTAGACGCTGCAAATTGGGCTCCAACTCATAAAAAAACTGAACCATGGAGATTTAAAGTTTTTAAAAACGAACCCAAAGAAAATCTAGGACTTTTTTTAGCAAATAAATACAAACAAACATCAAAAAATTTTTCAAATTTTAGGTACAATAAGATAGTAAGTAAGTTTAGTCAATCATCTGTAGTCATTGCGATTTGTATGCAAAGAGATATAAATGAATCTATTCCTGAGTGGGAAGAGATAGCTTCAGTATCGATGGCAGTTCAAAACATATGGCTTTATTCAAGCTCAGTTGGAATAGGAGGTTATTGGAGTTCACCAAAATTGATTAATTTTTTGTCAGATCATATAAAGCTAGAAGAAGGAGAAAAATGCTTAGGATTTTTTCATATGGGTTATTATTCTGGAAAAATCGTGGAAAAAGTCCCGGGAAAAATTAAAGACAAGATAACCCAGTTTAAATAAAAAAAGCCCTCACACTAAATTAGGGAGGGCTTCATCAATTATACCCAACAGAATTATTCTTCTGTAACTTCTTCAACCGGATCAGCATTAGTTGCTAAAACCATTCCTGTTGCATCAAAGTAATCACCTGACTGAGCTATTTTTCCATCTTTAATGGAGAAATAATGGTATGAGTCAAGAGAAAATGATTTGCCCGAGTCTATACTATTTCCCTTCCAAGTTCCGTAAACTCTTACGCTTCCATCAGCTTTTAATGTTGTTTCATCAACTCCTGGAAGCCAGGCTCTGGCAGTAAAGGTTACATTTTCAAAACCATTCATATAATATTTAGCCTGAGCTATAATTTCATCATAGCCAACTTCTCCAACACCATATTGAGGTGATTGAAAAACGATATCCTTATCGACCATTGATTCAAATAGATCATAATTACTAGGAGATTCATAGGTGCGGATCCATTTTTCAGCGATTTCTTTATTAGTATTAAATAAAGATAAATCAGCTTCAGTTTGACATGAAATTGTAAATAAAGCTGTAAGTAGTATTAAAATTTTTTTCATTTTATTGATTTTTACATAATTAAGTCTAGCGAATGTATAAATTAAAAATTAGTTTATAAAAACTATTACTTTAAATAAATGTTTAAATTTGAGTAAATTCATATAATTTGAAGAAAAAGCTTTCTCCCTCTGTTCTTCTTGTCTTAATAGTTTATGCTTTCATGATTGTTTGTCTTTTGATAAAAGAGATTGCGGGATTATAAAAAACCCCCATGATAATTATCACAGGGATTAAATTAGAGACTAAAAATAGTCTGGCTTATTTTAAAAGCTGACCGTTGTAGTATAATATAGTATTTATAATTTTCCCTTGCTCATCAACAGTATCTGATCTGTGTAGATACAGATCTACAATTTTTGAATTTCTTTTATCCTGGAACTTCATTATCCACCACGAGAGCACTGTCATGCCATCACCATTATATTCTAGAAGATCTGGATATCCAGACTCATCGATTGAAAGTAAATTAAAATTTGCAAATACTCCTTTTTCCCACTCTCTTCTCTCTTCAATTGTCTGAAATTCACCAATTGCCATATTAATATCATAAATTCTTGCATCTGGTCCAAGCTCTTCATAGGCAGCATCAATTTCTCCTATTCCAAAATTATTCATCAACCTTCTAACCGTCCCTATATAAGGATGATCTATCCATATAGTTCCGTTGGTTCTTTTTTTGAAAGAGTTGTTATATTTTTCCAAATGGGCAGAATTAAATGACTCTAATATCCAAGATATTTTACCTTCTTTATTAAAAAGAAAACTTCTATCTATTGGTGTTTCAATTTTAAAACCATTGTCTTTATCAATTCCCTTTAAAACCTCATAAGTATAAACCCATATATTATTACCTTTAAATTCTAAAACGTCAGGATAGGCTTTTCCCTTGGGTTCAATTGAATAGTTTTTTAATTTATTACTCCAATAACTGGACCTACCCAGAAGACCATTTAAACCAACACCTTTTTGTCTTTTATTTGTACTCATTGAGTTCCAAAGCTTTACATCTTCTGCAACAAGAGATTTAATTTTTTCTTTATCTCCATTAATAAAGGCAGAGTTAAATTCTTTAACAGTTTCTAGATAAGGATGTTGATTGTATATAACACCATTTTTCTTCTTTTGAGCTTCTGCTTTCATAAAAAAAATCAAAGCAAATCCCAGATAAAATATTTTTTTCATAATAATTAAATTAAATTGTTAGACCCTAAATGTATGTTTTTTAATTATAGAAATAACTGGTTTAAAATATAATTTAATGAGATATGTAAAAACAACAACTCTATACCTGATGTCATTTTTTTACATTAATGTTGGCATAGATCATTTTATTAATCCTCAATATTTTATGTCAATTATGCCCCCAATTATTCCATGGCATATAGAGCTTGTGTATTTAAGTGGAGCTTTTGAAATACTTTTTGGGATTGGACTATTGACTAGGTTCAAAAAATATGCTGCATGGGGATTAATTTTACTTTTATTTGCTGTATTTCCTGCCAATATATATTTAATTCAAAGTGAAAGTGCTCAATTAGCCTTGGGAATTACAAAAAAAATAGCAATAATTAGAGCTCCTTTTCAAGTACTCTTTTTAGGGCTGGCTTACTGGCACTCTAAACCATAGAATTTGAGTATGTTCTGTAGCTTGGGTTAATTGGAGAAATTATTTCAAAAAGGATTACATCTGATAAAATTTTGATTTCCAATTCATCAGTGTTATGAACCTTAAAAAAAGTACCCTTATCTAATTTTTGACTATTAATTTCTAGCTTTCCAGTGATTATAAACAACGAATGAACTTTTTCCTTTATTATACCGAGGGAAGTTTTTTTAAGATTATACTTAAAGTGATGTTCTTTAATTGTTATTTCCTCAGATTCCATTTTAAAAGTGCTATCTCCATCTTTAATTATTTTAACACTTTTATTGTTACTATTTTTTATTTGAAAGCTTTCAGCCTTATAATCATTATAGCTTGCAATATTTTTAAGAGCTTTTGAAAGATCTGGATCAAACCATATTTGAAATATTTCTGAATTTTCCATAATCTCTTCAGAATGAGAAATACCATTTCCTGAGCGGATTATTTGCACGTCGCCTTTCTTGAGGTTAATCCATTTATTTTGTTTGGTATCAAAATGGTTTATACTACCTTTTAAAACAAAACTACATATTTCAAAACCTTGATGTGGATGTAAGCCAATAGTACTTTTTTTTGATTTCGTCCAAGCATGAGCCCAGTAAAAAATATTTGAATAAGGCTTTAATTTTCCACCATCACCTGGAAACCCAATGGGTTTGTTTTCTAAAATCTCACCATTGTTAAAATTACCCTTTGCTTGATCGTGAACCTGAAAAATATCTAATATCATTATTTTATATTTTTTTTAAAAATTTTGAGTAATTCATCAAACTCCTCTCTAAGTTTAGAATCAGTTATTCCAGTTCTTGTATTAAAGTTTTCGTAAAAGTTTGGGAGAGAAAATCTTGGAATAATATTTGGGTTGCCTCTTGAAATACGATTATAGGCAATTTGTAAAACCGAAAGACCTCCTCTAGAACCATCGGATGTTGACAACAAAAACATTGGTTTATTATACCAAACTATTTTTTCGATCCTAGAAATCCAATCGAAAATATTTTTAAATGCAGCAGTATAGGCACCATTATGTTCAGCAAAGGAAATAATTATTCCATCTGATTTTTTCAAATTCAATTTGAATTCATAAGCTAGCTTGGGTATTCCATGTTCTTTTTCACTATCGATACTGAAGATTGGCATTTCAAAATCATTGAGATCCATAAGATTTATTACTACATTATCAATTTGTTTTGCGGCAAAATATGAAAACTCTTTATTTATCGAGTTTTTGGATGAACTTGCCCCAAAGGCAACAATTTTTTTTTTCACACTTTAAAGATTTTGTTGGTAGTAAAAATAACATTGATTAAGTTAGAAAAATAAGATAAAGAATCATCTTTTTTCATCACTGAGATTCATTTTTTTATTTAATTCATAAACTTCTTTTGCCTTATAATTTTTTTCATTCAGCAACTCTAACTGTTTATCTAAAAGAGTCCTTTTTATTTTAAAGCTGTTTATCCAATTTGGATTATTATCTTTTATATATTTTTCAGGCAAAATATTGAAGCACTCTTCCATTGTTTTTAGGACTGCATTTAGTTGATTTGGTATCCATGAAATAATTGGAGTACCACCTGTTGCTTTTGGATATGCAGTGTTTTGCATTATATATTTTTGAACAAATTGCCAATGCCCATTTCTAAATAAATATATTTCTTCAAGAAGCTCGAGTAAAAGCTCTAATCCTTTGAAGTTTTTATTCATTTTAATTTGATCTAACAAAGAGTTGTTCAATGAAGAAAAATGTATTCGAACATCTTCTAAAAAATTTTGAATACATTTTGGGCGATAACTTCTAAGGTCTTTTAAATAATGTGTTAATTCGTTTTTTGGATAGTGGTTTATTATTCCAGAAAAAATATCCATTAATGGTATTATATTATCTTGAGCTCCAGTTTGCCCTCTATACTGTTTTGGTTCTTCTGAAACACCTTCATATATAAGACCATTACCAAAAATTTCGTTATTACCCTTGATTCCCATTATAAAAACTCTAAAATCATTATAATGCTTCCACCTTGATGCTTGCCACATTAATTGCCTTCTTTTATTTATTTTCCTCATACTTTCAATCGATAGAGCTATATACTTATTGAGATCAACATTTTTTGAATTCATCAACTTTGTAACTGATTTAACTAATGGGGGTGAATATTGATTAATATCAACATGCAGCATTATGAAACCTCTTTCATCATCCATTCCTGAAAATTTAGCTGCCATTCCTAAATTTTCCCAATTAAACCCCCCATTTAAATCAAATTTTGAATAGTTTCCAAGTGAATATGCATAGTGATAATCTAACCATGGATATACATCAAGTTTTTTGGATATAGAACAAAAAGGTTGTGCTAATTGTTTCGGAAGAGTTGTATTAGCTTTTCCGTATTTTCCCGTTTTCAAAAAAGTAAAATGAGCAGGAGCTAATGTGAAGGCAGAGCTTAAAAAAGCATAACTTCTAAATAGTGCTTGACATATAAACGGGTCTGATTCTTTTTTTACATTCTCTATGTAATTAGGAAGTTTTTTAATACTTTTTTCAATCCCTCCCTCTTTTGAAAGTAAACCAGGTGTTTTATTATCTTTTAATATTGGAAGTTCATCAATTAAATTTTGAAGAATAGAATAACGATCAGGCAATTTTTTTAAAGGCTCTCTTATTGGAAGAAAACCATTTTTAGAATTAATTTCAAAAAAACCATCAGTATATTTTTTCATTTATTTAATTTAATTTTAAAAGGTAAAAGAAAAAATTTAATTTATTCAAATATAACTTTCGAATAAATTTTTGTTACATTTTTATGATTGAATTAATTCCAGAAGCAAATAAAATTCTAAATCCAAATCTTCTTGATGGAGAGTTGCATTATTATTCGAATTTTTTATCAAAAAAAATTTCTGATAATTTATTTAATAAATTAAAAAAGACAATTCCTTGGAAACAGGATTTAATTAAAGTTTTTGGAAAAACATACGATCAACCCCGATTAACCTCTTTACATAGTACTCTAAAAAAAAAATATAGCTATTCAAGTATAACAATGAATCCTTTGGCGATGACAAAAGATTTAATTTATTTAATGACTGAAATAAAAAAAATAAATAATACCAGTTTCAATACGGTTCTACTTAACCTTTACAGGGATGGAAGCGACAGTAACGGGTGGCACGCGGATAATGAGAAAGAATTGGGAATAAATCCAGTAATTGCATCTTTGAGTTTAGGAGAATCTCGATATTTTCATTTAAAACATAGATCAAAAAAATCCCAACGCTTTAAGATAAAATTGGATCATGGAAGTTTGTTGGTTATGTCAGGTCTTATGCAACACAAATGGCTTCATATGATTCCAAAAACAAAGAAAATTTTGGGTGAACGAATCAATTTGACATACAGGAAACTAGTCTAAAATGATCTAATTAATTTGGGTAAATAATATTTTTTATGTCTGTCCAATTTACCAGTTTGATATCGTTGTCTTTCAGCAATGATCTGAATTTCGAACTTGAAATTATTTCATAGTCTAAATTTCTCCATTCAGACCCAAAAGCGATTCGATTTGAAGTAATGTCTTTAAGTTCTTTGTTATCGGTTCCTAAATGAACTATAATTTCATTTAGTCCTGGTTTTAATTCTTTAATTATTGAATGGTAATAATTTTCCCAATTTTTAAATTCAATACTTTTATCTGCCATATACAATTTTTCTACAATAACTAGATTTTTTGGCTTTGAAAAGTTTTTATCAAAATGAGGAGATAATTCTTTGGGAACAAATGCAGGAAGATTGTTTTTTTCAGCGATCTCCAAATAAACTTTGAAAATTTCAGGTGAAAAAAATAGGGCCCCTTCATGACTATCAATATGGGATGGAATGATTCCAAGTGATTTGGCATAATCTATTTGACTTTGGAGTTCTATTCTCACTTCCTCTGGCTTTGCATTTTTAATAAAGTTTTTTTTCTTTTCATAAAAATTTCCATACTCATCAATCATTGAGGCTATGGAATCTTTAGGACTAATTCCATCCCATTTATAATTTTCCCATTCCGCGGTGACTGTAAGATGAAGTCCAATATCTAGATTAGGATTTTTTATAAAATGTTTTGCAACTTCCTTTACCTCTGGCGTTGGCATCATAATGCTTGCAGAGTTAACATAATTACTATCTAGAGCTTTTAAAGAAAGCTCATTTACAGAGCGAGATAATCCCAGATCATCTGCATGTATTATTAGAAGTTTATCATTTTCACTAAATCCAAGTAATTGATTTAGATTCTCATATTGCGATATTTCATTTTTATTTAATATAAAATTATAAGCAAGTTTGAAATCATAAATTGGAACATCGATTGAATTAAGGTAAATTCTTACACCTAAAATTAAAATCAAAACTGTAAATGAAAAGAAAATAAATATTTTTAAAGCGACTTTTTTCATATTCTTAGATTAGAACTCTCATATTAAAATAGATAAAATTTCCAATTAGAACTAAACTTAATTTTTTATAAATTAGATAATTATTGAATAAAATTTAAAAAAGATAAATAAAAATAAATTATATGCATAGCAGAAGAGATTGGTTGCGATCCTCTATAGGTTTGGGTGGACTTTTATTGGCTCCAGAATATGTCCTTTCCAGTGAAGAAATAAAAAAATTTAACCCTAGATCCCTATCTAAAACAATTAAACTTAGCTCTAATGAAAATCCATATGGACCCTCTGAAGCTGTACAAAAAGCTGTTATCAAAGCTTTTGAAAACGGATGTCGATATCCATACAGTTATTCAGATGCTTTAGCAATTAAACTAGCAAAGAAGCATGGTGTTGAGCCTGATAACATAATTATTACTGGAGGGTCAACTGAAGGTTTGAAAATTACTGGCTTAACTTTTACTAAAGGAGGAGGAGAAATTATAGCAGGTAAACCAACCTTTTTAGCTATGATGGATTTTGCAGAGCAATGGGGAGCCAATATAAATTGGATTCCAGTTGGAGAAGATAAAGGTTATGATCTAAATGCAATTAATGATCAAATCAATAACAATACAAAGTTGATTTTTTTGTGTAATCCAAATAATCCTACCGGGACAGTAATTCCTAAAAGTTCATTAAGAGATTTTTGTACTTCAGCTAGTAAAAAAGCGATTGTATTTAGTGATGAAGCATATTATGATTTCATTCAGACGCCAGATTATCCATCAATGGATACACTTGTAAGGGAGGGAAAAAATGTGATTGTTTCAAAAACATTTTCAAAAATATATGGTTTAGCTGGATTTAGAATAGGGTATTTGATAGCACCATCTCATTTGTCAAAAAAAATAAGAGAAAATGTTGTAGCTATGAGTAATGTCCTTGCTATTGCTGCTGCTGACAAAGCACTTGAAGACAAGGAATTTTATGATTTTTCTTTAAGTAAAATTAAAGAAGG
>CENP01090100.1_pt1 | contig 12724 bp, 12 predicted proteins | sample 361281 | NCBI WGS metagenome assembly CENP01 (sample SAMEA2591122, study PRJEB7988) | marine metagenome | biome: marine biome (ENVO:00000447); feature: deep chlorophyll maximum layer (ENVO:xxxxxxxx); material: saline water (ENVO:00002010), including plankton (ENVO:xxxxxxxx) | depth 70 m
TATATTTTAGAATATTAATAATTAGTAAATTATCTAATAAAAACAGATATATATAATTAATATTAAAAGTAATTTATTGATAAAAACTGAGGCTCTTAATGTTAAAAGGAACAAAATTTCAATTAAAAGTATGGAGACAAATAAAGAAAATACAAAAAGGGAAGATTAAAACATATTTGCAGATAGCAAAAGCTATAAAGAAGCCAAAAGCAGCTCGTGCGGTGGCCAATGCGTGTGGAAAGAACCCCTATCCTATTAGAATTCCATGCCACAGGGTCATTCGTTCTGATGGGCTTCTTGGGGGTTACTCAAGTAAAGGCGGTAAGCGCAAAAAAATAGAATTATTAAAAAAAGAAAAAGTTAAACTAAAACTTTTTAACTAAAATATTTCAAGGCTAAATAAACTACAATTGGGACTGTGATAAATGACATTATTGTAGAAACTACAATCATGCTTGCTATGTTATCAACTATCTTTTTTGGTGAGTAAATTGATCCAACCAGATAATTTAAAACAGCACTAGGCATAGCGCACTGTATTAAAAAGACCCCTGCCGCATAACCACTCAAATTTAAATATTTGATCAAATAAAAACCAATAATTGGACCGATTAAAACTCTTGCAAAAGATGAAATTAGCGCATGATTAAAAGAAAAAACTTTTAATCTAGTAAGTGCAATTCCTAAGGACATTAAAATTAAAAAGATAGTGGCATATGTTAATAGTTCGGTTGTATTGATTACAAAATTTGGGACAGGTAAATTGAAATAAATAAATACTACGGATATAAGTATAGCATAAAAAGGAGGGCTTTTGACTATTACACTTAAATTAAATTTTTTACTTGCTAAAAATACTCCTAGTGTAAAATGAAATAAAATTATTATAGATGATATAGCTCCAGCTACTCCAAGACCTTGAGAGCCATATGCGAATAGACATATTGGTAAACCCATATTACCAGTATTTGGTAAAATAAAAGGAGGCAATTCCATAATGATATCTTTTTTTAATGCGAAAAGAAAAAAAACTCCAATTATAGAAAAGCACAAGATCGCTAAGAAATAATATATAAAATATGATTTGAACAAATCAAAAGTTAATCCAGTTGTCGCCACTGAGTAAAAAATTATTGCGGGAGAACCTATGTTAGCACCAAAATTTGTTATAAAGGTTGTGTCAAGTTTCGGGTTTTTTCTTCCAAGATAGTATCCAATACCAACTACAAAAAAAACAGGGAATACAACCTCAACAAGCTTAAGATATAAATCCATTATATTCTTGCTTTATATTCTCTCTTTGTAGTTTTGTTAAAATTAATAGCTTTTTCGAATTCCATCAAACGTTTGTAAATAGACCTTAATTCAGTAATTCTTGTCCAATTTTGTAAAAAGAGTGAGAAGCTACTTTGAACTTCTCTAAAAGCACTAGATGTTTGAATTAAAACTCCCAATGTCATAGCTCCCGTGAATAAACCTGGTCCCATTAACAGATATGGAACTATAATCATTGACTGATTATACATAATTAACCATAGATCAAAATATCCATAATGTAAAAAAAGTCTGTGATAATTAAATTTGATACCAGTAAATAATTGAAGAATTGTTGGGGCTTTTACATAGTTCCTTCTATCATCCTCTCCATAAACCAATTCCTTTCTAAATGCGGCCTCAACTTTTTGGTTATTATATTCCAATCCAGGTAATTTAATTCCAACTAACCAGCTGACAATTAGTCCACCTAAACTTGCTGTCAAAGATACCCATACTAAAGATCCAGTAATATCTTTAAAAAAAGGAATAACAACATTAGTAGATAAACCATAAAGGATAGGTATAAAAGCAATCAATAACATTATTGCTCTTATTACCTGCAAGCCTATACTCTCAACAATTTTAGCAAAATTCATGCAATCTTCTTGTATTCTTTGAGATGCGCCTTCAACTTTAGCGTCTACATTTCTCCAATATGGCATGTATGAGAAAGTCATTGCTTCCCTCCATCTGAAAGCCCACAACCTGGTAAAATAATTTGTAATTGTGTAAATTATTACATAGGGAATAGCTAATTTCATAAATAATATAATGCCATCGTAAAATTCTGACAATTCTCTTTCTGGGGCTTTTTGGAGTAAATCGTAAAAATCCTTATACCATTCATTAATTTTAACATCTATCCATGTTTGCGATAGAAGAGATAAAATTATAAATAAAAATCCTCCCCAGGACCAAAGAAGCCATTTTCTGTCTGTAAAAAAACTACGCCACATAATTAATTTTTAGTAAAGTTATCTGCATATGATTTAATCACAAATTCTCTTTTTTTTGGTTCAATAACTTTGAAATCAATATTATTTAACTTTGCATATTCTACAGCCTTTTCTTTTGATGAAAATTCTAAAATAACTTCACTCATTGTGTCATCAGACGTCTCCCACCCCATTAAAGGGTTAGTTGCGGAATCTCTTGTATAAAATTCTAATATCCAGTTCTTAGTTTTTCCTCTGCCCGATTGCATAGCTGTTTTAGTAGGTATATATATTTTTGCTTTTTTCATGACATTAATTACTCAGTATTAATATTTTTATAACATATTTGTAAATAAAAGGATTTGGTAATTTTATCATATCACTTAGTAATATTTAAATATGAATAGCTTATTTTGCATTTAATAAGGTCAAACCAATACTTTATACTTTTTGTATTAGGTTCGCTTAATGGTCCATCGAACTCTTTACATGAAATTATGCCATTTACAAATTTACCACCATTGAGATAGTATTTTACAAAAAAAGATGGTGTTATACCCCATTTTTTTAAAAATGTTTTTGAGCCTTTATTTCTAGTTAAATTTTTTTTCTTTCTTAAAACCAATGATCCAAAATGATATACTTTAAAATCACCTAATCCTTTAAAAACTCTTACACCTGATTTCCAAAGCTTCATATTTAAATCTGGGTCAGAACCAATCCCGGGATTAAATTCTTCACTAAACCCGCCTACTTTATTCCAATACTCTTTATGAATTAGATGTGGCGCCCAATGAGTGCCCTGATGATTAATAAATTTAATGTCTTGATATTCGTTTAATAATTTTTCTTCATCAAAATCTTCAAATGTATTACCATAATCTAATTTGATATGTCCCCCGTTTTTTTCTATCATAGTTCCAGATATGTAATACGCATTACTCTCTTGACTTTTTATTTCTTTTTCCAAAATCGTATCCCAATACGGACAGAAATACATATCATCATGACTATAAAGAATGTAGTTAGTACTAGATTTTGAAGCAGCTAAATTGGTGCCAGTACACAATCCTGAATTATCTTTAGTATAAGTATATTTGAGATTATTTTCTTTAACATAACTTAAAGTTCCATCTGTCCCTTCATTAATATGTATTATAATTTCATGACTGTATTTTGAATTTTTTTTAATGCTGTTAATACAGATTTTAAGATAATCTAAATTATTAAAAGTAGGTATAATGATAGAAAACATTATTTTTCCCAAAAGAATTTTTTCTTTATAGAAGTACCTAAAGACCTATTAATAATATAATCTGCTACTAAAGTTGAATTAAAATATTTTAAATATTTATCTTTGCCATTTTTTGCTATTTTTCTTCTCAGCCTATCATCTCGTGTGATTTTAAGAATTTTTTCTGATAAGTCGCTTACATTTTTGTAAAAAACCATTTCTTTATCATTAAAAAAGTCTTTGTATTGAGTTTTCTCATCAATCAATGTTACTAAACCATTACCAATGATTTGAGTCAGTCTATCACTGCTATAGTACTTAATTGGAGCGCCCCTACTTAAATTTAAGCCCATCTTAGAATTTGAAATAGTTTTAAAATAGTGGTCGGCCCAAATCGGTTGGATTTGTTTTACTCCATATACATCAAACTTAACATCTTTGGTAATTTTCATTAGTTTGCTTATAAAAGAAGATCTTTCATCGTATTTGCCTGATTTCAAAACACCTCTATGAACTCCGTGGCTTAGAGCAAAAAATACATCCATATTACAATTTTTATTAAAATTACTTAAGGTTTCGAAAGAACTATCAGCAGGATTTGGTATAAAATAATTTTGAATTTTTTTTGGTAAAAAACCTAAAACATCTGGACTGGTAGTTAAGAAATTTGCTTCAATAAATTCACTCTTATCAAGAATTCTTCTCTTATTTCTTTCAAAGTCTGGCCCCTGTTTATTTAAAGGATCAAGAAACCATTGAGATATTTTTAAATTTGGATAATCATCCTTGAGTTCACCAAGAGTTTGAGAAGATATTAAATCCGCATGTCCTAAAACTATCAGATCTGGTTTGTAATTGTAGCAAGTAGCTTTAAGTTTTTCATTCAAACTTTTAGCACCAGTAATGTCTCTGTAGTTTTTGTAATATTTTTGAATATCACGATCGCTAAATTCTAATATACTATGTCCCAGTCTTATAAAACCATTATTTAATCTTCTGCCAGTGTTAAAATATAATCTCCCATCGTGTCTTTCATTAAAATTTGTAACGTGTAATATTCTTAATTTTTTATTCTTGTTTTTTAAAAAGAAATACTTATCAGAATATAATTTTAAATCTCTAAATGAGTCAATTTTTTCACTTATAAATTTATGATTTAAATAGAAGTTTTTGTAGGAAAGTTTCTGTAAATTAAGCCTTAACTTTTTATTATTTATAAGTTTTTTAATTTCTTTATAAAGATTTGAAGCTGTTAACTTGTTCAGAATAATACCATTTGTTATCGTTTCAGGAAGACCTCCCCTGTTACTGATTACAACAGCGCAACCATTAGATGCAGCCTCGAGACTTGTCCTACCAAATGGCTCCTCCCACCTGGAGCAGATAACAGCGATACTTGTTTTTTTATATACATCTATGACTTTACTATGACGTAAGAAACCATATTTAATTAAATTTTTATGCTCGAAATTAATTTTATCCCTTTGTTCATCGCCTATAACTAAACCCTTCCAATTCTTGTAATTGTTTAATATTTTGATGATTGCCTTACCAAAAATATCGTAACCTTTTGACCTATTTAACTTACCAACAAAAGTTATCCAATTTTTTTTATTCTTAAAATCAACAGTACTTTGTTTAGCAGATTGAAAAATTACCAGTAGTTTTTCACTACTAACAAATTTACTATGCATTCCTTGTAAAAATCTTTTTCGTGACCAATTACTATTAAAAACAATTTTATGACAAATATTTAGCAAAGCCTTCCTATCTGCAATAGATTTTGATCCATTCATTGTAAGAGGGTCGTTATGAAAATAAAGAATATATGTCCTTTTATTTAAACTATCTTTTAAATAATGAAGATAGTTAGGTCTATTATGGATTTCTATCAAATCTGACTTATTAATTTTTTCCAATTTTGTAAATGCTTCTACATATTTTTTACTTTGACTTTGAAAAAGTGATTTTGAAAGTGGAATATTACAATATTTTAATTTAAAAATATCTTTGAAGTTGGTATGCCCAAAAATTGTTATTTTTTTTTTATATTTACTAATTTTTGTTGTATCATTTACAAACAGCGATACTGCCCCTGGATAAGTTGGTGAAAAATTTTCTTTATATGGTAAAAGAATTGATATTTTCATTTGTATTTGTTTTTAATTTTTTTTCTTAAAGCTTTATTTTTCTTTATATAATATTCTCTAGAAATTGCTTTATTTTTTGATAGCATTTTTTCCTTATAAATTAGCTTCCATTTTCTACCACGAGTAAACTTTGCTCCCTTTCCAATATTATGTAATCTGATTCTGTTTCTTAAATTATTAGTGTACCCAACATAAGTTACAGGATTGGCTCCTAATGATTTGAGCATATAAACATAAAAGCTCATTTTAATTGAGATTATTAATAACTATAATTATCCTGAAAGACCAAGGTGTGTATACTTGATATTAAGATAATCTTTTATTCCTACTGAACCTCCTTCTCGACCATAACCAGTTTGCTTAATGCCTCCAAATGGCGTTTCAGCAGTCGCAACTACAGGCGTGTTTACAGCAACAACTCCTGTTTGAAGTTGCTCAGAAGCTTTGTAAGCTTTTTCCATAGAATTGGTACAAACGTATCCTGCTAAACCACAGTCATGTTTATTTGCTCTTGTAATTACTTCATCAAAATTTTTAAACGTTGTAATTGCTGTAATAGGGCCAAAAGGCTCTTCTGTCATAACTGTAAAGTTATCTTTAACATTATCAATTATAGTTGGCTCGAAAAAGTATCCTTTATTGAATCCAGCAGGTCTTTTACCGCCGTAAAGAATTTTTCCACCTTCTTTTTTAGTTTTTTCAACTAGATTTTCAATTTCATTCAATCTTTTTTTAGTAGTTATAGGACCCAAGTTAACACCTTCTTGTAGGCCGTTTCCAATTTTAAGTTTTTTTGTTTTTTCAATAAAATTTTTTGTGAATTCTTCTTTTTTACTCTCGTGAATGTAAAATCTACTCGGGGATATGCAAACTTGACCATTATTTCTGTACTTTGATGCAATGGCCATATCTGTTACTTTGTCAATATTTGAATCCTCAAAAACTATAAATGGTGCATGACCGCTTAGTTCCATTGTTACTCTTTGAACTTTATCTGCGGCTTTTTTTAAAATTAATTTGCCAACTCTAGTAGATCCTGTAATTGAAACTTTTTTAATTATATCTGACATTATTAATTGATTTGATATTTTTTCTGGATCTCCAGATAATAGGTTTACAACACCAGGAGGAATTCCGGCGTCGTTTACAATATTCATTAATTCCATAACTGAACCTGGAGTGATAACGTCCGGCTTTACAATAACTGAGCAACCGGCTGCAAGAGCAGTTGAAATTTTTCTAGATGCTAAAATAATAGGAAAATTCCATGGGACTAACGCTGCAACAACACCAATTGGTTGGTATATAACTTGTACTCTCGTATCTTCAAACCTGCTCTCAACAGTTTGACCGAAAATTCTTTTTGTTTCTTCGGAATTCCATTCAAAGATATCAGCTGCTCCTGTAACCTCACCAACGCCTTCTACAAGAGGTTTACCAACTTCTATGGCAAGCCATTTAGCAAGATCATTTTTTCTTTTACGAATTAAATCAGCTATTTTTCTGATTTTAGCTGACCTTTCCCAGGCTGGAGTTTTTTTCCAAATTTCAAAACCTTTATCTGCAGATTTTAATGCTTTGATAACATCTTTTTCACTGGCTTTAGAAGCCTTACCAATAATTTCTTCTGTTGCAGGGTTTATAACATCATAAGTGTTATTATTTTCTGAGGGTTGCCATTTACCATCTATAAATTGACCAAAATTTGAATACATTTTACTTAAACTATCCTATTACATTTACTTGTGAGATACAACTTTATGAATTTGTTCACCAAGTTTATCAATACCAAGTTTTACTTTATCCCCCTCTTTAAGAAATATAGGCGGACTCATGTTTTCCCCTACTCCCGGAGGTGTTCCCGTGCAACATATATCACCAGGCAGTAAACTCATACAATGACTCATGTATGAAACGAGTTTTTTTACATTAAAAATCATTTTTTCAGTATTGCCAGTCTGCATTCGTTTTCCATTTAATTCTAAAAACATATTTAATTTTTGGTAATCAGGTAATTCATCTTTGGTTAAAATGTAAGGACCTATAGGACCAAAAGTATCAAAACCCTTGCCTTTATCCCATGTAAGCCCTTTATTTTTTTGAAAATTTCTCTCACTAACATCGTTAACAAGAAAAAAACCAAGAATATGATCGAGTGCCTGATCTTCGTTAACATATAAAGCCTTTTTCCCAATTACAAATCCTAATTCAACTTCCCAGTCTGTGTGTTGAGAGTTTTTTGGAATTATAATTTCATCGTTTGGTCCAGTTATACAATTTGTGAATTTTGAAAATATTATAGGTTCTTTAGGTATTGGTAGATTTTGTTCTTCTGCATGATCTTTGAAATTTAATCCAATTCCAATAAATTTCGAAGGTTTTGAAACACACGCCCCAATTCTTCCATCTGGGTTTAATTTATTCAACTTGCTTAAATCAGTTTTCTTTATTTCACTTAAAGTATTAAAATTTAAAGTTTCTGGATTAAAATCTTTAATTATAGGTGATAGATCTAAATAATTATTGTCTTTATCAATTATAGCTGGTTTTTCTTTATTAAAGTCTCCAATCCTACATAATTTCATTTAGCTACTCCTTATATAAATTTTGGCGGTCCCTAGGGGAATCGAACCCCTCTTTGCAGGATGAAAACCAGCTGTCCTAACCGATAGACGAAGGGACCTTGTTTTTGATGTTCTTATTAACAGAAATGTCATCGATAATAAACTCTACATTTTTTTTACCTTTCCACTCATTAAGGCTTAACTTTCCTGCAATGTTAAATGTTTTTGGGGATTTTTTCAGTAGATAGGCGCCAATGTCATTTTCTACTGCATTAAAAGCAATGGTTTTAATGTTTGAGCCGTCTGGACCCAACAGAACTGATTTAACATGTTTTTCGCCTACTATAGAGGAATTTACAGATTTTAAATTTTCTATACTAAATTTCGGTTCTGGATTTCCAGATCCAAAAGGTGATAAATAATCTACTTTTTCATAAAAATCTATATTTAGAGCGGAAGGAGATATTACACTATCTATAAAAAGATTTTTTTGATTATTTATATCAATATTTATTGTCTGAAACTTTTTATTTATAAATGATTTAAAACTATCAATCTGATTTATATTAATTGTAAAGCCGCCAGCCATTTTATGTCCGCCGCCTTTAATTAAAATCTTATCTTGGACTGCGCTAATAATAGCCTTTCCAATGTCAAAACCAACCACTGATCTAGCCGAAGCTTTACCAATATTATTATCTATTGAGATAATAATTGTCGGTTTGTTGAACTTGTCTTTAATTTTTGAAGCAATGATTCCAATTATTCCTTCGTGCCAATTATTACCTGTTAAAACAATTACAGAGTCACAAAGATTTTTGGATATTGAGCTGTTCAAACTATTTAGTAAATTATTTTCTAAATCTTTTCTCTCATTATTAAACCCATCAAGGTCAGAAACCAGTTTAAAAGTTTTTCTTGAATCAGTACTTAATAACAATTCAGCACCATGCGAACATTTTCCTACTCTTCCACCAGCATTAATTCTTGGCCCTATAACATAACCTAAATGATAAGATGAGGGAGTGGTTTCAATTTTACAATATTCAAATAAAGTTTTTAATCCTAAATTTTTTTTACTTTTTAAAATTTTTAATCCTTGTTTAACAATAGCTCTATTTAATCCTACTAATGGAACAACATCGCAAACTGTGCCTAATGAAACTAGGTCTAAGTAATTAATGAGATTTGGTTCTTTAATGTCATTTTTAAGAAACCAGTTATCGTCTCTTAATTTCCGATTTAAAGCTACAAGAAACATGAAACAAACACCAGCAGCGCATAAATAATTAAGTTCCGAAGTATCATCTAATCTATTTGGATTTACGATTGAAAAAGCCTCTGGAAGTTTAACATCTGATTGGTGATGATCTAGGACTATAACATCAGTATTTAATGATTTTGCAAAGTTTATAGGTCTGAATGATAATGTGCCACAATCAACTGTAAAAATTAGTTTTGAACCACCGTCAATTAGTTTTTTGAAACCTTTTTCGTTAGGCCCGTATCCTTCACTTTTTCTATCAGGGATATAAATACTAAAGTCATGTTTTATAACTTTAAAGAAATTACCTAATAATGCAGTAGATGTAGCACCATCAACATCATAGTCACCAAAAATTCCTATTTTTTCTTTGTTTGTTATCGCTTGGCATGTACGCTGTACAGCTAAATCCATTCCTTTCAACTTGAGAGGATTTGGTAAAATATTTTTTATTGTTGGGTTTAAAAAGTTTTTTACACTTTCTTTTTTAACCTTTCTTATAGCTAATAATTTAGAGGTAATCTCATCTAAAAAAAAATTATCTTTAAAATAATTAAGATCATTGCTGTCAAATTTTTTAAGAATCCAACTTTTTCCTGTTAAAGAATTAAAGTTCATTTTTTGTGTAAATTTGTAACTTTTTTATTTGTTTTTGAATCTTTATGTAAAACAAAGGTTGTTGCTGAAAAACTATCTGAATTATTTACAATACCTTTAACTAAATCTCCATCGGTAATTCCAGTGGCACAAAAAATTACGTCACCTTTTACAATTTCTTCAATATTATATTTTTTGTTAATATCCTTTATTCCGAGTTTATGAGCTCTTTTCTTCTGTTCTTCATCTAGAACTAATCTTGTTTGAATTTGTCCTCCTAAACAACTTAAAGCAGCTGCTGCTAGTACTCCCTCTGGACCTCCTCCAATACCTAAATAAATGTCGTTCTTTGAATTTTTATCTATTACTGATATGGCACCACTGACATCGCCGTCAGATATAAAATTAATATTAACTTTCATCTTTTTTAAACTTTCTACTATTTTTTTATGTCTGGGACGGTCTAACAAACAAGCATTTAGTTGATCTGGTTTAATATTTTTTGCTTCAGCTAAAATCTTAATGTTAGTTTCGACACTGTTATCTAAATCTAATAAATTAGGAGGCAAATTTGAACCTACTGCTATCTTCTCCATATAAGTGTCTGGTGCAGACAAAAGGTTTCCTTTTTTTGTTGCTGCAAGAACAGAGAATGAGTTAGGAAGATTTTTTGCTACAAAATTTGTGCCTTCTAAAGGATCGATTGCAATATCTATTTCCTCACCCTTATTAGTACCGACCTTTTCTCCTATATATAGCATTGGTGCTTCGTCCATTTCACCTTCTCCAATAACAACAGTGCCTTTCATTTCAATTTTATTTAATTCTTTTCTCATTAAATCAACCGCACCCTTATCCGCAGCGATTTTATCACCTTTACCTATAAATAAAGAAGCTCCATAAGCCGCTTTTTCTGTAGCTAAAACAAACTTGTTTAATAGATTAATACTTAAACTCATTAAATATTTTCTATTCTAATCAATTTTGGTTTTTTTAAAATGAAATTTTTCTTACTTAACTGAGTAACTATTTTAGTCAGTTTATCATCTTTAGACTCATGAGTAATTATTGTTATAGATGAGTACTTTTTGGAGTTATACGGACTTTGAATTAACCTTTTAATTGAAACACTATTTTTTGCCAATATTTTTGTGATATTTGAAAGAACTCCATGTTTATCAACTACTTCCAATCTTAAATAAGATGAAAAATTTTTACTATTAATTTTTTCAAATCTTAATGATCTTCTTTTTTTGTAAGGTATTACAAATGGAAATTTTATGTTTCCGCGCATTATAGATGAGATATCAGAGATTAAAGCGGATGTAGTTGGTTCTGGGCCAGCTCCCTCACCTTGAATCACTGTTTGTCCTGCAGGTTTTCCCTCAATAATAACGGCATTTAAAACACCATCTATTTTTGCGATATATGAGTCTTTCTTGATTAAACAGGGATGAACACGTTGTGTTATTTTGTTATCTTTAAACTCTGATATTCCAATTAATTTAATCTTATAACCTAACAAGTTGGCATTTGATATGTCTATGTGATCAATATTATTTATTCCTTCTAAATGTATGTCTTTATTATTAATATAAGAATTAAAACATAGCGAAGTTAAAATTTCTAACTTAGAAGCTACATCTTGACCATTAATATCTGAAATAGGATTAGATTCCGCATATCCAAGTTGTTTTGCCTTTTGTAATGCTGATTTGTATTCAATATTTTGTTTGTCCATAGAGGAAAGAATAAAATTTGAAGTACCATTAAATATACCATAAATTTTTTGTATAGAATTAGCTATTAACCCTTCCTTTAAAGATCTGACAATTGGAACACCCCCACACACTGCAGCTTCGAATTCTAAATTAACTTTATTATTCTCAGCAATTTTTGATAATTTGTCACCATGTTTAGCAATTAGAGCTTTATTAGCAGTTACAACATGTTTTTTATTTTTTAAAGCAGCAAAAACCAACTTTTTGGCAGCTCCATCAGAACCTCCGATTAATTCAACCACAATATCAACTTTAGGATGGCTAGCTGCATCCAGATAATTTCCAAGCCATTTTGATTTTGGAATATTTATACCTCTTTTCTTTTGTTTATTCTTTGCAGATACGAAAATTACATTAGGGGCAATACTAGTTTTTTTTCTCAGTAAATTTCTCTTTTTTAGTAAATATTTATAAAGATAAGATCCTATAGTTCCCAAACCTATAATAGCTATGTTTATATTCTTTTTATTCATATTTTCACTCTATAGAAAGATTTGGATAATCTTTATTTTTTCCAACTTTCATCAAAAAGTCAGAAATCTCATCTATCTCACATTTATTTAAAAGAGAACAAATCTCTTCATATTGAACAACTTGTTTGTTAATTTCTTTGTCAACTTTATCTTTTTTAGTTTCTTTTACAAGTTTCTTTTCTTTAAAAGTATCTTTTCTAGCTTTAACTAGTTTATTTTCTTCTTGTAATTTTTTCTTTTCTTCTTTTAACTTTAATTTAGCATTTTTTTTTTTCTCGATTAGATTTTTATTTTTAATTTTTTTTAAATTTTTTATTTTTTCTTTCTCTTGTTTTTTTCTCAATTTAACTAATTTTTTCTCTTCAGCAAGTTTCTTTTTGATAATCTCTTTTTCTTTTTTAGATAATAT
>CENP01074037.1_pt1 | contig 12723 bp, 10 predicted proteins | sample 361281 | NCBI WGS metagenome assembly CENP01 (sample SAMEA2591122, study PRJEB7988) | marine metagenome | biome: marine biome (ENVO:00000447); feature: deep chlorophyll maximum layer (ENVO:xxxxxxxx); material: saline water (ENVO:00002010), including plankton (ENVO:xxxxxxxx) | depth 70 m
TGAGAGTTATAAAAAATCAAAAAGTTTTATCTTTTGATATTTTAATATAATTTTCTACTGCACTTTGTCCAAACTTCCAAAATATTAAAGGTGTTAATAGTAATGTAAATAAAGTTGACCCTAATAAGCCTGAAAATATTACTATTGCTACGGGGTTTAAAATTTCCTTACCAGTTTCCCCTGTAGCTAAAACCAAAGGAGATAAAGCTAAGATAGCTGTAGATGCAGTCATAAAAATAGGAACTAGTCTTTCCTGAGTTCCTCTCTTAATCATTTTTAAAGAAAATTTTTCATTTTCCTTTAGAGCTAAATGTAAATAATAAGAAATTAATAAAATATTATTCCTTGAAGAAATTCCTATTAGAGTAATAAATCCTATCATAGTGGCAATAGATAGAACACCGCTACTAAAATATATTCCTATAATAGCCCCAATAAATGAAAAAGGTATGGCTAACATAACTTGGAGTGATAAATTTGTTGATTTAAAATGAGTATGTAAAGCAATAAACATACCTATAAATGAGAGCAGACTAAGAAGTAAAATTTTTTTTTGTGCTTTAGATTGGTTTTTAAATTCGCCATCATAACTTATGAAGTAGCCAGATGGTAGATTGATTTTTTTGTCTAAGGTACTTTTTATTTCTTTAACAACACTAACTACATCTCTGTTTTCCGTATTAGCTTGTATAACTATTCTACGGCTAAGGTTCTCTCTATTAATATTATTTGGTCCTTTAGCCTCTTCTATATCTGCGAATAAATTTAAAGGAACGATAGTTCCTCTTATAGTATCAAATGGTATTTTTCCTATATCGGCAATATTTTTTCTTGAATGATCATCTAGTCTTAAGATTACATCATATATTCTATTACCATCTATAATACTGGTTATGGTTTTACCTTGAAGAGCTAGCTCTGCATGCTTAGCTGCTTCTCCTATCATAACTCCATGTTGCTTTGCTTTATCTCTATCAAATAAAATATGAATTTGTGGAATTAATAGTTGTTGCTCTACTTGTAAATCTACAATACCATCTATTTGATTAATTAGGTCTTTTACTTCATTAGCTTTAATTCTTAGTAAATCTAAATCATCTCCAAATATCTTTATTGCTATTTTTGCTTCTATTCCAGAAGTAATAAAATCAATTCTATGAGAAATTGGTTGCCCAATATTTACTGCTATGCCAGGTATCAAACTAAGTTTATTTCTAATATCTGTTATAATTTCTTTTTTTGTACGTGATGTTTTTTTTAATTTCACTTCTAATTCTGAAGTATTTATATTCAAAGCATGTTCATCCTTTTCACTTCTGCCAGTTTTGCGACCAGTATACAATACTTCTGGAATTTCTAGTAATAGTGCTTCAGTTCTCATTCCTATTCTGTTGGACTCCAAAAGAGATGTGCCAGGAGGAAGAGCAATATTTATAGTAAAACTCCCTTCATTGAAATCTGGTAAAAATTTTCTACCAAAGTTAGGAACCAAAGTAATTGTTATAATCATTAATATAGTTACTGAGAAAAAAATAACTTTTGGATATGCTAGTAACAAATCAAATATGCTTGAATGACTTTTTTTTAAAATTCTTATTAACCAACTTTCCTGTTTTTTATAAATGTTTTTCATGTTTGGCAGAAGATAAGATGATAAAGCTGGTGTTAAAGTTAGAGAAACAATTAAAGATGCAATTATAGCTGTGATATATGATATTGCCAAAGGTGCAAAAATTTTTCCTTCTAAACCACTTAATGAAAAGAGAGGTAAAAAAACTAACATAACTATAAAAGTAGAAAAAATAATAGTATTTCTAATTTCTTTTGAGGCCTCAAATATTACTTTCATTACTGGTTTAGGATCAATCATATTTTTATTCTGACGTAATCTCCTAAAAATATTTTCAACATCAACAATAGCATCATCAACTAATTCTCCTATAGCAATAGCTAGTCCGCCTAATGTCATAGTATTTAAACTCATATTAAAAAATTTAAAAATAATAAAAGTTACAACTAATGATAAAGGTATGGCTATCAGAGTAACTGCCGTAGTTCTAAAATTTAATAAAAAAAGAAATAATATTAGTGCTACTAAAATAGAACCATCTTTAATAGCATTGGCTACATTTTTTATAGCATTTTCTATAAAGTCAGATTGTTTAAAAATATTAGCATTTATTATCACCTCATTTGGAATAGTTTGTCTAATTTCTTCAAGTTTTTTATTAATATCCTTTGTAAGTTTTATTGTGTCTGTGCCTGGCTGTTTTGATATAGCTAATAAAATACCTGCTTTTCCATTAATAGAGGCATCGCCTCTTTTTGTAACAGGGCCACTAATTTTTATTTCTGCAATATCTGCTAAGGTTAGGGAGGGCATTTCTGGTGATACTTTTTTAGCAATTACTGTTTTCTTTAAGTCATCTAAGGAAGATATTCTTCCCACATTTCTAATTGAATACTCTTTATATGAGTCTTTTAGAAATCCTCCTGTAGTATTAATATTTGCATTTTCTAAAGCTTCTTGGACTTGATGTATGGTGACGCCAAAGTTTATAAGTTTATCTGGGTTAATTAAAACGTGATATTGTTTTAAATCTCCTCCTATAGCTGTTATTTTAGATATACCACTGATGCCTAATAAATTTTGCTTTATATCCCATTCAGCTATTGTTCTTAATTCTATTGAACTAAGTTTAGTTTTATTAGAAGAGGTAATACCAATGAACATAACCTCTCCCATTATAGAAGATACGGGCCCCAAAACAGTATTTACATCTTTAGGAAGAACAGAAGATACTTGATTAAGCTTTTCTATTACTATTTGTCGAGCTTTGAAAATTTCTGTATTCCAATTAAATTCAACATAGACTATTGAGAAACCTATTGAGGAAGAGGAACGCACACTTTTTACACTATTTGCGCCATTCATTGCAAGTTCTATAGGAAGAGTAACAGTTGTTTCTATTTCTTCAGGAGCTAAACCTTCAACTTCTGAAATAATAGTTACTGTTGGTGGGCTTAAATCAGGAAAAACATCAATAGGTAAAGTTTTTACTATTTGATAACCATATACTAAAATAAAAGCTGACAATGAAACTATTAATAATCTTGATTTAAGAGAATACAGTATTATTTTATCGAGCATTTTTTTTTCAATTTTTTAAAACTAATGGTCATCATGTGAATCTTTTTCATGATCATGATCTTCTTGGTCACTATGGTCATCATGTGAATCTTTTTCATGATCATGATCTTCTTGGTCACTATGGTCATCTTCTAAATCTTCGGTAAGGTCTTTATGCTTTTTAGCTGATATATATTGCAATTGATAATTCCCATTTACTATAACTGCATTATCTAAAGTAAGACCATGCTTTATTTCTACATGATGGCTAGTTCTTGCTCCAATTACTACTTTTCTTTTTTCAATTAATTCTTCTTTAATAATATAAACAAAGTAGTCACCTAATTCTCCTAATAAAGCTTTTTTTGGGACTGTTAATACATAATTTTTATCATTAATAAAAACTTCCATAGTTCCCTGCAAACCAGGTTGTATATTTTTTTTTGGAGTTTCAATTATTGCATAAATAGAAAAAGTTCTAGTTTTTTTATCAATAACACGGTTTATGCGTTGAATTTTTCCATTTATTTTATTTTTAGGGTTTACGTCTAAATGTATTTCTACTTTTTGTCCAAATTTAATTAAGTTTATATCTGGTGTTTCATAAGCTATACCTCTTACTAGCATATGACTTGTATCTCCTATTTCTAAAATATTACCTCCTGCTTTAATTATTTCTCCTATCCCTGCATTGATATTTAGGACAAAGCCATTTAAAGGTGCGTTTAAAATAATATTCTTATTACCAACTTTTAAAGGCTGTAAAGTAACAATCTTATCTCCTTCTTTTACAGATTGTCCTAGCTTTATTGGTAATTCAATAATCTTACCCTCAAACCTAGGGGATACTGTAAATTTTTTTTCTGGGACTAGTTCAGTAAATGCTAAAAATTCAATTGTTTCAGAAATTGGTAAAAGTTTAACTTTCTCTGAGCGAATATTTAAATTTTTTACTTGCTCCTTACTTAATTTGATAAAATCAGAATATATTTCATCTTGAGAAAAAAAACTTTCACCATGATCATGTTCTGGCCCAGATATTAAAATATTAGGAATAGTAAAGAAAAACAAAAAACAAATAATTCTCATTCTACAAACCTCACTATTCTTTGACCTAATAAACTTTCTAGCTCATTAATAGAGGTTATGAAATTTAAATAGGCTTGTATTGACTCATTTTCAATATTTATTATTTTTTCTTTTATTTGAAATACTTCAAGGGTTGAAGTCTGCCCATTTTTAAATTTTTTATCTAATAAATCAGCAATAGCATGCCAAGTTGGTAAAATTTTATTTTTATAATTTTCTGCTGTAGTATTACTTGCTAAAAGTTTTTCATATGCTCTGAGCAAAAGGTATGAAAAATTTTCTTTATTCAATGAATTTAAATTTTTTTCGATCATATTTTTTTCTGCATAAGCCCTTGCATATACAGCTTTATTTTTATCCCAAATAGGTAAAGCAACTTTTAAACCCAAAAAAAGGGCAGTACTATTCTCATCAGGGTTATATTGAATTTGAGCTCTAGGACTAAAGGCAGGAACTTTAGAATCTTCTTCAGCAACTTTTAATTTAGCATTAGCAATTTTTTTTCTACTTTTTAATATGCCTATGACAGTTTCTTCATTGAGAGATAGTTTTATAATTTTATTTTTACTAGGAATAGAGATATACTTAGGTTTATTAACAGAAAATACTTTTTGTTTGATTCCTGCCATACTAAGCAGGTTATTCCCTCCTTCAACTTTTAAAGAACTTAACACTCTTAATTGTTCTTTTAATCTTAGAATTTCTACATCAAATATTTTTTCTTCAGTTGTATCAATTAAACCTTCTAAAGAACTATTTTTTATTACTTCTTTTTTATTTAAATAAAACTTAGCTTGTTCTTTTAAAATTTTCTCTTTTTCCTGAAGTGCCCAATACGTGGTATAAGCCTTTGTAACTGAATGAATGATTTCTAGCTTTTTTGCTTTTTCTTCAATAAGTGCAGTTTTTCTAATTTCATTTGCAAGTAACTTTCTTGATTTTAAATGGGAAACTCTAATATCCTGCTCTAATAATAAATTTAAAGATTTAGATGAGTTTTTTTTTAGAGTAGTTACATCTATTTCTGCAGTTGGGTTACTTAAAGTTTCTATTTCTAAGGCATCAGAATTAGCATCTTGCATTTCTTTGGTTACTCTTGCTGAGGCAGTGCTTTTCTTTATAGCAATATCTAATATACTTTCTAAGTTGATTACTTCTGATTTAAGAACACTATTAAAGTTTAAAATAAATAAAAGTAAGAAAACAGGATATTTGTAAAAAATTAACATATATCAATTATATAACTTAAAAAAAATTAGTACATTCATTTTTAGTACATTCATTTAATGAATATAAGTATCTATAAAATAAACCTTGCTTATATCTATACTTATTAAGTTATTCAACTGTAGATTAAATTGTAGAGTAGTAATCACTATGATATAGTTAATACTTATTTAATAACGCGTTTGAGGTAGAAAAGGGCAGAGGGCCTATCCGCCATTAACCTATGACACCGCAAAAGAACGTATCGCTCCATTAAAAGGGATAAATATTCTTCTAAAACTTCTTAAGAATTCATTTATATTAAATATCATTTAAAGTATAATAATAATTATATTTTATGGAAAAGTTATTTAATATGTTTTGATAAATTAGAATGCTTACAATAATTTAATGAAAAAATCATTTATCTTTTTTTTATTTTATATTTTTACTTTATCTGCATTTCCTCATGGAGGAGAACTTAACACTGAAGGCTGCCATAATAATAGAAAGACGGGAGACTATCACTGTCATAGAAAACAACAAAAAACCAATAAAGAAAAACCTCAGTACGAAAAGAAACAAAAATCTTACAGCAGCAAATATAATAGAAAATCATTTCAGTATAAGTCTTATCCTACTAACACTGATATAGGTTTTTACACTCTTACTAGATGTGATACGAACATAGATCATGTAGTATCTCTCAAAGATGCCCATGATAGTGGTGCAAGTTTCTGGAATAACTCTTTAAAAGAACAATTTGCAAATGACAAAGCCAATCATGTTACGTCTTGTTCAAGTGTTAATAGTTCTAAAGGCGCTTCAACACCTTTAGACTTTTTGATAAAAAGCAATGATGGGAGAGGTATGGAGTACGAGATAAAATCTATTTGTTCTTATTTAGGAATTTATTTTCAAGTAAAGACTAAATACAATCTATCTTTTAATAATAATAATACAGAATTATTTTCTAGATGTGGTTTAAATATTAAATAATGATTAAAAAATTTTTCATACTATTTTATATTAATATAATTTAACAATTAAATTAAATCTTAAAGCATAAAACTTAAAAATAAATTAAATATTTTTTTTGATTAATTAACTTATAAACATAAAAAAACAATAAAGTTTTTAATGTCACCTATATTTAGTATTTATGTGATCCTATTTTTATTATAACTAATGATTTCATCTTGAGGTAATAGATTTGTAAGAGGTCCTTCTCTTACATAACATTTTATGATTTTGTTACCAGAGTTATTAGTTTCTTTTATAAATTTAAGTTCATTTGATTGTTTAACCTCAATTAAACATAAAGTTTTAGTTTGTTCTGATTCTTCTTCTAATAATAACTTTTCTTCTTCAATTATCTTTTTTTCATCATCTAGTTTTTCTAGTAAATCTCTTTTATTTACAGAAGGAAAACTGATTTTGATATTATTATTAAAGAAGGTTGTATCAAAATTTTCTACTATAATTTGTACAAGATGCCTATAAAATTTATCAATACTTCCATGAAAAATATCTAAATCTTTTTTTATTCCTAATAGTTCATTATCATCATTTACTCCTATATAAAGGTTTCCTCCTATATGATTTGTAAAACCAGCAATAGTTTTAATAATATTTTTTTCTAGATTGGCATTTTTTTTATCCAATTTATAATCCCAGCGTAGTGAGGATTTAAATTCGGTATCATCATCCTCATTAGATACAATCTCTTCCATTATTTGATCAATAGAAATTACTTCTTCCAATTCTTTAATATTATCTGAAGTCTGATTAAGATTATTTATAAAATTTTCTATAGCTTCGACTATTAAAGTTCTTCTGTTTTTAATAAATAGTTCAAAGTTTTCCAATTCCCACAGTTCCTCGTTTTCAGGTATACATTGTTTTATCAATGCATTAGGGTTTTTTTCTTTGCATTCCTTTAAAAATTTAGCTGTTGCATTATTAGATTTAGATTTATTGGCTTTACTGCTTAGAAAACATATGTTAGCAATTTCATTAATTATTTTTCTATTTTCTGTGCCTTTATATTTATTTTTTAATATCGCTTTTGGAAATATATGATCTTTTTCAAAAGGATAGTTTGGTGAGTCCAAATCTATTGTTTGTTTTTTGTCTAAGCACACAGCATTGTTATTTCTAAAAGTCCACTTCATCATGTAGAACAATGAGCTACTTGTAGATTGATTTTTCAAAAATTCTTCATTTAATATTTGACCTTCTTTTACAATATCTGTGCAAATTTGTAATTGATTTAACAACGAATTGTTTTTTTCATAACCAATGTATAATATTTTAAGCTGTTCTGTAATTCTAGTATTAACATTTGTCCTAAAATAAGCAAACTTCTGTGTAGTAAAAAAATAAAAAGCTAGTTTTTTTTCTTCATTCTCGGTCAATTCAAAATAATAATGACAAAATACTATTGGAATAATAGAAGGTTTATTTGCTATTTCATTGATATTAATAATTTTATATTTTTTAAAGAAAGCAATCGTTTTTGATAAAGCTCCATCATTTTTTGTTATTTTTTCCCAACATGTTATAACAAGATCTTTCATTTTTTTGTCATGAAGGGTTTTATCAGTAGCATTATTAGTTTTTACCAAACAAGCCAATATTAATTGAGTATACATATCTATGCTTAAATCAAATTTATCTAACTTCCTTTTTTCTTTTTCTTTTATAATTTCCTCTCTCGCTTTTTGCCAATAACCAGATATGTATGCTAATAGTAACTCAGCTCCTGTTAATTTAACTCCAGAAGTGTTAATGTCATGAAATATGTTTATAGCTTTTGTAACGTCTTCACTATCAAATTGTTCATAAAATATTTCCTTTGTAAGAAAGTTATTTTTTAATTCCATATAAAGATCAATGTGTTCTCTTTTTTTAATGTCTTTTACTTTAAAATTATCTGAAAGCAGATGACTAATTTCTATTTGATTTTCGGGGTCAGTAATTTTTTCTTTAAAATATAATTCATAAGTTGGAAAATTTTTAAGACTAATGATTATTTTAAAATCTTTGAGTTCTACTTCATCTTTGCTGTAATAGTAGGGTAATTTACCATACATTATAATATATAATGCAGTAAGCCTTTGCTGGCCGTCTAGAATGTATGATTTTAAAAAGTTATCATTATTATTATCGTATCTTTTGGAGGTTAGAGGAATTGTTGATCGCCAAATTAAGAGTCCTCCAACCGGTTTATTTTGTAAAACACTTTCTAGCAATTTAATAATTCTAGCTTTTTTCCATATAAATTCTCTTTGAAAGTTAGGAATTAAATATTCTTTTGCTTCAATTCTTCTTAAATGTTCTCTTATTTTTAATTTGTCAGACATTATTTACTAAGATTGTATCATTATTATATTCAATTAAAAATATTTAATGATAATTATATATAGTCATCAGATAAACAAAATGTTAATATTAAAAAATGAAGATATTTTTAATAATATTGTTATTAATTAAATTAAACTTAACTTTTTCTCAAGAAAAAAATAAAACAATGGAATCAGGTTTTGATGAATTGAAAGGCTTAGTCGAAGGACTAGGAAAAGGAGACCTATCAATTATTACTAAAGGAATGAAGGGAGAAAAAAAAGAAGAAGAAAATACAGGTAAACAAAAAAATAATACTGAGATCGAAAAGAAAAGCATAAGTAAAAGTTTTAGAGAGGATCAAAAAGGGCTAAGTGATGCTTTAAATAAATTATCTGGAAGTGATGATAAAGAATTATCGGGTATAGCAAAATCATTTCAAGGTATACTTGGTTCTGGAGATGAAGTTAATAATAGCCAATTAAAGAAACAACAAGATAAATACTTAGATATATTATCAGACTCTTTAATAGATTTATTAACAGCTCAATTTAAGTTTCTAGAGGCCTTTAACATGAAACAAAATATTGAAATAACTAAAAAAGCTCTTGAGGATTTGAAAAAGGGAAAGGATGGACAAATACCTATAGAGCAATTAGAGACAGCAATTGAAGTATCTAAAGATAATAAGGTTATGATAGATCAAGCTATTGCTTCGAATAAAGATATATCAGAAGAGTCTAAAGAAATATTTTCTAGTGGGATGGAGGACTATGGTAGGGGCACAAGAAAGATGGTTAATGTAGGATATGCTTCTAAGGAATATTTATCTAATCTAGATGACTTTGGAATGGGAATGTTTGCTAATTTAGAGGGAATGTTATTTTTAGTTGAAAATATACCTTCATTAACTAAAACTTTTCTGGCTTCAACTGATAGCTTAGTGCAATATTCAAATAACAATGATATTCCAGTTCCTGAAGAGATATCTAGTGTACAAAAAGACAATGCAGAAGGTAGCTTCGCAGAATTTAATTAGTACTCACAATGGCAAAATACTGAGTTTGTTTTTAAAACTGTTTTTATATTTTGTACTAATAAAAAATATAGTAGCCAATGATTTATATTTTGCAGGATTTGCATTTATAGGTAATGCTAATCAATATGATAGATATCCTGTTGCTGATAAATTATTTTCTGAAGATAAACTTATTTTAAGTAAGAAAGTTAAAGAATCTCTCAAATTTCTAAACAGAAAAGATTTAAATATAATTTATGATGAAGGAACAATAAAATCTGGTAATGCAAAGGCCATTGCATTTGGTTTAATGGATGAAGGAGTAGAAAGAGTAATAAATAAATTAGGAGTTACTTCACATTATAAAATATTTGGACAAGTATTAATATTTGATTACATTGAAAATAAAGTAATAAGTAATTTTCCAGTGCTTTCAAGGTTTACTATAGTCACTGAAAATATTCCTAATAAAGAAAAAGATTATGAAGTTTTTAAAAGTCTTTATTTAGATTTAGATAGAGAAGCATCTATATTTTCTCAGTGGGTAAGAATGCTAGAAAAAGTAAAAATTAAAGAAAATTCAAATCGTATATATCTTGGAGTTAAAAATATAGATTTTGATGAGGGTGTAAAAGAACAGTTACCAACAAGGCTGTTAAAAAATAATGTATTGAAAACAAGAACAGCACAAAAATTAGAATATAATATAGCTTATCAATATGGTATACCTTTAGTTCCATATACAGTTGGTATCGCAATAGGTGGTAAGGGTGATGTAGGCTTGATGACGCGATTTTCTGATTCTGTTAGCATAGAACTGAAATTACCAGAAATTGATTACAGTATTAATCTATTAATTAGACAGTTTAGAAAGAAAAAAATAGAGAATGAGTTCTATGAAAATTTTATGTATGCAGCATTTTTAAAAATCGATTTTAAAGAAACCTTTGAAAATACAAAAATATTTGAAGAAAAGTTTTATTGGGTTGAAGATATCACATTTGCTAAGACATTAGATTATAAAATATTAGATGAATGGCAGATATATGAAACTGTTCAAGCTAATTTAATTAGTAAAACAGTAAGAATACTTTCTAGTCATGAAAAAGAATTTATTAGTGAAATTACACAAAGGGACCCTCAGGAAATTAAAAAGAAACTTATTAAAGTCAAAGAAGTATTAGAAAAAATAAAATAAAAAAAAATAAATATTTATGATTAATTTAGATATTACCAGACTATTTGATCAAATCATTATAATTATTCTAATTATTACTCTGTTATATCTAGGGTGGAAAATTAGAAGAGCCTATAAAAATTTTTTATTTTTTTTATTAAAAAGAAAGGGTAAAAAAGGCGAAAAAAATGCAAGAAAACTACTTAAAAATAATGGATATAAAATTATAAGTGCACAACATAAAATGCAAGGTTTTTTATATGAAGACAAAAAGAAAGTATTTTTTGAAGTTAGACCAGATTATCTAGTAGAAAAAAATGATATAACTTACATAGCTGAGGTTAAAACCGGTTTGTCTGCTTTAATTGGAGAGAGAAATACAAGAAGACAACTTTTGGAATATTCAAAGCTTTTTAATTCTAATAAAGTATTATTAGTTGATCTTACACTTAACAAAATTAAGATTATTGAATTTTAAAATGATTTACCTTATGAAATACATATGAGAAATAAAGATGGTACATTTGATAAAAGATCTAAAGCAGGAAAAGAACTTGAGGCTGCTAGAAAAGAAATGGAAGCAAAAATAGAGGCTAAATATGCTCCAATAGAAAATTATTCTGATAGTGCTAAAAATATTTCTCAAGAGAAATCAACATATGAAGAAAAACCTAGAAAAAAATCATTCTTTTATACCATAATTAAATTATCTATTTTATTTGTTTTAGGTTATTTAGTTTACGGTTTTATTACCTCAGAAAACAAAACAAATTCTATAAGCGGTTCCAAAAGTAGTACTGAAAAAAATCAATCTAAAACTGAAGAATCAAACCAAAGTATAGGAAACTATTAAATAAATAACGCAACTATTGATACAATTACATTTATAAGGATTTCTAGTACGTCCAGAAAATAAAAAATTATGAACCACATTACAGCAGATATTAAATAGGTAATAATAGGTGATCTAGATAACCTAGTTTGTTGTACTAGGCCACCAAATCTTTTTCCTGAAACAAACATAAACATAATCCATTGAATTACTTTTCCAGGAAACAGAAATATTGTTTTTATTATGCCACCTGAGGCTCCTGATATGTTATCTCTACCCAATTTATTTTTCCTGTTTCTCTAAAATCTCTTTATAGTTACCAGCAATTATCCCAGCAGGTAATGCTACTATACCTATTCCTAATATTGCAACTATACTTGATATTATTTTACCTAAAGCTGTTATGGGGAATACATCACCATATCCTACTGTAGTTAAAGTTGCCATAGACCACCACATGGCTCTAGGGATACTTCCAAATTGTTCAGGTTGTAGTTCTGATTCAACCATATACATACATATTGAACTTACAAATATTGCAAATAAAGTAACAACAAGACTACCGAGTAATTGAGTTTTAGATTTTATAATAGCCTCTAAAAACATTCTTATTGGCGGACTTTTTTTTATTAATTTCATAACTCGTAACATCCTAATTAATCTAAAAATTCGCAGAAAAAACAAATTAGTCGTAAAAAACTGCAGTAATGAGGGTATAATTGCTATTAGGTCGATAATAGCATATGGAGAAAGAATATATTTTATTTTTCCCTTAAAACCTTGATATCTTTTATCTGCCTTACTACAGTAAAATAATCTTAAAAGATATTCTAGAGAAAATATTAAAACAATAACGAAATCTATGTTCTGTAAAATAGACTTATAACTTTGATAAATACTTTTTTCTGTTTCAATTACAGTTAAAA
>CENP01163580.1_pt1 | contig 12685 bp, 7 predicted proteins | sample 361281 | NCBI WGS metagenome assembly CENP01 (sample SAMEA2591122, study PRJEB7988) | marine metagenome | biome: marine biome (ENVO:00000447); feature: deep chlorophyll maximum layer (ENVO:xxxxxxxx); material: saline water (ENVO:00002010), including plankton (ENVO:xxxxxxxx) | depth 70 m
ACCAACACTTCCATCTGGGGGATTAACTGTGCCTAAAGCTCGACCAAGATATACAATATACCAATCATCCGTTGATAATATGGCATCATTTAATATGGTTAAACTTGTTCCACTTGCAGTATAAGATGTTGTTGGTTCTTGAACGACATGGTTAATAACAACTCGTAATTCATTTTCATTAGCAACACTATGAGCAAGTGTAATACTAGCACCAGCAGATACAGCAGTACCCGTTTTATCTTCCTTGATAAATGATGCATATATTTCAGCAGGTTTGTTTCCTAAATATGGCATTATGTACTTATCGCATCCACAAAGCTAACGATTACATCTAGCGAACTAGCTGTATCCGATTTAAAATATAATCTATCACCACTTATTAAATTAAGTTTTCCGTCATAAACATACGCACCCCCTGAGACAATTGGGAGACCTTTAATAATATAATAATTATTAGAGCTATTCTGCACATAGGCATCAACAGTAATTGTGTTTGTAGTAATATTGGCAAAGTTAATTCCAATCACACAATCATAACTATCAAAGTTTGAGCCATCAGGTATATCCGTTGCTGCCGTTCCAATCTCTCTCATTTTAACTTGTCTAAAATTTTGTGCCATATTTTCTCCTAATTAAAGAGCAATTCCCATCGCAATAGAAAACCCGGCAGTAGCAAATGATGAAGTGTCAACAGCTTCTATATTTACCCATGCCGATCCATCGTAGTATTTCAGTTTGGTTGTACTCGTATTAAAGTATAAATCTCCAACACTTACTGATCCCCCTGATGGGTCTGAAGATAATGCTCCTTGATATACATTTGAAAATTCAGTTTTTGATGCTGCTGCTTGTTCAGCATAATATTTAGCCGAATATAAACCCGAAGTACCAATCGTTGTTCCTGATGCAAAACTATCGCCACCACCTAAAGCCCAATTTTTTGCAGATCCAGCATTTAAAGTAGAACCACTTACAGCATAAGTTTTCGAGGAATGTTCTGTACCATCGACTTGATCAGTTTCAACAGCCCACGATTTAGCACTCCCTGACCCACTTGTATCCGTAACACCTGTTCCACCTATCGCCCAGGCTTTTGAAGAATAATCAGTTGTTGAAGGAACAGCACCATCAACCTTTGTTGCATAATTTTGAGCTTTGGTTGCATTTTCTTCAGCATTTTGAATATCAGTTCTATCATTATACACTTGAGTAATTTCGGTATTTAATCCAGCAACAGTTGTAATATTTGAAGCTGACATTCCAGCTACAGTTGTAATATTTGCTGATATTGAATTTAAAGAGGATAATCCATTTGTCGCAACAGTTCCATCTTGAAGATGAGCTAGTGTTTGAATATCCGAACTAATAGCCGATAAAGTAGTTATATCATCCCCACCAGCACCAGCTTCGGGATTTCCTGTTGTACTATTAAATGCTAAATATTTTCCTTTACGATTATCTTTTGATGGTAAAGTCATATCAGCACTTGATATGGTATCATGTTCAGGAATGTGTAATGCTCTTAAAGACAATTCATCATTTTGTTGATGTAAAAACATTTGGGTATCAAAATCATTTTCCAAAGAACTTGCTGTTAAATTGCCACCAGTTGTATAGGTTGATGTCCGTGCCATAGACACATTTGATAATAATGTAATTGTTTGGGAACTTGTTGGGAAATTTCCAGATGTAAACGAAACAGTTCCAGCACCAGTAGTGCTATCTAAAGCAACTGTGTAATGGGTGGTAATTGTTTTTAAAGTGCTATCAACATAAACTTTTATTTCTGAAGTTGCGTTAATTTGAAATGTAAAAGTAAAAGGTCCAGCCGATCCATTGCCTGTATGCTGGGTTCGTCTTGTTTGTTCCGTTACGTTATATGAAATAGTCATATCCTAGATACTCCTTTTAGGTATTGTATACTATCTTCCATTTAGTTCAACATATAAAGCAAAGTCACTATGTTCCTTTTTTACTTTGTCTAAAGCACAACTTCGCCTATCTTGAAGTATTGCAGACAAACGATTGTACTTTTCGGAATCATAAATTTCACTTAAATATTCTGGGCTTAATATTTCAGTAGATAATGCATTTAATAATGATTGATTGGCACGATAACTACTATCTCCAGAAACATATTTTGTTTCACCATTTCGTATAGGAATTTCCATATTAGGAAATAATCCAATTCTATCATCAATAGGGTCACAATAATTTATATAGGTAACATACTCATTGTATTGTTCATCACTTAGTTGGACACCATTAAATTTTTTAGAATGATTAGAAAAAACATCACCTTCTTGTTCAGCCAAACGAATTAATTCTTTTTCAACATGGTTATAACCACCTTCTTTTACTTTTATAGGGGAAAAATATTCAAAAAAAGATCCATTAGTTTGTTCTATTTGATTGCCCCAAAAATCTAATGCTGGAGCTAATTCGCTACTAAACATTGGATTACCAGCTTTAGCACTATTTAATGCCGTATAAAAACCTTTCCAAGCTGCTGGTAGATAACTATCTTCTATTTGTAATAATTGTCTTTCTGTTAACATTGTGTTTGATGCTGTAGGATTTTGAACTCTCTCTAAAGTTCTTGTAAAAGATGTTGATCCTACAATAGGTAAATTTGTATATTGATTAACCATTCCTGTAGCTGTCAAACCAATTTCGGATAGTTTTTCTGCTGGAAATTGTATAAATAATCTTTCCATAATATGGTCTTTGTCATCATATGGATTTTGCACAATCTTAACAACATCAGACAATCCTTGAAGGAAAGGTAAATTTAACGAATATTCGGCTGAAGCTAAAGTACCAGCTTTCATTAAAGCTAGTAGAGCTGGATCATCTGGTCCAGTATTATTAGCATAATATGCATAATCTGCACCCATAGCTAATATGCCACTAATAGGGTCAAATCGAGAAAAAGTAATATATTTATATTCGCCATTATCTTGCTTAACACCAATAGAGTAGGGTGGTATTTTAGCTCCTGTCATAAATTTTTTAGCTTTTCCTTTAGTTGGTCCTGATCCATTAATAACAATATCATCACCAAAATATCCACTTGCAATCAATGCCATAGTACTAAAAGTAGTTGCACCAACAGTAAGTTTTGACATAGCCATATCAAATTCCCTACCAGTTTGTGTTTCTTTGCCATCTATTTTTCCTTTTATTGCTTTATAAACTGGAGACCAATTTAAAGTTCTATCAAAAGTTTCTTGCACAATATTTGTCGGAGTTTTTGAAAATGGAACAAGTATTTTTCCACCGGGTAAATTTGCAAAATTAACCATTGTTTTCCAAACACCTTCAGGATCTTTCGTAAATGTAGATATGTCAGCTTCTTTTTTCATTAAAGATGTTATATCCGTATATTGATCTGTGTTTGTTAAAATGTCTTCATATTTTTGTGTAAACATTTCACTTGCCTGGTCTTTTGTATATCCTGATTTTAAAGCTGTTTCATAATCTATCATGCCATGTCGGTAGGCTTCTCTATACAAAACTTTTCTTTCAGCAATAACCTTAAAAAACTCATCTTCACTTGCTAAAAACCTTCCCGGTAATCGTGTTAATATCCCTATGGTATCAATAGCAGAACTTGTAAATTCACCTCGTCTTAATTGTTCAGCAATATCAATTAGATTATCTGTATTTCCTATAGCTCTTTTGTTCTTTAAATCAATTTTACCAAGAAAATCACTTGATTGCCCAGTAAGAGCTAAAGTTGTTGCAGACGATTGTAAGGCATCAGCAAGAGACAAAGCAAAACCATGCATTTCAGCCATGCTTTCACCAAAATAAACTCTATCGCCTGTTTTCCCTCTACGACCCCCTAAAGTTCTAACTTCCGATATAACACTTGCTAAACCTGTTTCTAAAGTTCTTTGCATTTGAAATAAAGAATTACCAGCTATATTTACGGCATGGGTTACTGGAGATCCAAGAATTTGATTTATCCAAATTTCCATTGCAACATCATATCCTTTTAACAACCACCCTTTTTCAGCCAATTCCAATTTGCCAGCATTAGGAAGAACAAGATACATATTTGCATTATATTCCAATGTATTTTGATCCATATTATTTACTAACTTATTTATTTGATCGGTATAGCCTGTAATATTGATATTAGTTAATTTCTGTACATTTCCAGCTACCCCTAAACCTCGACCATATTCGGATGATAATCCTGATACTTGTGCTGAAATATTTCCTTGCAATGCTAATAATAATTTAAATTCTTGATTAAGTTTTAGCAGCTCATCTTCTGACATTAAAAATTTAGGGTCTTTTGCTGACGAAATAGTTTTTGCCATTTGCTCAAGTTTTTGAGCATTTCTTATCATAATTAATAAACCACCAACAAAATCTTCGGCTGGTAAAAGTTGCCCTTTTTTTCTTTTTAATAATTTTTGTGTAATTTTCTTTGCCCCAGCAGTTTCTGCTAATGCAATCATTTCTTCCATAGACATTGTTGGTCTACGCAAATAATCAAATAATTCTTGATTGTCTTTTTTTATATTAATTAAAATTTTTTCTAAATTTAAATTGTCACCTTCAATACCATCAGTAAATATTTCAGAAATGCGTGTAAGGTTTAATCCTTTGCCTTTATATCCATCTTCTTGTAATGCTTTATTTAAATTCTCAACAGCTTCATCGGTAGAACTTTTAACAACAATCTCACCACCTTGACCTTGAAGAATGTTTTCTGATGGATCATCACCTATGCGAATACCATCTTGTTTTTTTTCTAGGCTTCTTAAATAATTTATTATGCCTTTCGTTTTAGCCATCTTGATCTCCTTGGTTTAATGCACTCATTCCACCAACTGCCAATGGTACAGCAAACATTGCCTGTCCAGCCGAAACTTTTTCTTTTACTTTAGGTGTGATTTTTATTGTAAAGCTCTCATTTAATATTTTTTTATTAGAAACCAAACCTCTTGCTAATGTAATTTTACTTATAGCACCTTTATCTGTGCTTTTTAAAACGTCTTTAGCTACAGAAGGGATAATAACATCGTAGTATTCCTTGTTTCCTTCTCTGTTCCATCTCTCTGCGTGAACTTGCCCAGGTGTAATAGAAACATAATCATAACCTTCATCAACGGCTCTCGCTAATATTCTCTTTAAGGCAAGGGCTGTCCATTTTTTTGTGTCTGTTACAAATGGTGCTTTAGGTGTACGTTTTGAAAGTTGTGCAGAAACTTGATTTGTTTTTTCAAAAAGTTGAGTAATTTCATCAACATTCCCACCATACCCTTCTTCAATCGCTCTTGTGGATATACGAACATCTTTACCATCTTTATAAACAAACCCAGCAACTAATTGCTCTTTAAATGCTTGTTGTAAACGAATATAATCTGTAATGGTTGAATCAAAATTTGGGTTCATTTCTTCTCGTCTTTTATAAAACCAATCTGCAAAAGGTATCTGTTTGCCTTGCTGTAAAATTGTATATTTATTTATTTCATTTTGATGATCTTTAATTAAAGCATCTCTTTGCTTTTCTACTTTTATATACTCATCATTTGAAAGTTTAAAACCATAATCCTTACCTTGTTGACCCCAGTCACTTTGTATTTCTTCTATGTATAGAACCTTGCCACCATCTTCTGCTATACGATCTTTAGTTCTTATATGAGCTAATACATCGCTTTCTTCCCAATGTGACGCATCATAATTAACATCTGCAAGTTTGGCACTATTATTTTCATCTGCTAATACAATGGTAAATTCTCGGTAATTCTTTCCACCCGGTAATGTTTCATTTTCAAACTTTGTAATATTTGTACCAAATTGAATATCTTCATTATCTTCAGCGTATCTCAATGCTTGTACTTTAGCCTCTTCAAGATTATAAACTACGTCTGGTTCAGCCTGTCCAATTCTTCTAGGGTCATCATCTGGTGTTCCATAATTTAAGGCTTTTTTAAATGCACCTTCACCTTTGGTATCCTCTATGTTTTTAAATATTTGATAACCTAAATCATCATTGCCTGTAATAACATAGCCTGTATTACTGTCTTGATATATTCGTATTGGGTTATCATAGTATTCTGCTTCAGCCTCTTCTAAAGCAATTTTCTTTTTATTTTTTTCAAAATTGTTTCTTTGTTCTTGAGTTTCTATATTTGTGATTTCTTCAAGATGTCCGTCTTCAATCATTTCATTTGCTCTACCTTCAAGATGATTTGGTCCATAGGCATCCTCTGCTAACATAACTGTATCATTAGCTTTTAATTTTTCTATTTGTTCTGGTGATGCCATATTTAAGCCAACAGATATTGAAGGATCATCATTAAAATTCATTTGACTTTCTTCATAAGATACATCTCGTACATTTTCCTGTAATGCAATACGATTGTTTTCAAGTTGCTCAATTACTTCTTGTTTAGTTACTTTGTCTTTTTTGAGAATTTCATCTAAACCAGTCCACTCTATTTCATCTTTTTTAACCCCAGAATTTTTAAGCATATTTCTAAACTGCTCGCCTGTGCCTTTTTCTTGTTTAATAAGTTTTGCTTGATCAAGTGCATTAGAATAGAAATTTAAATTATCAACATTTTTGCTAGGTGCTAGTTTACTTAACTGCGTATCAATTGCTGTATCAATTTCTCCAACACCTAATGAACTAACTGTAGCCCCACCTTGATCTAACCTTGCTTGTGCATCAGTTCCAATTTTCTCCAAAGATGATTTTAATTCAGGGCTATTTTTAATTCCATTATACAATACCCCAACACTCTCTAAAGCTTTATCTAATCCTTCACCAATTAAACCACCTTCTAAAAATCTTTGGGGAGCTTTTTGAATTTTTTGCATTAAATAAGGGAGATCTTCATTAGCTGATAAACTTTCAAAAATAGCATCTCGTAACATCTCATTTTTTACAAAAAGCATTGTGCCTAATTCTAATAAACCTTCTTCATCAGGTGTCATGCCAATAACTTCGGCTGTTCCATACCCTAAAACATTTCGTAAAAATTTATTTCCAAAGCCATAAACTTTTAAACCTTTTGATAGACCAGCACCCGGAACAACAAGTTGTCCTAATGGTTCTCCAATCATAGCCCCATATTCTTGAACTTTTGATTTTGGTGATAAGACATCATTTAAATACTCATTCATTTCGTTATATCCAGGCAAATTATTTTCCAACCACGGCACGACATTATCATTATAATAAGGGAATACAGTATTCATCATTTCTCCCCCAAATTTAGCAAGACCAACAGGAGCAGCTTTAATTCCACCATAAATAAACTCAGGAGTAGACGTAATAACATCTCCAGCTTTTTTAACAGCCCCTTCAATAGCTTCACTTTTTTTCATTTGTGCATCAGCATAATTATCAAAAAATGAGGGAACAGTTCGGATTTCACCATAGCCATTATCATCAACAGACATAAAAAATTCTTGTCCAGATTGGCGAACTATTTTTGAAGTATTAATAGCATTAAAGACTTCATCTTCCGTCATTGTCATCTATACTTCCCCCAATCCTCTAGTATTACATCAATCTGTTTTATAAAAATTGTAATTCTTTGTTCATCACCTAACAGTCCACTACCAGATTTGTCTGTAAGCATAGTCGTTAAAGCTTGTTTAAGATCTTGATAATTGGCTTGTGTCATATCTTTAGGATTATTAATATTGTCTAATATTTTTGTGAATGTTCTGTTATTGTCATCCTCTTGCTTTTTAAAAGCTAGAATTATTCCATTAGTATTTGCAATTTTATTGTCAAAAAGTTTTAATTGAATTTCATAACCCATACTTCCAACTAATTCTTTGGCTACTGTAACAGCATCAAAAGGTTTATTGTTATTTCTTGCTTCAAGTTGTTTACTTTTTAATTCCCCTCTAATGCGAGAATACACATTACTTTTTGCATAATTTGGATCTGTTTTGCCTAAAATAATTGCTTCTAAATCAAACTCCAATTCTCCAGCAACAATAATCATGGCATCCTTAAAATCTATTCCTTCTTGTGTTTCACCTTCTTTTCTTTCCTTTTCTAATTCTGTAAAAAATTTATCAATATGGGCTTCCGATAAATCGTCATAATGAGTAATAAGATCGTCTTGTGTTAATGTGCCTAACAATAATTTTCTATTTAATTCATTAAAAACTTCTTTCACAGAAACACTACGTTTTTTATAAGATGCTTCAACAATTTTTTGAGACATCTCACCATATGCAACACCATCTAGTCGTTTTAACTCCTTCATTAATTCTAAGCTAAGTTCTTCTCTTTTAAGGATATTTGAAAACAGTATTGATTTTATTTCTGCTACTCGTGGTGCGTTTTCTTTTTCAATACGACTATTTTCGGATGCTTCTAACGATACTTCATTTGCTCTCGTTGTTCTTATAGCTTTTGCAATATCTATTCTTTGTTGATCTGTTGCTCCAGATAAAAGGGCATCAACTGTTGGAATACCAGTATCTTGTCCTCGTTCAATTGCACTTGCCATTCCCCCGGTCTGATTGCCTTGACTGTTTAAAGTTGTAATAATTGAATTGTTTATAGCTTGTGTAAAAGACTTATCCCAATTATCTAATTGTGTTTTTAATGATCCTTTATCTAAAAATGCATTTTGTCCTATTCTTAAAAATTCAGTTTTAAAAATATTTTTACCACCATTATCACCATAAATTTTTTGAATTAATGCTTCTTTTGTCTTTTCTTTATTAATTTCACCATTAGTATAAACTGCTGTATTATTTATTATTCCATTAAGTTTTGTACCTAAATTGTTAACTTCTTCGGTCATACTGATAAGAGCTTGACTTTCTATAAACTTTCTTTTCTCTTTATAAAGTTCACCACTATATTTATAGTAGTGACCAGAAGCTACTGTTTTTAAATTAGAACTTAAAGCATTGGCAAGAATAGGGGATGTTTCTGAAGCTAAATTTGAAAATTCATTTACAACAGCTTCTAATTTTCCACTAACTGTATCTAATTCAAATTTGTTAATTTCTGCATCTATCATAATGCTATTCATTTGCTGCTTGGCTGAATTAGCTAAAGAATTTTTTAAATGTTCGGTAGAGGATTGATAAGCTGTTCTTCCAAAAACTGTAGACATATCAAATTTTTCATTGGGATCTTCACCAGTTTTTAAACTATTTTTTAATTCCTCAATTGTGACAGCATTTTCTGCACCCCATTTTTCAGCTTCAACAACAGTCATTACCTCTTCTTGCTTCATATTAAATTCAAGCATATTGTTTAAGGAATTAACCATCATTGCATTCGTTCTCTGAGCTTCCCTTAACCCAATGCCAGATGGACCTCTAAAAGATACAGGAGCTAATTGTGATCGATAGGTATCAAATCTATTTACTCTAGCCATAAGTAGCTGACCCCGTTGGAACACTTCCTAATTGTGATTGAAATTGACCATATTTTCCTAATGTATTAAATGATCCTATAAAGCCTTGCATCATGGCTTGTTTTCCAGCAAATTGTAAATCTCTGGCTTGGGATTGGGCTGATAATTTAATCATTTCTTCATTGTTTCTTGCTGTTAAAACATCATCATAACCAGGTCGTAATATTTGCGATGATGCAAATTGTTTTACTGATCCCATTTCAGGAGAAATTCCACCAGCATAAGCTACAGCATTTACAGATGATAGGGCTTGTCTCATATTTCGCATCACTTCAATACCTTGCCTTTTTGCTTTTACTGCTTCACTTCGCCCTTCTAGTTTTTTGTATTCAGCTTGCCCTTTGTAGTGTTTATTGGCTTGCATTCCACCGATAATCTGCATTCCAGCCGAAGCTACAGTTAATGCCGTTGCCATTGATGTTCCAGCTAATGCTGTGCCTAACATTACAGCCATATTATGTTCCTGTTGATAGTTTGTATTCGACAGATAAAACTGTAGCGAAGAGGGGTTGTGTCATTGTAAAAGTTATTTGTGCTTCATCACTATATCCCAGTAATGGAGCAATTCGTTTTCTTCCTGTAAAACTTGTAGGTATAGTTCCTAAAGTATAAGGAAGAGTTATAAAGGGAATTTCAAATCCATTAATAGCAAGATTTTGTGTTGTATGTAATACTGGAGTTACTTCAAGTATTCTTTTTTTCCTTGAAATACTTGCTCCTGACGGCAGTCTTGGCTCGGCTGGTAGTGTTTTAACTTCCACTTCGTAAGGTAATCCAACTTCGACAAAACTGGTGGGTGTTTCATCCAAGGTAATTGCTCCACTTGATACTGTTTTGTTAGACAATACAAAATTATCCCGAATGACATTAACAGCATTCCCTTCTAAATGTGATAAATTAGAACACGTTGTATTTCCAGGTAACGATTGATCTGGGGCAGTTGCTCCTGAAAAATATTGAATATTACTGTCAGTTGATCGTTGTTCATCAAATAATTCTAAATATCGTTTGGTTGTTCCTACAAAATCTGTAACTGCCAGCCGTGTCGCATCACTTGATGTAACTGTAACATTACTTAAACCATCATCATCTCTAACAACTGTTACAACATTTGCTGATGGGTTAGAAACTGTAAAACCACTAATAGCATTAATGGCAGTATAGATGTTATCAGCCGTTGTGTTATTATCTGTGTTTGGTCTAAAATAATGGGTATTTCCTGATGCTGAACTTGGGGATGATCCCCCGGCTGCTTCGGATTGTATTGTATACGTTGTACCATCATGCTTTTTTAAAACAATTTGCGTACCAACAGCTATATTTGCGTAGTCGGTAACAGTTATTGTATTGCTAACATTAGTCGGCAGAACTCTTTGACATATCGTATAGATATCACTTCCATCAACACCAACCTCTAAAAAATTTCCATCCGTTACAAACTCCGAAGATGCCACAACATTTTGGCTTCGTAATATAGAGAACACAGCCATCGTTCCATCATTATCGTTAGTGATTAGTAGTAAATCTCCATCATCGGTGCTTGTAGCGACTCTGAGAGCGATTGAACGGGGTGTTTTGAGAAGGTGAGATGCTAATAATGAAATGTTATTGGCTTGATAACTTAAATCAACATCTGAAAATAAAAATTCTCTTATAGCTTTGCCTTCTCGTTGAATAAATAATGTACCACCTTCAGCCGATACAGGCTTTATTCCTTCTTTTGCTCCTCGTTTCGTTGCATTTTTAACAACAATATTTGAAGGAGTAATAGGATCAAGGTCTGCCTGGGGAACAAAAAACTCGGCATCTTTGGTAAAGATCTGTAAATCACGACCAGATCGCATAGCTGTTATGGCATTAACTGTATCGGTTGTTAATGTTACAAATATAGCATCATCATCCAAACCTTCAGCTACTTTAAGATCGAAATATTGCGATACTTTTGATCCGAACAAACTGTTAGGAAGAGATTTACTTCCCCCCATGTACAAGCGACCCTCATGGAACGTACAAGTACGAAACCAGCCACGAGTGTTTGATACTGCATCTTCATATCCTGTTTCTAACTCCCAAGACCCAGAAGCTATAGCAACATCTTTTTCATAAAATGGTACTTCTGTTATAACTTTTAAAGTTGTGTTATTAACATATTCAACGACCCTTGCTCTTCCAAAACCATTAGTAATATTAATATATTGATCCACATTTGACGATGCAAAAACACCTGAACTTGCCACAACTTGAACTGCACCACTTACTCCATTAGGAGTTAATGTTGCTGATGGATTGCTTGTTGCAAGTGTAAATGCGTGTTTAGGGGATGTTAAAGATAATGTACTAAATGTCCAAGTTGAATTGCTTGCACCCCTTACAATAGATTTAGGAGACATATCTTCATGGACTAAAATTAAAGTATCGGCATTTTGCGTAGTATACATTCGGTCTAAATCAATATCACCCAAAGCACAAACTAAGTAATCATTACCTGAAGAATTAATATTGGAAACTAATACACCATTAGAATAAACAAACATTCGAGTATTGCTTGTATCGTATTTACAAAAAACTAACATATAGCTTTCTGTTGTTGAAAAAGTAAACGGAACTAATTTTAAAGCATCTAATGTTGTAAAACTTGCCCCAATATGGCTTGATAAATCTTGTAAATAATGTAAACCCGGTCTTCTTTCAAAACCCCCTTGGGGCATACAAACAACATTTTTTGCCCTATCTAAAGCCGAATTATATTGCTCAATATCTATTCTTCCTTGTAACAAAGGGTCAATTTCACCTATAGCAAAATTTCCTTGATACTGCGTTATTCTCGACATCAACGAACCTCAGTCAGAATATAATCGGAAATAACATTATTTGTTTGACCAGCACCATCAATATTCATGGCTTGTCTAAAATAACCCCCTCTCATATTTTCAGATGGAAGACCTAATGCTATTCCTTTCCAATAATCACTTTTTGACGTTTGATCTGTAATAGGTTCAGCTAAATGCCATGCTATTTGATAAATAAGCAGTTGAACAAAATAACTTGGCATATCTGTTTCCGACACTAATATTTGATAATCAACAACAATAGTCGTTTGATTTGTTAATAATTTATCACCTTGAATTTCATAACCTGTAATTGTTGGGGCTGACGATGAATTGCTAGCATATACTCGCCTTGGCACTCCTGTAAACATATCGGTAGGAAGTGTATAAGCATATGTCCAAAAATTAGCTGGACTTTCGGATGATTGCGATAAT
>CENP01032631.1_pt1 | contig 12661 bp, 14 predicted proteins | sample 361281 | NCBI WGS metagenome assembly CENP01 (sample SAMEA2591122, study PRJEB7988) | marine metagenome | biome: marine biome (ENVO:00000447); feature: deep chlorophyll maximum layer (ENVO:xxxxxxxx); material: saline water (ENVO:00002010), including plankton (ENVO:xxxxxxxx) | depth 70 m
ATTAATTGGAAAAAATTTGATGTTGATTATGTTTTTGAATGCACTGGTAAATTTAACTCAAAAGAAAAACTATTGTCTCATATTAAAAATGGAGCAAAAAAAGTTATAGTTTCAGCTCCATGTAAAAATGCAGATAAAACTATTGTATTCGGTGTAAATCAAAATATTTTATCAAAGAAAGATCAAATAATTTCAGCAGCTTCTTGTACCACAAATTGTCTAGCACCTGTTGCTAATATTTTACATGAAAATTTCAAAATCGAAAAAGGTTTTATGACAACAATACATGCTTTTACAAGTGATCAGAGAATTTTAGATAACTCTCATAAAGATCCAAGAAGAGCAAGATCTGCTAGCCAGTCAATTGTTCCAACTTCTACAGGAGCTTCAAAAGCAATAGGTGAAATTATTCCTTCTCTAAAAGGAAAACTTGAAGGCGTGGCAATGAGAGTTCCAACCCCAAATGTTTCTTTAATTGAATTAGTTTTTTGTACTAAGCAGAAATTATCAAAAGAAAAAATTAATGAAGTTTTTTTTAAAGCTTCTAAGAAGCAATCTAAAAAAATTTTGGAGATAACATCTGAAAAACTAGTTTCAGTTGATTTCAATCATAATTCAGCATCAGCTATAATTGATAGCTCTTTAACTAGTGTAGTTGGTGATAATATGGGAAAAATTTCTGCTTGGTATGATAATGAGTGGGGTTTTTCAAATAGAATGTGTGATATTGTAGAACATCTTCATAAAATCTCTTAATGAGAAGCATAAAAGACGAACTAGATATAAATCAAAAAAAAATTCTTCTTAGACTTGATCTCAATGTTCCATTGAATAATTTAAAGATTACAGACTTTACAAGGATTGAAAAGATCCTTCCTACAATAAATTTCTTATTAAAAAAAAATGCTAAGATAATAATACTTTCACATATCGGACGACCTAAAGGAAAAGTTGTGAATGATCTTTCGCTAAAACCTGTATGCGAAGTATTAAAAGATAGATTAAAAGTAGACATAAAACTTATAAAAAAAAATCTTAAAGAAATAAAATCTAAAGATTTATTTACCGATAGAAACGAAAAAATTATTATTCTCGAAAATTTAAGATTTTATAAAGAAGAAGAAGAAAATGATGTTCAATTTGCAAAAACTTTAGCGAGTTTAGCTGATATATATGTTAATGATGCTTTCTCATGTTCTCATAGGGCTCACGCTTCTATCTCTGAAATAACAAAATATTTACCCTCGTTTTCTGGTCTACAATTAAACATAGAAGTAAATGCTTTAACTCAAATTACAACAGAAATTAAAAGGCCCATTACCTGTATCATTGGAGGTTCTAAAATATCAACTAAAATCAATGTAATTAAAAATTTAATAACCAAATTTGATAATATTGTAATTGTTGGGGGTATGGCCAACAATATACTTAAATATAAAGGACATAATATAGGAAAATCTATTCAAGAAAATAATTGTGATCAAATAATTAAGGAAATATTTTCTCTATCAAAAAATAACAATTGTAAAATAATTTATCCACAAGATGTTGCAGTGAGTAATGATTTAAATGGTTCTTCAAAAATAAAGGAGATAAATGCGGTTAGTGATGATGAACTGATTTTAGATATAGGTCCTAAAACAATAAATAATATTAATGAAATAATTGGTGGAAGTAAAACTATCTTATGGAATGGGCCTGCTGGATATTTTGAAAACCCCAATTTTTCAAAAGGAAGTATAGAAATTGCAAAAAAAATTATTGAAAAAAATAAAGAAAAATCTATTTTTTCAGTTGCTGGTGGAGGTGATACCGTCGCCTTTTTAAATAAGATAACTTCAATTCAAAATTTTGATTTTGTTTCAACTGCCGGTGGAGCTTTTTTAGAATATCTTGAAGGTAAAGATCTTCCTGGTATAAAGGCTTTAAATTAATATGACTGAATTAAATAATATTGCTCTCAAAATTTTATCAAATGGAAAAGGTATACTTGCTGCGGATGAAAGCACAGGAACAATGACAAAAAGACTACAGAGTGTTAATGTTGAGTCAACTCCAGAAAGCAGACTTTTATTTAGAGAAACTCTTTTTTCTTCTGAAAGTATGAAAAATTGTATAGGGGGAGTAATTCTTTATGATGAAACAATTAAACAAATATCAAAATCAAAAAAAACTATTCCTGAGTTAATCTCTTCTTCGGAGACAATTCCAGGAATAAAAGTTGATACTGGTGCAAAAATCCTTGCAGGTTCACCAGAGGAGAAAATTACAGAGGGACTTGATGGTTTAAGAGTTAGGCTTAAAGAATATTATAAACTTGGAGCAAGATTTACAAAATGGAGAGGTGTTTATAATATTTCAAATATATATCCAAGTAAACTATCAATTAGTTCAAATGCACACGCTTTAGCAAGGTATTCAGCACTTGTACAAGAGTGTAAAATGGTACCAATAGTTGAACCAGAAGTATTAATGGAAGGCAATCATTCAGCAGAGGATTGTTTTCAAAAAACTTCAGAAGTGATTAAGAAATGCTTTGATGAATTAATAATTCATAATATTGACTTAACTGGAATAATTTTAAAACCAAACATGATTTTAGCTGGAACCAATGCAAATAAAAAAATATCTGGAGAAGATGTTGCTAAACTTACAATAAAATGTCTCAAAGAGAGCGTGCCCTCTGAAGTTCCTGGTATTGCTTTTCTATCTGGAGGACAGTCAGAAATAGAAGCAACTGAAAACTTAAATCTTATTAATAAAATTAACGATACAAATTTTATTATGTCCTATTCTTATGGAAGAGCACTGCAGCAAAGTGCGCTGAAATTTTGGTCTAAAGACACTAATAATACTAATGGTACTCAAGCAGTTTTCAATCATAGAGCAAATATGTGTACACTTGCGGCTCAAGGAAAATGGTCATCAAAACTTGAAACAAATTAAACTTTATAGAAAATTTGTTTATTTAATTTCTCCTGAAAAGATTAAAAGTAATAATTTTTATACCGAACTAGATCAAGTATTTAGCTCTCAAAAAGTCGGTTTTTTTCAATTAAGACTAAAAGGAGAAACAAATATTAAAAAAATTTTCATAGGAAGAAAGATAAAAAAAATTTGTAAAAAATATAAAGTTAAATTTTTAGTTAACGATGATCCAAAGCTTACTAAAAAACTTGATGCAGACGGTTGTCATCTTGGGCAAAAAGATATGAATATCCTAAAAGCAAGAAAAATATTGGGAAATAAAATCATAGGTATTACATGTCACAATTCAATAAATTTAGCCAAAAAAGCAATCCACAATGGAGCTGACTATTTGGCATTTGGTGCTTTTTATTTTTCTGAAACAAAAAAAATTAAATATAAGGCAAATCTAAAGATAATAAATCATGCCAAAAAGATAACGAATATTCCTGTAGTTGCTATTGGAGGAATAAAACTTAGTAATTACAAAAAACTTTTATTGAATAAAGCTAACTTTTTAGCTATTTCAAGCTACATTTGGAATAATAAAAAATATAAACCATTAGAAGCTATTAAAAAATTAAAATGAAAATATATGCAAGTGAAATAAGAGTTGGAATGTTAGTTGAATATAAGGATGATTTGTGGCAGGTGCTCAAAACTCAACATGTGAAACCTGGTAAAGGTGGAGCATTTGCACAAGTGGAAATGAAAAGTGTAAATAAAAATACGAAATTAAATGAAAGATTCAGATCTAATGAGTCTATAGAAAAAGCTTCACTGGATGAAATTAAGTTTAATTATTTGTATGAGGATGAAAATAATTATTATTTTATGGATCCAAAATCTTTTGATCAAATTAATATTAAAAAAGACTCTGTAGGAGAAAAAGGTAAAATGTTAACAGAAAATTTAGAAGTAAATATAAGTTTCTATAATGATAAACCCTTATCAGTAGAATTACCAAATCAAGTTACTTGTAAGGTCAAATCAACAGATGTTGCTCTTAAAGGACAAACTGTTTCTTCATCATATAAACCAGCAACTTTAGAAAATGGAATTAATATTCAAGTACCTCCTTTTATTGAAAGTGATGATAAAATCATAGTTGATACAAGAACTATGGAGTATGTTAAAAAAATATAATTTTTATGAAATCAATATCAGCAAATCTTAATGTTATGATAAAGGCTGCTGAAAAAGCGTCTATAGCTCTTATAAGAGATTTTGGAGAAATTGAAAGTCTTCAAGTATCTACAAAAGGTCCAAAAGATTTTGTTACAAATGCAGACTTGAAGGCAGAAAAAATAATTATTAAAGAGCTTAAAAAGGCAAAGCCTAATTATTCAATTATAAGTGAGGAAGATGGATCTGAAAAAAATAAAGATAAAAAAAATACTTGGATAATAGATCCTATAGATGGAACAACAAATTTTTTACATGGAGTTCCTCATTTTGCTATATCGATTGCATTAAAATCTGAAAATGAAATAATCTCTGGGTTGATTTATGACCCCATAAAGGATGAAATGTTCTATGCAGAAAAAAATAATGGTGCTTTTTTTAATAATCAAAGAATTAGAGTTTCAAAAAAGAAAGAATTAAATGCTTGTTTGTTTGCAACTGGTGGAAAATATAAAAATGGAATTGATTTACTAACCAGAGCTTCCGGTTGCGCAGCGCTCGATATGGCTTATGTTGCTGCGGGTAGATATGACGGATATTTTCAAAATAGTTTAAATTTATGGGATATTGCTGCAGGGGTCATATTAGTACAAGAAGCTGGGGGTATAATTAATAAAATTGACCTATCTCAAAATAAAAATATTCAAATAAAAGCATCGAGCATTGCTATTAATGAAAAAATGCTTGAAAAATTGAAGAACTTTTAATTGTTTTATAAAATTCTTTTGCTATAAGTCTCGTTATGAAAAAAGGCATACACCCAAACTATCATACTATAAAAGTCGAAATGACAGATGGAACACAATTTGAAACAAGATCCACTTGGGGTGTTGAAGGAGATATCTTAAAATTAGAAATTGACCCGAAATCTCATTCAGCATGGACGGGTGGTAAACAAAAACTACTTGATAAAGGCCGGGTAAGTAAATTTAATAAAAAATTCCAAAATTTTAGATCAGAAAAGAAAGTTTAAATGTCAAATGTACCGTTAATGCCAATGGCTACAGCTGTCTGGCTAGTAGAAAATACAACACTTACTTTTAAGCAAATTGCTACTTTCTGTAATTTGCATGAAGTAGAAATTCAAGGAATTGCTGATGGTGAAGTTGCTAAAGGTATTATGGCTTACAATCCAATCATATCAGGTCAATTGACTCGAGAAGAAATAGAATTATCATCTAAAGATGAAAATCGAGACTTACAAATTAAAAATGTAGATATCGAAATATCTGGGTCAGATAAAAAAATAAAAAAATATATCCCTTTATCAAAAAGACAAGATAAACCAGACTCAGCATTATGGTTAATTAAGCATCATTCTTTATTAAAAGATTCTCAAATAGCAAAATTAGTTGGAATAACTAAAAATTCTGTGTCATCTATAAGAAATAAAAGTTACTGGAACTACAATAATTTAAATCCTAAGGATCCTGTTGCAATGAGCTTATTCTCTCAAAAAGATTTGGTACAAGCCATAGAAAAAGCAGAAAGAAGAATAAAAAGGGAGAAAAAAGAAAAAGAAAAAGCAAAACAAGCAAGTTAATAAAAAATTATGAGTAAATTTAATAGACATCAAAAATTTAAAATGTTAATTACACTGCTTTTTGGAGGTAAATACGAAAATAGAAGTTAAAGATAATAATATTGAACAAGCGCTTAGAGTTCTAAAAAGAAAGCTTCAGCGTGACGGATTCTTTAAAGTTGTAAAATTAAAGAGTGTTTATGAAAAACCCTCAGAAAAAAAAAAGAGAATTCTTCAAGAAAATATTAAAAGAGTAAAGAAACTTAATAAACTTAAGAATAGAATATAAAATACCGCGGGGTGGAGCAGTCTGGTAGCTCGTCAGGCTCATAACCTGAAGGTCGGCGGTTCAAATCCGTCCCCCGCAACCAAATCTAAATTTGTAAAAAAATAATATTAACTTATCTTAAAATTTCAATTGAGGTTAAAATTACTGATCTTTTTTCTCGATTTAAACCTTTTTTTAAATCATATAAAGAAACAGGATTTTCAATATTTAAATTTATATAATGTCCTTTATCAGGTGTACACTCAAAATTATAGATAATCTCATTTATATTTTTTGTAATTAATATATCTTTACTCTTTTTATTATCTATATAAGTTTTTAAATTAAAACTTTTAAAATCATCTTTATAATATTTTTCAAGGATAAATTTAATTTTTGAATTTTTGTTACATTTTTGTCCATTCACTGAGAATAATATTGAAGCTGAATATCCGTCTAAAATAATTTTATTTGAATTATCTATTTGCTGCCATCCAAATCCAATAGGACTATTAAATGTGTCTTTTAAATTTAAAAAAGAGTTTTTATCAATTTGAAGTTGGTAAAATTTTGATAGTACTTCTTTATTATCATCTTTTATTTTATTGTCTTGAAGAGGTAGTAGTGAAATTAACCATAGATTATCTTCATAATAATAGTGAATTTTATTACCATATAAATAATATAAGTTTCGTACATAATTTATATTATCACTTATAAATAAACTTTTTTTAAATATATTAATATCTTTATCGTTGAATAAATTAACTAATTCATATTTTTTATTAATTAAAGTATCTCTATTAACTCTAGCTAGATAGGCAATATCAGTTGCCTTATAATTTTCTTCAAGAATATAATTATCTAATTTTTTAAAAATATTTGAATTATTTTTTGGCTCTATTAGTCTTATTCTTTCAAATCTATTTGATAAATCTTTCCATATATTACTTTTAAGTTTTATATTGGTATTTGAATTAAGGTATTGTTTTCCAAATTTATAATTCATTAGACCTGGGCTTAAATCAATTATGTGAAAAATAAGTAAAACAAAAAGAATTAAAGTTGGTTTTTTATTTTTTAATAAATCGTATAATAAAATTATTCCAAATATAAATATTAGATAATAAACTGGCCAAATTAATCTCCCACTTGATCTAATCGAACTTAACAAAGCATAAATTAAATTATGTAAAGGTATTGATATAATATTATTGTCTCCAAAATTTATATTATTTGAAATAGCAAGGATTAAAAAGATTAAACTGACAAAAAGAGTTTTGTAATTGTTCAATCTAAGATCTTTTTTAGAAAGAAAAAAACTAATTAAAAATAAAAATAGGAAAAATATTCCAACTATCCCAAGATATGAAAGGCCTTCTTGTTCCCCATTTTGGAAATTTTGAGTTGGTAAAAAAATTGACCAATTAAAACTTGATGCATTATTAAAGCCAGATGGATTAAAAAAACTATTAAGATTGAAATTATAAAATCCATATCCCCAACCCAAGCCATCATCCAATTTTATAACAAAATAGCCTAGACAATACATTAAGATAAAAATTAGAAAAACAATCGGGAAAAAGCTTAATACTATTTCTTTTATCTTAATTTCTTTTTTGAAAAACTTAAAAACATCATTAAAAAAATAAAAAAAAATTATAATTATTGTAAAATAAAAATTAACCAATACTGACAAAGATAAATTGAAAATTCGATGAAATATTTTATTTTTTTTTTTAAATCCCTCTATATAAAAACTTTGAAGGATTAACCAATGGCCCATCAGTGCTAGATGAATGCCACTTCTATTAATAAAAATAGTTGATATACAAAAAAACAGGGAACCTATTAAAGCATAATTTAAATTACTCGTTAAACCGTGTATAATTTTAAAAGAGAAATATAGTTGAAGATAAATACATACTAATATCCAAAGTGAAAAATATTGAAAATTTAAAGGTAATAAAAATTTAATAAGTTTAAAAAATATAGCAAATAAAGGAATTGAGTCTGAAAATATAATACTTGTATTATAGTACATTCCAAAATTTGGATTTTCTCCTAAAGGAAATCTCCAATTATCTGCTCTAAAAAATTTCCACCCTAATTGGTACTGTGTTAAATCTCCTGAACTTAACCATTCTATATTTGATGGATTTATATAATCAAAACCCAACAAGTAAACACTAAAGAAAATAGACGTTAAAATAAAAAATAACTGTTGTTTAAATAAAAAATATTTTTTCACTATTTTAGTCTTTATGAATAATCATCTATTTTTTATAGTATTTGAGAAATAGTTTCTATTAGTTTATAAAAAATTATGTTTAAAAAAAAAATATTTAATGATTTAACATCGAGATATAATAATCATTCATATTCTGGTTTAATGGGATTCTTTATGAATCATTGCCATAAACAACTTGAAAAATTTGAATTCCCAAATAAAATTTCAAAAGTTCTAGAAATAGGAGCTGGAAATTCTCCTCATTATAAATTTATAAAACATGACTACGAAGAGTATCATATAGTTGACACATCTAAGGTTATTTTAGAAAATTACAAAGATAATCCGAAGGTAATTGTTAAAAATTATGATGGTAAAAATTTACCTTATGAAAATGAATGTTTTGATAGAATTATAATATCTCACTGTTTGGAACATATAAATGATCCTGAAAAGTTTTTATTTGAAACAATGAATAAACTTAAAATAGGAGGCATTTTATCAATTTCACTTCCAACTGACCCTGGTCTTCTATTCAGGCTTGGAAGGCTATATTTGAAAATTTTTTCAATTAAAAAAAGCTATAAAATTTCAAAAGAACAATTTGATTACATGAATGCAACAGAACATGTTAATTCTATATTCGGCCTTTATTCAATAATTAAATATAATTATGGAAATAATTTAAAAGATTTTTTTTTACCATTTAGAATAAGATCTTTTGATTTAAACTTATTCTACAATGTTCATATCACAAAAAAAAATTAAATTTTGAATTTTGATTTTTTACTATCTAACAAAAAACCTCTAACAGTTTCTAATGTCAATTGATTGAATGATTTTCCAAAATTTTCAATTTTTTTAATAATCTCAGGAGGAATTGTAATTATGTGACACCCCAATTGTTTAGCTTGAAGATAATTATATGGTTCTCTAACACTTGCCCATAAAATTTTAACATTTTTAAAATTTTTTGCTAATTTAATACTTTTTTTTAATTCAGGAATTGGGTCTTTTCCTGTATCTCCTGCTCTACCCGCAAAAATTGAAATTATAACTTTAGACTTTTTATTTATTAATTTAAGAATTTTTTTAGTTTGATTTGAGTTATAAACTGCTGTGATATTTAATTTTATATTTTCATTATTGAGTTCATTAATAATTTTGCCCATAAATATACCTTTTGAATTTAAAACTGGTATCTTTACATAAACATTTTTTCCCCATTTGTTTATTTCTAAAGCTTGCTTTTTCATTTGAATATAATTGTCTCCAAAAACTTCTAGAGAAACTGGTTTATGGTTGCAAATTTTTAAAATTTTTTTAGCATAAGATTTATAGTCTTTTGCTCCTGCTTTTCTCATTAAGCTCGGATTAGTAGTAAAACCTTTAACAATTTTTTTTTTATTAAATATTTTAATCTTATTATGTTCAGCAATATCACAAAAAATTTTTATGCTCATTTAACTTTATAGATTCTTAGTTATATCTTCTGTCATTTTTTTTGCATCTGCAAATAACATTAATGTATTTTCTCTGTAGAATAGGTCATTATCTATTCCTGCATACCCTGGTGATAAACTTCTTTTAACGAATAATACTGACTTACATTTTTCTACATCTAAAACAGGCATTCCATAAATTGGGCTTTGTGGATCAGTCTTTGCGATAGGGTTTGTTACATCGTTTGCTCCGATGACAAATGCAACATCTGCATTTGCAAAATCATTATTTATCTCCTCAAGCTCAAAAACTTCATCATACGGAACATTCGCTTCAGCTAATAAGACATTCATATGGCCAGGCATCCTTCCTGCAACAGGGTGTATAGCGTAAGAAACTTTAATATTGTTTTTTTTTAAAGTATCAACCATTTCTCTTAAAGCATGTTGGGCTTGCGCTACTGCCATTCCGTAACCAGGAACTATTATTACTGATGAAGCATTCTTCATTAAAAATGCTGCATCTTCTGCATTTCCACTTTTAACAGGTTTTTTTTCTTTATTTTCTGAACCTGAAGATTGTTCGGTTGCTCCAAATCCACCTAAAATTACATTAAAGAATGAACGATTCATACCTTTACACATAATATAAGATAATATTGCACCTGAAGAACCCACTAAAGCTCCAGTAATTATCAGCGCTGTATTTTCTAAAGTAAATCCAATTCCAGCTGCTGCCCATCCTGAATATGAATTTAACATAGAGATCACGACTGGCATGTCTGCTCCTCCAATTGGAATTATTAATAAAAAACCAATTAAAAAAGAAACAGCTAATAAAATCCAAAATAAATTAGAAGATTGAGTTGAACACAAAAAGTATATTAAAGCTATTATAGAAATTAATATTAAGGCATTTAGAGGATGCTGACCTTTAAAAGTTATAGGTGAACCAGACATTATTCCTTGAAGTTTTAAAAATGCGATTATTGATCCTGAAAAAGTTATTGCCCCAACAGCTGCTCCAATTGACATTTCAATTAAACTTCCAAGCTTTATATTCCCTAAAGTTCCAAGATTAAAAGCTTCTGGATTTAAAAAAGCAGATATTGCTACAAATACTGCAGCTAGACCTACCAAACTATGAAAACCAGCCACAAGTTCTGGCATCGCGGTCATGGGTATTCTATAAGCTATAAAAGCCCCAACCATACCTCCTATTAAAAGAAAAATTAATACGTAAATAAATCCACTTGAAAAATTGCCTATAGATAAAAACGTTACTGTTATTGCTATTACCATTCCTACAATTCCAAAAAAATTACCTTGTCTAGATGTCTCTGGAGATGATAATCCTCTTAAAGCCAAAATAAATAATACTCCAGAAATTAAGTAGAAAATTGCTGATAAATTTGCTGAGATCATTATTTATCTTTCTTTTTTTTTTTGTACATCGCAAGCATTCTTTGGGTAACTAAAAATCCTCCAAAAATATTGATAGCTGCTAAACATATGGCTAGAAATCCAAAAAGACTTGAAATATTAAAGATATTATCTGAATTTCCAGCTAAACCAGCAATGATAGCTCCAACAATAATTACAGATGAGATTGCATTGGTAACAGACATCAAAGGAGTATGAAGAGAGGGAGTGACACTCCATACAACATAATATCCTATAAAAATTGATAGAATAAATATACTAAGTCTGAATATAAAAGGATCTATTTCCATAATTTTATTTGATTAATGTTTTTTCTATTATTTCGTCCTCTAAATTAATATTAATTTTTTTATTCTCTTTATCATATAAGTTTGCCACATAATTAAATACATTTTTTGAATATAAACTCGATGCTGAGATTGGAAGTTTATTCAAAATATTTGTTTCACCTATTATTCTAACACCCTCTTTTTCAATAACTTTATCTACTTCGGTAAATGCAGTATTTCCTCCTTGTATAGCAGCCAAATCATAGATCACTGATCCAGATTGCATATTACTAATCATATTTTCTTTTATTATTATTGGGGCTTTTTTTCCTGGAATTAAAGCAGTGCAGATTACAATATCAATTTTTTTTAAGGTTTCTCCAAGTAGCTCTTCTTGTTTTTTTTTAAAATCTTCTGAAGCTTCTTTTGCATATCCTCCCTCTGTTTCTAAGTTTTCCACCCCTTCAACAGTCAAGAATTTGCCTCCTAAACTTTCTACTTGTTCTTTTGATGCCATTCTAACATCAGTAGCAAAAACTATTGCACCCATTCTTTTTGCAGTAGCTATTGCTTGTAGTCCAGCAACACCTGCTCCAACGATAAGAACTTTTGCAGCTGGAATTGTACCAGCGGCAGTCATCATCATAGGAATGGCCTTCTCAAAACTAGCGAAGGACTCTATAACTGCTTTATAGCCTGCTAAGTTAGCTTGAGAAGAAAGAATATCCATAGATTGAGCTCGAGTAATTCTTGGTAGAAGTTCAAGAGAAAACAAATTAATTTTTCTTTTTGCTAAATTTTGTAATTTTTCTTTGTTATTATAGGGATCTAGAACTCCTATAAATGTTTGATTTTCTTTAATTAAAGAAAGTTTATCATCAGATAAAAGGCCTAGTTGAATAATTAAATCTGAATTATTTATTACTTCTTTTTCATCTTTAAAAATTTTTACTCCCAAATTTTTAAATTCCTCATCAGGTATACCCAGATGCAGTCCATAATTTTCTTGTAAAAATATCTCAAAACCTAAATTAATATATTTTTTGGCAACATCTGGAGTTATAGATATTCTCTTCTCTTTTTTTTTATCTTCTAATAACGATACTATTCTCATAATTGAAGCCTACATTAAGAATTTATTCATTAGAACAAAAACTATGATTACCGCGACAGTTCCCCACAACTCAAATTTTGAAGAATTAAAAAAGATATTCTTATAGGAATTATTTTCCATAAGAGTTATTTTTGTCTAGCTTTAAATTTTGGATTTGTTTTATTAATTATATAGACTCTTCCTCTTCTTCTAACTAATTTAGAATTAAGGTCTCTTTTTTT
>CENP01008679.1_pt1 | contig 12633 bp, 11 predicted proteins | sample 361281 | NCBI WGS metagenome assembly CENP01 (sample SAMEA2591122, study PRJEB7988) | marine metagenome | biome: marine biome (ENVO:00000447); feature: deep chlorophyll maximum layer (ENVO:xxxxxxxx); material: saline water (ENVO:00002010), including plankton (ENVO:xxxxxxxx) | depth 70 m
TTTCAATTCATTTTCTTGATAACCAAATTTATAAGTTGATTTTAAATTTAAACAATATTGCATGAAATTTTTAGAAGCAAATGGAAATCTTCCTTCCATTGAAAATGCCATTCCAAATCTGTCATTTCTGGTAAAAAAATCTTCTGAGACCGTTGTTATACAATCAAGAGCCATAGCAGAATTAGTAACATCTTCCGGATTCCATAACTCTTCTGGAAGTGCTTTAACTAACAAAGAGTGCAAATCATCATAATTAAAGTTCATATTTAGTAAAACAGGTGCTCTAAATTTAAACATCCACATCCTAATAAAATCACTCCAATTTTTCGGCTTCTTTTCCAATTTGTACATCTTTAAATATTTGCTATATCCCCCAAATATTTCATCACCAATATCACCTGCCATTGTTACAACTACACCATTTTTAGAAAGAATTTTATTTGCAAAATAATACATTGGTAAGCACCAATTGTATCTTGGTTCTTCAATAAATTTTATTGATTTATTCCAATTTTTTAAAAATATATCTGGAGTAATTTTTATTTCTTTATGTTGTAGATTTAATTCTCTTGCAAATTTTTCAGAAATTTTTGCATCACTATTATAATCTTCTTCATATCTTAAACTTGACTCTATTGTGGTAGTGAAAGAATTGAGAGATCCTAATTTATTTTTTAAACCATATGCTATAACTGATGAATCAAGTCCTCCAGATAAAAACATACCAAAATCTCTTATGCCTAATGCTGAATTATTAATAGCCATCAAAGATTTTTCATAGAACTCTTCAACATTAAATATCTTTTTTGAATTAGGCTTTATTAAATCTCTAAAACTATATTTAATTTTTTTATGGTCTAAGCTGAACACAATCGTTTCACCTGGAAGTACTTTATAAATACCATTAAATAGTGTTTGCCTTAAAACATTTGCTCCAAGTAAACACGTACAAACTAACCCTAACCTTTCAATTTTTTTACTATTTGGTGTTATATCTAAAAGCCCTTTAATTTCTGATGAAAAAATAATTCCATTTTTAAACTCTGAAAAATATAATGGTTTTATACCTACATGATCTCTAGATAAGATTAATTCATTCGTCTTTTTATTAAAAAAAACAAATGAATGCATAGAATCTATAAAATTTATTACTTCCTTGTAACTATAATTATCTAACAGCCATGCAAGAAGCTCTGTGTCACAAGTTGTTTTAGGAAAATATTTATCTTTAAATTTTGTTAAAAGATAATCATAGTTAAAAATTTCACCATTATATGTAAGAACATTCCCCTTTTCTGTAATATAAGGCTGTACACCATCTTCTGGTTTTGATGTTATTGATAAAAGATTGTGTCCCAAAGTAATATAATTATTAGACCATATTGAATTTCCATCTGGCCCTCTATGCATACATTTTTTAATAATATTACTTACAAGACTAGGATTGTTTTCTGTTATTCCAAATATTCCACACATTTAAAATTTTATAATTCTTGAAAATTTATAATTTACAAATATTCTTAATTTAATCATTAAAATATACATGCTGATCAATATCAGGGTATTTCATTTTAAAATTGTCAAAAATATCTTTCCATACAGCTTCACTTTTCAGACACAGATGTATATTAGTACCATCATCAAAATATTTTGAAGCTGGTACGGTAGCTATTACAACAAATACAAATTTATTTGATAATTTAAATAAATTATCAATAAAATTAATAACATCATTTTCAGGGATATGTTCAATAACATCAGTACAAATAACACCATCATATTTTCTATTTGGATATTTATAATATTTTTCTACACCTGGGTCATACAGGAAAATATCATCAATACCCCAAAAATTTGACAAACCATGATACTCTTGATCTTTAATCTTAAAATTATTGTTATATAAATATGCTTTACCACAACCAAAGTCTAATATTGATCTAGAGCCAGTAAGGTCAATTATTTCTTTAATCTTTCCAACCCATCTTGTTAAAGCATAGCCCAAGAATGTACTTACTCCAGGTTGATTTTTCACCCCATGTTTATGAAATAATTTATACTTCTCAATGATCTCATAATAATTTTGGGTATATTTACTCATGTTAATTTACCTATATATAAAAAAATTAATTATAGATATTAATGTAATAAATAAATATTACAAAATTTAAATATTATGACCTTTAATCCTGTAGCAGCCCAAAACGTTCTTGAATCTAGAAATTGTATTTTAAATAAAAAACCTAAAGCAATAGATTTGGGATCACAGACATCTTCGATTAATAATATATTTATTGAAAACCTAATTCAAAAAAATAAAACAATTAGCAGTACACAGAAATTAAGTTTAGAAAATCTATGTAGTAATAAAAATTTTACAACGAGAGATTATTTTATGTCTCTTGGATTTAAAGAATACAAATCTATAGATATCAATGGTGCTTATGATAGTTTTCAGTTTGATCTTAATAAAAATATATTAGAAACTTATAAATTCAATCAAACATATGATTTGGTTATAAACAACGGTACTGGAGAACACGTTTTCAACCAACATGCTTTGTTTTTAAACTTGCATAATTTAACAAAAGTAAATGGTATAATGTTAAATATACTTCCATTTATTGATTGGATTAATCATGGATTTTATAATTTTAATCCAATTTTCTTTGCTGATTTGGCAGCATCTAACAAATATGAAATTATTAAAATATCTCTAGCAAATAGAAATGGTGCAGAATTAAAGTTAGATGGTAAAAACTTCGATATACTTTTTGAGCAAATAAAACCTCACAGAAAAGACACTAAATTTGAGAAAATAATTGAAATAGCAAATGAAAAAATTGGTAAAAATATCTTGCTTGTTGTAATAACTCGGAAATTGGAAGAAGCTACTTTTAAAACACCCCTTCAAGGTAAATATTTAAGCGATATTTCTAATTTTAAAACAGATTATAATTCTCAAGAAGGTGGTAGTGCTGAAGCTGCAAATCAAATTTCAGATAATAAAAAAAGAAAGTAATATAATTAATTTTATTCTAAGAAGTTTCTGTAATTAAAAAGTTCAAAATTATAATCTCCAATAATATTTATATATTTTCTATAAAAGCTAGTTTTGGTTCTTTTGGTTACTCCATGAATTGAATAAGGTGAATTTAAAAACATTACTAGCCTATTTTGTTTATACTCTATCTCTTCAATTAAATTTACTTTATCTTCTCTTACTCTAGATTTTCCATAAAAACTTGGTTTATCTTTAAAGGTGTAGGTAGTTAGATTACCACCTTGAGAGTCATCATCAGACTCTTTCATATATAAAAGAGCGGCATATAATTCTACAGGATTATCTAAATGTGGTTCTATAACTTTAGTTTCTCCACTTGTAGGAGTATTTATAACAAATTGACAATCAAGATTTAGATAGTTATTTTTTTCAAAACGAACGCCTATGTTATCTTTTTTAAATAATCTATCTTTTTCTACTTTATAAATTTTATTTATTGCAGTGCCAAAAACTCCATAAAATTCTTCTAAAAAATCATAACTTGTATGAAATTTTATAAACTCTTTCCATTCAGCAGTTATCTCATCGTCTCTTAGAGAATTAAATGCATTATATCTATAAGCAAAATTCTCTTTATATTCATTTTTACCAATGATTTTTTCATATTTTGGAAAACTTTCATTTAATATTTTATATAGATCATTGGGCAAAGCATCATCAATGATTAAATAAGGAAACTTTTCAAATCTAAACTTAATATTTTTTTTATTTTGTAAAACACTGTACATAATAATAAAATGAAACCTATTTTAAATAACAGAAACAACAATATTTATAATGTATATATTTAGTTTACAATGTTTTATTTAAAAAATTATTCAAAAAATACCAGCTTATTGAATAAATAATTACCTATGATAATATATAAGAATGCAGATATTTAATCTTTTTCCATTAACTGTTATCAAAGATAATATTTCTATTGAAGAAAAAGAAAGAGAAATTTTGGTGAAAGAGATAAAAAAAATGAAAAACATAGATAGCGATAAAAAAACGAGCTCTTATGCTTGGACTGGAGATATTAATGGTCACGAATTTTTATTCTCTAACGATTTGTTTAAAAACTTATCAACTAAAATTTCTAAAGTAATAATAGAATATTTAAAAAATTTAGAAATAAATACTAGTTATTTAGATATTTATTATCAAAGGTCATGGGCCACATATACTGAAAACGAACAAAGTATAAATTTTCATACTCATTCTCAATCTAATATTAGTTTTGCTTATTATCTTTTAAAACCTAAAAATTCTGGTGGTATAATTTTTAAATCAAATGAATTACAAAATGAAATTGCAAAAAATATTTTTACAAGCAGTAAGTTAGAAAAATCTCTTATAAATAAACCAAACGTATATAATTCTGATAGATCTATGTTTGACTTAGAGCAAGACTCAATAATAGTTTTCCCCTCCAAAACCCCTCACGCAACATTACCAAACAAATCTAATCTGCCTCGTATATCCATATCTGGAGATATTTCTTTAATGCTTAGACAAAGTAAAGGCTTTGAACATTTAATGCCAAATTTCACAAACTGGACTAAGTTTTAATTTAAATAATATATAAATGAAAATACCAATAGTTATTCATACTGATCATATAATTAATAAAACTGTATGTTATAATTTTGCTAAAGGGTCAAATGCTCTTCTTTGCCATGTAAACAACTTTAAAGAATACGACAAAACAATTGCAACATATGGTGTTTTAAGAGGTACATTAGAAATTATAAATAAAGTAAAAAATTATTACTACATAGATCATGGATATTTTAATCAATCAAAACGTTCTTTTGAAAATAAACGTACAAATGTAATGAACTTAGATGGTTATTTCAGAGTTGTTTATAATAATTTAATGCATAATGGTACTGGTGATTATCCAGAAGATAGATTTAAAAAACTCAATCTTAAAATTCATCAGCAAAGAAATTCAGGAAGTTATATAATCCTTTCTGAGCCTTCAGAAATAATGAAACAAGTTTATAATGTTCCTCAATGGACAATCGATACAAAAGATCTTGTAAAAAAATTTTCTGATAGAAAAATCATTGTTCATAATAAATATTCAAAAGAACCTTTAAAGAATTTACTAAAAAATGCTTGGGCGTTTATTAGTCTACAATCTACAGCTGGGTTTGCAGCTATGTTAAATGGAATACCTTCATATTTTACTGACTCACATCTAAGTGATATTGGTAAAATAGAAGATATAGAAAACCCAAAAATAAATTATAAAATTTTTAATAACCTTGCGTATGGTCAATGGACCTTAAAAGAAATGGAAACAGGGGAGGCCTGGGAAAGTATTTCAAATAATAATATTTAAATACTTTTATTTAGTTTCATATTTATAGTAATGTTAAAACTCACAACTATTCTTTCTTGGTTTGAAGTATTTTCATTAACAGAGTGATCAAGATAACTTGGAAACAATATTAAAGCACCTTCTTTAGGGGCTATTCCATTTACTTGTGCGTTTAATAAATTTGGTTTAATTGCATTTGGATAAGAATATACAGGAGCAGGTCTAGGGTCATAAAATACTATGTCGCCTGAGTCTTTTGGAGCTCTAACGTAATAAGCACCACTAATTGTGCTATTGCCATGCTGATGTCTTAAATTTGCTGCACCTCCAGTATTAATTATTGCCCACATATTGTTTATATTAATAGTCTGATTTTTTTTATCCCAGTTCATATCTTCTATTACCTTTTCTATTGAGGGTAAGATAAATTTTATAAAATTTCTTGGCTCATCTTCTTGAAGATTAAAATCTTTAGAATGCCAACCCTTAATATTACTTTTGTTTATACCTTGTTGATCTTCTGCATAAGACTTTTTTATAAAATTATATATTTGTTCATTTATTGATTTATAATCTTCTAATTGAATCGCCCAAACTGGAGTTGGAAAAAAGAGATTTGGTTTGTTCATATATTATATTTATATTAATAAATTGATCCAGTAAACAATTCTAAATTTATTCAATACCTTTACTATTTAATTTTTTTTAAATTAAAATATTTTTTAAGCAAACGTAATGTTTTTATAATTCTTGTATGGTGATAATGAAAATTTTTCCTACCCGAAGTAATTTTAGGATTATTTTTAATTAAAGTCTTTAAATATATCGGAATTTTTATTTTGTTATTCAATGTTTAAATAATCTATTTTTTGTGAAGTAAAGTGAGATTTTATTCGTTAGTGAAAACGAAATTATTTCACTATCATTAATTGATCCAGATGGCTGGGCAACAATACTACAACCATTCTTATGCAAAAGATTTATACTATCTTTAAATGGGAAAAACCCATCAGAAGCACAAACAAAAGATCCTTTTTTGAAATATATTTTCATATTTCTAATAGCAAATTTTAATGCGTCTACTCTATTTGTTTGGCCATGACCCAAACCAAGTGTCTGCTTGTTTCTTGCTAAAACTATAGCATTAGACTTTAAATGTTTTACTATTTTTAATGAAAATATCAAATCATCAATTGATCTTGATGAAGCCTTCTTACTTGAAACTAAATTTAAAAATTTTTTGTTAATTGGGGTTAAGTTATTTGTTTGATAAAGTTTACCAAAAAGAGTTGATTTATATCCTTTTACCTCTTTTTTTATCTTTGGTTTCTTAAGCAAAATTAAATTTTTTTTCTTCTTCAAAATATTTAATGCATTCATATCAAAATTAGGAGCAACGACCATTTCAAAAAAATTTTTATAGATCTTATTGGCTAGCTGAAAATTTACTTTTCTATTAAGAAAAATTATACCACCAAAAGCACTTTTAGGATCACTTGTATAAGATTTTAGAAAAGCAGAATTAATTGTATTTGCAGATGCAACACCACAAGGATTTGTATGTTTAACTATTATTGATGTAGGTTCAGTAAATTCATCCAAACACCTTAACCCACTATCTAAGTCTAATAAATTATTATAGCTTATTTTTTTTCCGTTAATTTGGTAATTAAAAATTGATTCATTATTTTTATTAATTAGATAAGCATCTTGCCCTGGGTTTTCACCATATCTTAACTTAATTTTTTTTATCAATTTTTATTCATCCATTTATAAATTATTTTATCATAATTAGATATCTGCTTAAAAGTTTTACAAGCCATTTTTTTTCTAAAAATAAAATCAGTGGCACCATCATTTTTATCTAAATTATTAATAAGTCCTTTATAATCTTTTAAATCTAAAATAGGGGTAACAAACTTAAAATTTTTACTAGCAGCGCGTAATAAACTTGGTCCACCTATATCTATCATTTCAATTATTCTATCGTTATTATGATTTTTTAAATAATGTTCAAATGGATAAAGATTTACAATTACAATATCAATTTTAGGAACGTTCAATGAAATGAATTGCCTCTTATGAATTTCATTATCTCTAATATACAACAACGAACTGTATATAAGAGGATTAAGAGTCTTAACCCTTCCACCAAACATTTCTTTAAATTTTGTTAATTTAGAAATATCTTTGCATTTAAATCCCATATCTCTAATTTTTTTACCTGTAGAGCCAGTAGAAATAAAACTATAATTATGTTTAACTAAGTTTGTACATAAATATTTTAGATTTTTTTTGTTATATACAGATATTAATGCAAATTTTTTTATATTTTTTCTAGAGACCATTTTCTTATAATTTTCTTATCTGACAATACACCTTTAATTACAATTTGTTTAGTTGGTTTCGTAATATTATGATCAACTAATATGCTATCTTCAATAATTAATTCTACATCACTTTTAAAAATCCAAATATTATTTAATTTTGTTTTTAGAATTATATTTTTTTTATTATTTGTAAAATTGTAGGTAATTTCATCCGCAAGGTGAAATCTTATATGATAAATTAATCTATTATTACTACTTTTAGGAGAGATAAAACTATCTTCACCTTTCAATTTATTTATATTTTCGGAAAAAATTAATTTTCTCTTAATAATTTTATTAAATTTTTTTAAGTACCCATTGTGCGATCCTTCAAATATTTCTTGTTTAGAATTTGCCTCTTTTCTAAACGCTACTGATTGAGGAAATTTAACATGGGGATTGCCCTCCTTTATCTCACTTATATTAGTATTTTGTAAAACGATAGTTGAGTGAGCAGCACTATATCTTAAATATTCAGGATTTTTTCCAAAACTTTCAGATGCTCCACAGTTTGTAATTATTTTTTCTCCAAATCCACTTAATTCTATAGATAATGTTCCAGCACTTAAGTTTGAGTTAATCATATTCTTATTAGGCTGAACTACATCAAAAAAAATTTTTAAGTTTTTATTAGAAAAAAATGCAATACCATTTTCCACATTAACAAATTCTCTTTTTTTTAAATAATTGTCTTTATTAAGTGAGTCATAAATTAATTTTGTATAAATATTATTTGATCCATTAAACAAAGGTATACTTCCATCAGAATGAAAATATTGATTTAATATTGATGTCATTTTTACAACAATATCATCAAAAATAAATGAGTCGTCAATTTTAAAAAAAAGTAAAATATTTTTTATTTCTCTAAGATTATTAATAAATTTAGCATGCTCTAAAACATTATAACTTTTATGCATTCCTAATTTATCAATTTGATAACTTATTACAAACTTTATAAAATCTATTTTTTTTCTGCTAATTTTTTTAGTAATCGATAAGCACAATAAATATGAACTTAAATCAAAAGAAGTTATGCTATTAATTTTTTTAGTGTTAAAATCAAATAAAATTCTTTGTATATGAAAGAAGATTATTATATTTAGTTTTTTCTTATCGGTAGTATTTGATGACGAATTTATGTATTCATAGTTATACAAAAGATTTATTAATCTTTTTGAGGCTAAGTCATCAGACCATGGAAAACCTAATTTATTCTTATTAATCTTAAACCAGCCAAATATAGATTCTTTAGATAAATTTATACCAATTTTTCCTCCTAGTTTATTTGAAAAATTTAAAAAATCAAAAGAATGAATGTTTTTATTTAAGTTTCGGTAAAAATTTTTTTTAAAAATAAATGTTTTTATTAAATCATAATTCGTAAAATCAATTTTTCTAAAATTTAAATCTAAATAAGATAAATTTTTTCTTGATTTAAATTTTAAAATTATAAAAACAAATAATATTTTTTTGAATAATAAAATCATTTAATTTTTTTTATAAAGGCTGCAAAATATCCATCTATAGTATACCTTAAAATATTATCTGGTAATGTAAGCATGAATTTATTTTTTATAAATCTTGAAAAACTTTTGTTTTCTTCAGTAAGAACAAAATCAGATAATTCAAATTTATTACTTTTCTTTAAAAACTTAGCTATTTGATTCACAGTCTCACATTCTAGAAAAGAACAAGTCATATAGACTATCAATCCATTTTTCTCTAATAAAAGTGCAGCTTTATCAAGCATTTTTTGTTGTATATTAATAAGTTTTATAAAGTCAGGACCTTTGTTTTTGAAAAATATCTCAGGGTTTTTCCTAATGGTTCCAATAGCTGAACATGGTGCATCAATTACAATAAGGTCATATTTTTCATTTATATCAAATTTAGTAAAATCCTTATTTAATATTTTGGGATAAAGTTTTAATCGAGTTAAATTTGATGTGAGTACCTTTATTCTAGTACTACTTTTATCATTTAATACGACTGTATGACCGCGTGAAAGAAGTTGAAACGATTTTCCTCCAGGTGCAGCACATGCATCAAGTATTTTTATATTTTTATCTTTAATATAAAAATTACTTATAGGGAAAAAAGAACTAAAATCCTGCACCCACCAATTTCCTTCTTTAAAATTTTTTTTCAAACTTATTTTTTGCTTGTTTACTAAAAAACCAGATATACTAGATGTTTGAACTAATTCTTCTTCAAAAGACTTAAACATTTCTGTGTTTTTGAAAATAATATGCACATCAGGTTCCTTATGAAAATTTTTAACAAAATGTTTTTTTTCCTCATATGATAAATTATTAGTTTTTTTTAAAAACCAGTTTGGCAAATGACTATATTCAATATTAATTTTCTTTAAATCTAATTTATTCTTAGCAATCCTTTTCAAGGTTGCATTAATAAGACCTGGGTAAAGTTTTAATTTTTTAGCTATTTCAACTGAGCAATTTATGACAGCATATTCTTTAAAATTTAAAAACACTATCTGAGTAATTGCACTTATTAGTAAAATCCTCTCTTGGTCTCTAAGTTTATTTTTAATATATTTTTTAATAATTCTCAAAGTATGAAAATGTAATCTCATTGAATTTAATGTTACATTATATAAAAAAGAAATATCTTTTTCTGAATGATTATTAATAATTCTTTTTGTTGAATTACTTTCTAATGTTTTATTATGTTTATAAATTGAATATAAAATATTATGAATATCCAATCTAATTTTTAATCCTTTAATCATTTTATAAATTAACTATTAATTAATTAAATTAGATATATGATAAATAATAAAAATAAAATATATTGAGTTATGCGAGGTAATCTTGAAACTATAGTAGGGGCAATGTTTGCTGGTAAAACAAGTGAACTACTTAAAAGAATACTATGGGCAAAGCATCAAAATAAAAAAATTATTGTTATTAAACCAAGTATTGATAATAGATATTCAAACGAAAAAATTATAACCCATAATGATTTGAGCCATGAATGTTATCCAATGACTGACTGGGGAACAGCTTTAAAGAAATTTGTTTTTGATAAAAACATAGTTGATATGGTTTTTTTAGATGAAATTCAGTTTATGGACACTCATGAAACACTAAACAATGTTGAAACTATTTTAAATAAAGGCATAGATGTTGTTTGTGCTGGCCTTGACCAAGATTCCAGAGGTAAACCGTGGGAAACATCCTCAATGCTTCTAGGTTTATCAGATAAAATTTTAAAAATTTATGGTTTTTGCAATGTTTGCGGTCTTGAAGCCACAAAAACCTATAGAAAAACTGAAGGTGGTAAAAGAACTCAAGTTGGTGCTGCTAATATATATGAACCTAGGTGCCTAAAACATTGGGAACCAAGATAATTTTTTATCTATTTTTTCTATTTTCGATTAAATTATCTACAACAGAAGGATCAGCAAGTGTTGATGTATCTCCTAAACTATCAAACTCATTTGAAGCTATTTTTCTTAAAATTCTTCTCATAATTTTTCCTGACCTAGTTTTAGGTAAGCCTGCTGTTATATGTATAAAGTCAGGTGTAGCTATAGGTCCGATTTTTTCCCTTATAGCTTTTTTTAATTCCAAGATTAAATCATTTGTTGAATCAACACCAACCTTAAGAGAAACATAGCAATATAAACCATTGCCTTTTATATCATGAGGATAGCCTACTACTGCTGCTTCAGAAACATCTTTGTGAGAAACAAAAGCACTTTCTATTTCTGCTGTACCTAAATTATGTCCAGATACAATAATTACATCATCAACTCTACCTGTAATCCAATAATACCCATCTTTATCTCTCTTGCATCCATCTCCAGTAAAATATTTACCATCAAATTGAGAAAAATATGTTTCAATAAATCGTTTATGATCGCCATACACAGTTCGCATTTGACCAGGCCATGAACGCTTCATACATAACATTCCTTCACATTCACCTTCTAATTCATTACCATCTTTATCTACAATACACGGCTCTATTCCATAGAAAGGTTTTGATGCAGAACCAGGTTTTAATTTTATAGCACCAGTTTGAGGTGATATTAGTATTCCACCTGTTTCAGTTTGCCACCAAGTATCTACAATTGGACATCTTGAATTGCCTGGTATCTCGAAATACCACTTCCATGCTTCTGGATTAATAGGCTCACCAACTGTTCCTAAAAGTTTTAAAGATGATCTGCTAGTTTTTGTAACATAATCATCACCTTCTCTCATCAACGCTCTAATAGCAGTAGGGGCTGTGTAAAATATATTTACTTTATGTTTATCAACTATTTGCCAAAACCTTGAGAAGTCAGGATAATTAGGCACACCCTCGAACATCAAAGTTGTTGCTCCATTAGCAAGTGGTCCATAAATTAAATAACTATGACCAGTAATCCAACCTATATCTGCAGTACACCAATATATATCTCCATCATTATAATTAAAAATATATTCATGGGTCATCGAAGCATAAACTATATAACCTCCTGATGTATGCATAACACCTTTTGGTTTACCAGTTGATCCTGATGTATATAAAATGAAGAGGGGATCTTCAGCATTTAAGACTGCTGGTTCGCAAATGCTATCTACATTCTTTAATAGATCATCATAAAATAGATCTCTATCTTTATTTAATTTTATATTTTTATTAGTTCTTTTTACAACTAAACATTTTTTTACATCAGGACATGACTCTAGCGCCTTATCCGTAGTAGTTTTCAAAGGAATAGTTTTACCACCTCTAATTCCTTCATCTGCAGTTATTACATATTCAGATTTACAATCTTTAATTCTACCAGCTATAGACTCAGCTGAAAAGCCTCCAAAAATGATGGAGTGTACCGCACCAATTCTTGCACAAGCTAACATAATATAAGCTAG
>CENP01229828.1_pt1 | contig 12632 bp, 12 predicted proteins | sample 361281 | NCBI WGS metagenome assembly CENP01 (sample SAMEA2591122, study PRJEB7988) | marine metagenome | biome: marine biome (ENVO:00000447); feature: deep chlorophyll maximum layer (ENVO:xxxxxxxx); material: saline water (ENVO:00002010), including plankton (ENVO:xxxxxxxx) | depth 70 m
TATTTCACTTTTATCATTTGATTTGAATAGTTTGACGTTTGAACCATTTGCTATTGCATGAGCTGCTGCTGTGTCCCATTCCATAGTTGGGCCATATCTTGGATAAATATCGGCATTATTTTCAGCCAGAAACAATATTTTTAAAGAACTTCCTACGGGAACAATTTGTGGTTTATTTAATTTTGTTAAAAAACCTTCAGTTTCCTCATTCATGTGAGATCTTGAAGTAACAACTCTTAGATTTGGATCTTTAAAATTTATTTCTTCTCTTTTTTTTAATTTTATAACATTATTAATATGTTTTTTATAACTACCAGTTTTAGGATCATTCCAATAAAGAGTTTTAAAAGTCGGACAATATACAATCCCTATATATGGGATGTTATTTTTTATTAAAGCAATATTTACAGTAAATTCACCATTTTTTTTAATAAATTCTTTTGTGCCATCTAAAGGATCAACTAACCAATAGTATTTCCATTTTTTTCTTTTATCAAATTCTGCAATTTTTTTTTCTTCACTGATTATTTCAATTTTAGTATTTTTTAAAATTTTACTAATTATATTATGAGAAGCCCTATCAGCTTTTGTGAGCGGGGAATTATCTTTTTTTTTTTTAAAGTCTATAAATTCCGAGTCATTATATATTTTCATTATTTCTTCTCCCGCCATTAATGCAGCTTCCGAAGCAATTTTTATCATATCATTATGATTCATTGTACCTTGATTTTATCAAGAACAACAGAAAAAATCTTTACAACTGACTCATCTACTGTTTCATTTTCTGTATTAATTTTTAGGTTTGGATTCTCAGGATTTTCATAAGGAGAGTCTATTCCTGTAAAGTTTTTTATTTCTCCTTTTCTTACTTTTTTATATAGTCCTTTAACATCTCTTTCTTCACATTTTTCAATTGAACAATCAACATGTACTAGAAAATAATTTTCCTCTTTCACCAATTTTTTTGCAAAGTCTCTCTCTTCTTCAAATGGAGAGATAAAAGCTGTTATTACAATTACTCCCGCATCAATCATTAACTTAGAAACTTCAGCTATTCTTCTAATATTTTCTTTTCTATCTTCATCAGAAAATCCTAAGTCATTATTTAATCCAACTCTTATGTTATCTCCATCTAGTAAATATGAAAGAAAACCATTTTCATATAATTTTTTTTCTAAACCATTAGCTATTGTAGATTTACCAGAGCCCGATAAACCAGACAACCAAATTAATAAAGGTTTTTGTTTTGTTAATTTTTGTCTTAGTTCAGAGTTAACAAAATGATTATGAGGAAATAAATTTTTAGAATTATTCATAATTAATTTAATAATGAGAGTATTATTTTTGTACAAATATGCTAAAGAAAATATTTAATATACTTTATAAAGACTTAAAAATTGATTTAAGTTTAAAACATCTCTTTTTATCTGTTGCTTTATATTTGGTTTCAGCTATTTATATTATATATGTTGTATTTGATTTTAACGAAATATATGAATTCGAAATCTGGATTTCCCTATTTTGGATAGTAATTTTATTTGTTTCAATTACATCAATATCTAAAAGTTTCTTTCATGAATCTCATAATAGAAATTATTACTACTACTATCTTTTTTCTCCCTCAGAATTAATTGTTGCAAAATTAATTTACAATTTTATCTTTCTTTTAATTTTATTTTTTATTGCTATTCTATTTTATTCTTTACTTTTAGGAAATCTTTTTCTATCAAAGAACTTTTTTTTATTATTATTTTTAGGAGCCTTTAGCATATCTAATTGTTTAACATTAATTTCAGCTATAAGTTTTCAGGTCAAAAGAAATTCAGTTATTGTAGGTATTTTAAGTTTTCCTATAATAATTCCAATTTTGAAAATATTAATTGATATTAGTAAAGTATCACATATCAATCCTTCTTGGAATGTTATAGAAAATGACTTCTATATTTTGATATTAATAAATATTATTGCAGTGAGTTTGTCTTATATATTATTTAATTATTTGTGGAAGAACTAAAGAACTTAAAGTATATTAAATTATTTTCAGTTTCGTTGCTTATATATGCTTTTATAGGGGGTTTTTTATTTGATGTGCCAGCATTACCTATACTTAATGAATCCATTAGAGTTCTATATTTTCATGTTCCAATGTGGTTTACAATGATTTTTTTATTACTGATATCATGTATCAATTCTTTTTATTTTATTTCAAGAAAAAAAATAATATATGATACTAAATCTTATACATATACAAGCGTTGCTGTTTTTTTTGGTTTCTTGGGTATTTTATCTGGAATGATCTGGGCAAAATTTACTTGGGGATCTTTTTGGACTAATGATCCAAAATTAAATGGATCGGCAATAACCTTACTTATTTATCTTTCATATTTTTTATTAAGAAGTTCAATTTCAGATGAAATAAAAAAAGCCAAAATATCTTCAGTATATAATATATTTGCATTCGCTATGTTAATACCATTAATTTTTATTTTACCAAGAATGACGGATTCTTTACACCCTGGTAGTGGAGGTAATCCTGGGTTTAACGTTTATGATATGAATGCCCAATTAAGAATGGTTTTTTATCCTTCGGTTTTAGGCTTCATCTTTTTAGGAATATGGATTTCAAAACTTAAATTAGTGTTAAACGTATTAAAAAATGATAATTAAAATGATTATAAATTTTTTATCTTTTTTTCTCAATATTCAAGTTGAAATGGCAGATACTTTTAGGTCTGACGGTAAAATTTATGTTGTTATTTTAGTCGCTCTAATTATTTTAATCGGAATATTTCTTTACTTGTATAGAATTGAAAAAAAAATTAATGATATGAATAAAAACAAATGAAAAATTTATTTCCTATTTATCTTATTTTCCTATCAATAACTATAATTATAGTTATTTCAACTTTTGCCGATGCTAGTACTTATGTGTCTTTTTCTGATGCAAAGTCTTTGTATAATGTAGGAAAAAAATCTCCAATTCATGTGGTTGGGAGATTAAATAAAAATATAGAAGATCAAGTTATAGGAATTAAAAAAAGTGAGGATAACTTAAGCTTTTCTTTTGAGATGATAGATGAAGAAGGAACAAAGGAAGATGTTTTTTATGGTGAACCAATGCCTCCAGATTTTATTTTGTCAGATCAAATTGTTGTTATTGGATCATATAAAGAGAAACGCTTTATTGCTAAAGAAATTTTGTTGAAGTGCCCATCAAAATATACTGAAGATCAGGTTAACATTTAATTTTTATGGATACTATTGGTGATATAGGTCATTTCTTATTAATATCCTCATTTGTTTTATCTTTTGTATCCTTATTGGGTTTTCTGTACCACGAGTCTTCTAATTATCAAGAAAGCTGGTTTAAATTTGCTTCCACAAGTTTTTATTTACATGGCATAACTACACTATTGGCTATATCATTAATTTATTATTTAATACTAAATAATTTATTCCAATATTATTATGCTTTTCAGCACTCTTCTATTGAACTTCCTTTATATTTTAAAATATCATCTTTTTGGGAGGGTCAAGAAGGGTCGTTTTTGCTTTGGGTATTTTGGAATATTTTCCTTGGAATAATCTTTATTAATAAAAAAGTTAGTAAGTGGAACACCTCAGTTCTTATAATTATTAGCCTAACTCAATTATTTCTAACTTCTATGGTTTTAGGTATTATAATTTTTGATTTTAAAATTGGCAGCTCTCCATTTATTATGTTAAGGGATGCTGTGTCTGCACCAATTTTTCAATTAAACCCTGATTTCATTCCTGAAAATGGTACTGGATTAAATCCTTTATTACAAAACTATTGGATGGTTATTCATCCTCCTACCTTATTTTTAGGATTTTCAATTTGCTTAATTCCTTTTGCATATGCAATTTCATCATTAAGGCTCTCAGATTTTAGGGGCTGGATAATACCAGCAAAAAAATGGTTAGTCTACTCCATAATTATTTTGGGAATAGGTATTATGATGGGCGCCTATTGGGCCTATGAAACTTTAAATTTTGGTGGGTATTGGAATTGGGATCCTGTTGAAAATGCAGTGTATGTACCTTGGTTATTTTTAGTTGCAAGTTTACATTCAATTATACTTGCTCAAAAAAATAAAAACTATATTACAACATCTCTAATTCTATCAATTTTAAGTTTTATACTAATTCTTTATTCAACTTTTCTAACCAGAAGCGGGATATTAGGAGATAGTTCAGTCCATTCATTCACAGATTTAGGTTTGAGTGGACAGCTGCTTATATATTTATTTTCATTTTTAACACTAGGAACAGCCTACCTTACTAAAAGATGGAGTGTTTTACCAAATTCCAAAAATAAAATTGAAAATTATACACCAGAATTTTGGTTGTTACTAGGTGTATTTACTTTACTGTTAATGTCTTTTCAAGTAATCTTTCCAACCTCTATACCTGTTATTAGTAGTATTATTGAAATGTTTGGGGGTATATCAAATATGGCTCCTCCAGTTGAAAAAGAATTATTTTATTCAAGTGCACAAATTTGGTTTGCTTCATTAATTGCTGTTTTATCTGGAATTGCTCAAATCTTATGGTGGAAATCTAAAAAATCTAAAAATAAAATTGCAATGTTCTTTAGACCTCTAATGTTAACTATGGTTATTTCTTCTTTAATTATAGTTGTCTACCCAATAAAACAAATTTCTTATATGATTTTAATTTCTTCTTCATTTTTTTCCATATTTTCAAATGGCAGTATTTTACTTCATTTCTTTCGAAAGCAACAATTAGTTTCTTCTGCATCAGTTTCTCATATAGGTGTAGCTATTATGTTTATAGGGATATTATTTTCTTCTGGTTACTCTTCAATTATATCAAAAAATTATACTGGATTAGTTTGGAACAGTGAATTTCCAGATGAAGTGAATCAAGATAATATGTTGATTTTTGTTAATGAAAAAAGAAAAGTTGGAGAGTATGATGTTGAATATTTGGGAAAGAGAAAAAAAATTAAAAATTTTGATGTCTTTGTTAACGAAAATTATTTAGAATATATACCGATAATAAATAAATATGTTTTGAAAAAAGATATTGAAATTAATGGATATAAATTATTAGAAAATGATACGGTAGAAATAGATAACAATGAGATAACATACTTCGATTTAAAATTTGAGTTAACAAAAAAATCATTTGATATAAGAAAACAAGACTTTAATTTATTCCCAAAAGTTCAAACTGATTCAAATTCTGATATGATTGTTTTTTCTCCAGATGTAAAAACCCATTTACTTGAAGACCTATACGTTCATGTCAGAACCTATCCGGATCCCGACCAAGAGATTAAATGGTCAGAAAAAGATTCAATGTATGTTAAAATAAATGAAACATTTTTTTTAAATGATTATGTTTCATCAATACAGAAAATAAAAGCTAAAAAAGACAGTTTATTTAGCAATAGATTTGTTGCTGAGGCTCAAATAAAAATTTTATCAAACAATCAGGAATATATAGCAAAACCAATATATATAATCGAGGATAATAAAGTTGGGTTAGTTCCTGATATAGTTGATGATTTAGGAATTAAGGTTTACTTATCAGAAATCAATCCAAATGATGAGTTATTTAAAATCTCATTTCAAACAACTCAAAAAAATTGGGTTATCATTGAGGCAGTTCAAAAACCATTTATTAATCTTTTTTGGATTGGGTTTTTTATATTGATTTTAGGTTTATTTCTTTCCTTTAGAAAAAAACAAATAGCATCTATATCATGAAATATAAACTCGCTCTATTTGCTTCTGGAAGTGGTTCAAATGTAGAAAACATTTATAATTATTTTAAGAACAACAATATGATTTGCCCTAAACTTCTTATTTCTAATAATAAAAACGCTTATGTTATTGAAAGGGTAAAAAAATTGAATCTTTCATATAAAATAATAGATTCTAAACCAAAACACAATAGTGAATTATTGTCAATTTTAAAAACAAAAAAAATAACGCATCTAATTTTGGCTGGATATTTAAACCTTATAGAAAAGGAAATCATTATGGCATATAAAAATAAAATTTTAAATATTCATCCTGCTTTATTACCAAAGTTTGGAGGCAAAGGGTTTTATGGAGATTTTGTTCATAAGAGTGTTTTAGATGCAAATGAATCAAAATCAGGTATAACAATTCATCTTGTTAATGAAAAATATGATGATGGAAAAGTGTTATTTCAAAAAGAAGTTTTCATAGATAAATCAGAAACTATTAAAAGTTTAGCTTCTAAAATACATAGACTTGAATACAAATATTATCCTGAAATTATTGAAAAATATATTTTAAATCAATTATAATTTTATTTTTGCAGAAATGAATAATACAAAAATTAAGTCTGTACTAATTTCAGTTTTTAATAAAGATGGATTGGACGAACTATGTAAAATTTTTTTTCAACACAAAATAAAGATCTTTTCAACCGGAGGCACTGAAAAATATATTAAAAATTTGAATATACCTGTAAAGTCAGTGGAGTCCGTTACAGGTTATCCATCTATTTTAGGAGGTAGAGTTAAAACATTACATCCTAAAATATTTGGCTCGATTTTATCAAGAAATAATAATAAAGAAGATCAAATTGATATTTTAAAGCATGAGGTTCCTAAAATAGATATGGTAATCGTAGACTTATACCCATTTTCAGAAACAGTTAAGTCTTCTGATGACGAAAATGAAATAATAGAAAAAATAGATATAGGTGGTGTTTCTCTAATTAGAGCCGGCGCTAAAAACTTTTCTGACATAATTATAGTATCTCAAAAAAAACAATATGGTTCTGTCATAAAATATTTAAAGAAAAATAATTTTTCATCTGAAATTACTTTTAGAAAAAAATTAGCTTTTGAAGCATTCAATTTAATTTCTCAATATGATAAAGATATTGAGGAGTATTTCGGTTTAAAATGTGGTGTTTATGCTAATTTAAGATATGGTGAAAACCCTCATCAAAAAGCTCTTTTTAAAGGAGATTTAGATAAAATTTTTAATAAATTAAATGGTAAAGATTTATCATATAATAATCTTCTTGATGTAGACTCAGCGATTAAGTTAATATCAGAATTTAGTGATCCCACCTTTGCCATTATTAAACATAATAATGCATGTGGAATTGCATCATCAAAAGATTCACTATCCTCATATCTTTTAGCTTTACAAGCAGATCCTCTATCTGCTTTTGGAGGGGTATTAATTTCAAATACGAAAATTGACTATAAAACTTCTTTAGAAGTAGATAAATTATTTTTTGAAATTTTAATTGCTCCTGAATTTGATAAACAAGCTTTAGATATTTTGAAATCCAAGAAAAATAGAATTATTCTTCATCAGAAAACAACAAATATCCAAAATTTATCTTATAGAAATATTTTAAATGGTGTCATTCAACAGGATCAAGATAATATTGAAAATAATTCAAAAAACTGGAGTTTAGTTACAAACACAAGCGCTAATTTGGATGAAATTAAAGATTTAGAGTTTGCAAATAAAATTGTTAAGCACTCTAAGTCAAATGCAATTGTTTTGGTGAAAAATAAACAAATGATTTCAAGTGGTATAGGACAAACCTCAAGAATAGATGCTTTAAAATTTGCTATTGGAAAAGCTAAGCAATTTAAATTTGATATTACGGGTTCTTCTATGGCTTCAGATGCTTTTTTCCCTTTTCCAGATTGTGTTGAAATTGCATCAAATGTTGGTATTTCAACTATTGTTCAGCCAGGTGGATCAGTTAAAGATGATCTATCAATACAAGCCTGTAATGACAAAAAAATAGCTATGTTTTTTACAGGTTTAAGGCACTTTTATCATTAATTATTTGGTATATACTAATTTCATAAATCTTATTTTTGTGCCTAATTTTTAGGATTTATTTTTTCATAATGTTAAATTGCTTACCCTTTTTACTCTAAAACTTTAATTAATTTTACTTTGTTATGGGCTTTTTAGATTATTTTACTAGCGACTTAGCAATTGATTTGGGAACAGCAAATACATTAATTATTTGCAATGGAAATATTGTAGTTGATGAACCATCTATTATAGCAATTGATAGACTTACTAATAAAGTAATAGCTATAGGATCAGAAGCAATGCAAATGCATGAAAAAACTCATGAAAATATTAAAACTATTAGGCCATTAAAAGATGGTGTAATTGCAGATTTCCATGCCGCAGAACATATGATCAGAGGGATGATTAAAATGATTGATAATAATAAAAAATTTTTTCCTGTATCACATAGAATGGTTATATGTATTCCATCAGGAATAACGGAGGTAGAAAAACGTGCTGTAAGAGACTCCGCAGAACATGCTGGTGCTAAAGAAGTATATATGATACAAGAACCTATTGCTGCTGCAATTGGAATAGGTATTGAAATCGAAAAGCCATTTGGTTCTATGATTATAGATATAGGAGGAGGAACTACGGAAATTGCGATTATTGCATTGTCAGGTATTGTAACAGATCAATCAATTAGAACTGCAGGTGATAGCTTTACTGCTGATATAATAGACTATATGAAAAGACAACATAATTTACTTATTGGAGAAAGATCTGCTGAAACTATAAAAATAGAAGTTGGTTCAGCTATGACAGAGTTAAAGGATGCGCCTGAAGATCTTGATATTCGTGGTAGAGATTTAGTCACTGGCATTCCTAAAGTTGTTAAGATATCTTATTCTGAAATTGGTTTTGCGATGGATAAGTCTATTTCAAAAATTGAAGATGCTGTATTGAAAGCTTTAGAAAACGCACCGCCTGAATTATCAGCAGATATTTATGATAATGGCATATACTTAACTGGAGGGGGAGCATTATTGAGAGGTTTAGATAAGAGGCTAGCATTAAAAACCAAACTACATGTCCATGTTGCCGAAGATCCCTTAAAAGCTGTTGTTAGAGGAACCGGAATGGCATTAAGAAATCTTGAGTCTTTCAAGCCTGTTTTAATGAATTAAATATTTTATGCAAATATTAATTAGGATTTTGGCTAAAAATAAATATGTTTTTTATTTTTTTTTTCTAGCATTAATCTCTTTTATTTCAATTTTTAATAATAATCCTTACTATAGTTCTACTTATTTTAATTCATCAAATTATATAATAGGTAAAATCTTTCTAACACGCTCATCAATAAGTAGTTATTTTAATTTGAATAAAATAAATAACGAAGTTATGAATGAAAATTTTTTTTTAAAAAAACAATTACTTGAGATAAATAGAATTCAATACAATTATAAAGATTCAGTTAATAATTCATATTATGATATCTATAAGGTAATAAATGCTAAAATTATCAATAATTCGGTTCACAAAAAAAATAATTACTTTACTCTAGATAAAGGCGAGCTAGATGGAGTAAAAGTTGATCAAGCTGTACTTGGTTTTAGTGGTGTTATAGGGAAAATCCATAGTGTATCTTCAAATTTTTCTATTGGACATTCTCTTTTAAGTTCTAAATTAATTATTCCTTCATCTATTGGTGAATCTAATGTTATTTCTTCAGTAACTTGGTTTGGAGATAGCCCTGACATATTAAATATTTTATATGTGCCAAAGCATTTAAATATTAATAAAGGAGACACTGTATATACCTCCTCTTTTGAATCAGTTTTTCCTGAAAGAATTCCTATTTCAATTATTAAAAAAGTTGATAAAAATTCTAATTCAAACTTTCAAGAGATCGAGTCATATCCAATAGAAAATTTTTATTCTATCTATAATGTATATTTAGTTGAAAATAAGATGAAAAATGAGCAAAAATTATTAGAGGAAAATGCTGCAAAATAAAATAGTATCTTTTTTTATAGTCTTTTTTCTTCAAGCAATAGTTTTTGAAAAAACATATTTTTTTAATAGTGTGGTTTTTTCACCAATCATATTTTATTTTATTATATTTAATTATAATAAAAATTCATTTAGTGAATTAACTTTTGCGTTTTTTGTTGGCATTATTTTAGATATATTTAATGACTCTCTTGGGGTTTATTCATTATCTGTTTCATTAATGGTTTTTATTAGAAATTACTGGATTCCTTTTTATTTTACTTTTGATAGAATTAGTTCAAATAAACTTTATAATAGTTATGAATTAGGCATTCAATCATTTTTCATTTATTCTTTTCCTTTAATATTTATTTTTAATTCTTTTTTATACATATTTGAATTATATTCTATTTCATTTCTACCCATCTTAATATTAAAAATATTATTGTCAAGTTTTCTTAATTTTATTCTTATTTTAATTTTACAGTTGCTTTTACTATCATCAGAAACAAAATATGATTGGAGTTAAACAAAGAATAATATTAGTTTTAGTTTTTATAATTTCATTAATCTTTATATTTAGATTAATACATCTGCAAATATTTACTTCAGAGTTTAAATTATTAGCTGAACAAAATATAGTTCAAGAAAATATTATATTTCCATCTAGAGGAATTATTCTAGATAGAAATAAAAAAATTATTGTCGCAAATCAGCCGATATATGATATTATTGTTGTACCTAAGGATATTAATTTAAAAGACACTCTATCATTTCTCAATTTATTTAATATTTCTAAAAATTTTTTAATTAAAAAAATTGATGAAGCAAAAAAATATTCATCAATAAAACCTTCTTTATTTTATAAGGGAATAAGCAAGGAAGAATTTAATTTTATTCAGCAAGAAATTGGAAAATACCCTGGTTTTTCTATTTCAGCCAAAACCATAAGGCAATATCCAAATAAAATTTTATCACATGCTCTTGGTTATGTTGGGGAAATTAGCCCCGGAGAACTAGACAAAGATAGTCTTGATTATTATTCTGCTGGGGATTATGTTGGTATTTCTGGTATTGAAAAGTCTTATGAAGATATTTTAAGAGGAAGTAAGGGGTACATTTATAAAATACATAATGTGAAAGGGGAGTCGGTAGGGGATTATAATGACAAAAAAAATGATATTATTGTAAAAAGAGGAAAAGATATAATATCGACTTTAGATATTGATTTACAATCGTATATTGAAAAATTATTATTAAATAAAACTGGTAGTGTTGTTGCTATAGAACCTTCTACTGGAGAAATATTAGCTATAGCATCTTCACCTTCTTATGATCCGAACATATTAACAGGCAGATTATATTCTAAAAATTTTAATTTTTTACTAGGCGATACTTTAAAACCTCTTTTTAATAGATCAATATCTGCAGTTTATCCTCCTGGATCGATGTTTAAATTAATTCAATCACTTATAGCATTAGAGGAAGGTGTAATAGACCCAAATTATAAGTATTTTATAAACAATACTGTAATTGGTGACTTAGCTCCATCAGGTTTTTATGATTTAAAAAAAGCAATTGTTTTGTCTTCTAACAACTATTTCTATAGGCTATTTAGAAAAATTATTAATCAGAATACTGATCAAAACACATATATAGATTCAGCAGTTGGTTTAGATAATTGGAATAATTATGTGTCAAAATTTGGATTAGGTAATAAAATAAATTTAGAATTATATTCAGCATCTAAAGGGTTTCTTCCTGATAAAAACTATTTTAACAATTTATATGGTAGAAATAGATGGAAATTTTCTAATATTTATTCACTTAGTATCGGTCAAGGCGAATTATTAGTTTCTCCTATACAAATGGCTAATTTAGCTGCAATCATTGCTAATAGAGGAACCTACATTACGCCTCATATTATTAAATCTATTCAAAAAGATTCTGTAAATTTTTCAAAAATAATAAAAGAATCAAATGATACATTTATAAAAAAGGAATACTATGATTATATAATTGATGCTATGGAAGAAGTTGTAAATTCTGGCTCTGCAAGAAGAGCATTTACTAAAAACATAAAAATATGTGGAAAAACTAGCACAGTTCAAAACCCACATGGGCATGATCACTCTGGGTTTATTGGATTTGCCCCAAAAAATAGCCCAAAAATTGCCATTGCTGCATATATAGAAAATGCTGGTTGGGGAGGTAGGGCAGCAGCATCTATTTCTAGTCTTGCTATTGAATTTTATTTAAACAAAGAAATTAAAAGAAAATGGCTTGAAAATTATGTATTAAATGGAGAATTTATAGATTATGAGACAGAGTAGCGTATTAAATAGCATTGATTTGATTCTTATATTGCTTTATTTTTCAATTATTATATTTGGATGTTTAGCAATCTATTCTTCTGAAATAAATGAAAATACTTTTCAATCAATTTCATTTTTTTCAAGGCCCGGTAAGCATTTGTTGTTTTTATTTATAATTTCGATTTTGATCATTTTTATTCAATTATTTGATTATCGTTTTATTATTAACATATCCTTTCCCATTTATTTATTGTCAATATTTTTTCTTTTATTAGTATTAATATATGGAACAACAATTTCTGGTTCTACTTCTTGGATTTCTATATATGATTTTAGATTTCAGCCTTCAGAGTTTGCTAAATTTACTACTGCATTATTTCTAGCAAACTATTTAGAAAATAAAAAAAATGTTGAATCAAATTTAAGAATTAAATTAATCTCATTAACTATTATTTTTTTGCCGTTTGTACTTGTTTTATTTCAGGGTGATTTTGGAACTGCTTTTATTTTTTTTTCTTTTATA
>CENP01084207.1_pt1 | contig 12617 bp, 12 predicted proteins | sample 361281 | NCBI WGS metagenome assembly CENP01 (sample SAMEA2591122, study PRJEB7988) | marine metagenome | biome: marine biome (ENVO:00000447); feature: deep chlorophyll maximum layer (ENVO:xxxxxxxx); material: saline water (ENVO:00002010), including plankton (ENVO:xxxxxxxx) | depth 70 m
GTTCCATTCCGAAACAACAATTCCAATTTTTAAATTTGAATTATTTGGAATATTATACTTTTCTAATGAAAAATTGAATTTATTATTTGTACTCATATGCTACTTAAGGGCTTCAGCTTTAGAAATGTATACGTCAATATTTTTAGCTTGAAGACTTTCGGAATATTCATACTTTATTTTTGTAAAATTATCAAAGGCACTAGAAAATTTTCCTAATTCAAGAGCAACTATGGCTGATTTAAATAAATATATTGGAGTTGTGTAATTATTTTCACTTACTTCATGAGCTTTGGTGTAAAATTCATAGGCCTCTTCGTATTGATTTAATTCAGAAAAAGCATCTCCAATGGATCCTACAGATATTGATGATAACATAATATCATTTGACTCAAAATTAGATAAATACTTAATTGCATTTTGATAATCATTCTTTTTTAAATATATCATACCCATGTAATAATTAGCAAGATTGCTAGCTTTAGTTCCACTAAATCTATCAGCCAATTCAATAAAACCAAGATTATCATTTTCACCATTTAGCGCAATATCAAAAATAGAGTCATTTTCAGTTGTAAGGGCTTCTTCATATTTTTGCTGAGAAAAATAAATTTCATTAGCAGCATTTATCTCATTTGGTTCAACAACAAAATTCGTATAGGCATAGTAGGAAGCTAAAACAATAACTACTAATCCTACAAGAGTTAAAATTTTATTTTGATTTTTTTCTACCCAAACCTGGGTTTTAGAAGAACCATCATCTAATGATTTAAATACATTTGCAGTCGTAGATTTATTTTCAATCTCCTCAAGCCTATTTGGCTTGATTTTACCTTTAAAACCCCTCTTTTTATATGTTGCCATAATGAATAAATAAGTGGGTAAAAATAAAGTTTTTATTGATAAAAATGGATAATTTATTTGTTATTTTTGAATTATTCATTTGTACTTATACAGAAATAATTAAGTAATCAATCATATGTTTTTAAAAAACTTGTTGTTAAACAACTACAAAAACTTTAGTGAAATAAAATTCAATTTTGACTCCAAAATTATATGCTTTACAGGAATGAATGGAGTTGGAAAAACCAATATAGTAGATGCTATATATCACCTTTCTTACACAAAAAGTTATTTTAATTCTATTCAAGCAGACAATATAAAACATGATCAGGAATATATGTCTATTTCAGGAGTATACGAAGAGGATAATAAAGAGGAAAAAATAGTTCTTTCGCTAAAAAGAAATGAAAAAAAGGTATTGATAAAAAATGGTAAAAAATATAAAAAATTTATTGATCATATTGGACTTATACCTGCCGTAATAATATCACCTGTTGATCGAAATTTAATTACTGATGGAAGTGACATTAGAAGAAAATTTGTTGATGGTATTATTTCTCAGAGCAACAAAGATTTTCTTTTTAATTTAATTGAATATAACAGAACATTAAAACAAAGAAATAAGGCATTAAAATTATTTTTTAATGATAAGAAAAAATTAATTTCCACATTAGAAATATACAATTTCAAACTTTCAAAATTAGGTTTAAATATTTATAAGAAGAGAAATGATTTTTTAAAAGAGTTTATTCCCATTTTTAAAAACAGATATTTTGAACTAAGCAGCAACAAAGAGCAGGTTGATATTGATTATAAAAGTGACTTAAGTAGTAAGGAAGAATTCTCCAAAATTCTGATTAACTCTTTAGAAAATGATTTAAGGTACAAGTATACAACAAGAGGAATTCACAAGGATGACTTGTTATTTTTAAAAGATAAAAATTCAGTTAAGAAATTTGCCAGTCAAGGACAACAGAAATCTTTTTTAATAGCTTTGAAGCTAGCTCAGTTTGATTATTTATCCAAAGGTAATAAAAAACCAATTTTACTATTGGATGATATATTTGATAAACTAGACGACATTCGAGTAGAACAAATAATTAAATTAGTAAATGATGATCATTTTAATCAGATATTTGTCACTGATACAAACAAAGAAAGATCAGAAAGCATCATTAAGAAGGTGAATAAGTCCTATAAAATCTTTCAAATATGAAAAGGCTAATTATTTTGTTTTTCTTTACACTTAGCTGTAACAACCAAATTAATTTAGATTATATTAACGGATATTGGGAAATAGTTTCGGTTTCGAAAAATAATAAATTTTTAAAGGAATATCCCTTTAGTAATGCAGTCGATTTTTTTGTAATTGATAGTTTAAATAACGGATTTAGAAAAAAAATAAAACCAAAAATTGACGGAAGTTTTGAAATTACTTTACATGAAATTCCAATATCAATAAAAGACAATAATAAGTCTTTTGATATTATATATTTTTCTGCTGGAAATCAATATGTAGAAACAATCAACATATTAGATCAAAACAGACTTGTTATAAAAAATAGCGAAGGAATAATTTTTTCTTACAAACGTTTTGAAAAATATTTAAACGATGGAAAATAACGATTTAAAAGAGCTAATTGATATTTTTTTAGAAAAAAATAACTTAAGAGAAGGAGTTACAAATGTAGATATAAGTAATGCATGGTTTAAAATGATGAAAAATGGGGTTGCAAATTACACCCAGGAAGTTAAATTGAGAAATAAAATCTTATATATAAAATTAAGTTCTCCAGCGTTAAAACAAGAATTAAGTTATGGCAAACAGAAACTAATCGATATGATCAATAAAAGATTTAAAAATAAAATTGTGGAAAAGATCACGTTTTATTGAAACATTTCATCTTTTTCAAAAAGAAAACTAGACTCAATGATTGCATTTTCATCACTATCACTCCCATGAATTGCATTTTCACTAATTGAGTCAGCAAATAAGTTTCTTATCGTTCCCTTTTCAGCCTCAAGTGGGTTTGTTGAACCAATCAATTTTCTAAAATCTTCAACTGCATTTTCCTTTTTTAAAACTGCTGCAACAATAGGCCCACCAGTCATGTATGAGATTAGATCTCCAAAAAAAGGCCTTTCAGAATGAATCGAATAAAATTCAGAAGCATCCTCAATACTTAGCCTAGTATACTTCATAGCAACAATTTCAAAACCATCTTGAATAATTTTATCGATTATTTTCCCAATGTTTCCTTTGGAAACTGAATCGGGTTTTAAAATTGTAAATGTGATATTTTTCATATTTTTTCTTTGGGCGCAAAAATAAGACTTTTTCTTAATTTAGCGTTACAGTTTTTTATGATTATATTCGCACTTTATGCATAGCAATCAAATAAAAAAAATAAAGGGTTTATTATCTAACGAAAAAACAATTGTAATTATTCCCCATAAAAATCCTGACGGTGATGCAATTGGTTCATGTACTGCTTTGGATTCATATTTAAAAAAATTAGGTCATATATCATTGATAGTTAGCCCAAACCATTTTCCAAAATTTTTGAATTGGATGGATCCCATGAAAAAAATTAAAATCTTTGAAGATGATAATGAACTAAAGCATAAAATTTTAAATTGTGACATAATTTTTAACTTAGATTTTAATAATCTTTCTAGAATTTCATCAATGAAAGATTGTGTTGAAACTTCACAGGCTATCAAAATTATGATTGACCATCACGAAAATCCTAAAAATTATTGTGATTTCATCTTTTCTGATCCTAAGATGAGCTCAACATGCGAGATGGTTTATCATTTTATATCAATGCTTGGTGATGAAAATCTTATCGATTATTCAATTTCTGAATCTTTATACGCAGGAATAATGACCGATACGGGATCATTTAGATTCCCAGCCACAACACATGAAACTCATAATGTAGTTTCAAAACTTTTAAAAAATGGAATATCTCATTCGGAAATTCACAATCACATATATGATAATAATAGATTGTCAAAAATTAAACTGTTAAGTCATTGTCTTCAAAAAATTGAAATTTTAAAAAATTTTAAAACCTGTTATTTGTTTTTAACAAAAGATGAACTTGAAAGGTTTGATTACGAAAAAGGTGATACTGAAGGAATTGTAAATTATGGTTTATCTATTGAAAATATAAAATTTGCAGTTATTTTTAAGGAAAATATTAATGATAATTCGGTTAGAATTTCTCTCAGATCTAAAGGGGATTTTGATGTAAATAAGTTTGCAAAAGATATTTTTAATGGAGGCGGTCACAAAAATGCTGCTGGTGCTATTAGTAAATTAAATATGGAGCAAACTATAAATCTATTTAAAAAATCGCTTTTAAAATATAAAAATCAACTAAACTAGTATAATATGAAATTTAAATTTATCTTATTTTTTTTACTAAACTCAATAATATTTTCTTGTAATAATCAATACAATGAATTGGAGGATGGAATTTATGCTGAAATCAATACCTCTCTAGGAAAAATACTCATCCAATTGAATTATAAAGAAACGCCTGTGACTGTTGCTAATTTTATTGCCCTAAGTAAAGGAACTCATCCTGACGTGAAACAACAATTCAAAGAAAAAAAATTCTATAATGGATTGATTTTTCACAGGGTGATGGACAAATTTATGATTCAAGGGGGTTGCCCTCTTGGAAATGGCTCAGGAAATCCTGGCTATACATTTGATGACGAAATTAACCCTAACCTGAAACACGATAAACCGGGAATATTATCAATGGCAAATAGCGGTCCTTCAACTAATGGTAGTCAGTTTTTTATAACAGAAGTTCCAACTCCATGGCTTGATGGAAAACACACAGTTTTTGGTCAAGTAATATCTGGAATTGAAATTCAAGATAAAATTTCTAATGTAAAAACTGCAATTGCTAACAGGCCTGAAGATGACGTAACAATTAATGCTGTAAATATTATAAAGATTGGGGAAAGTGCTAATAATTTTGATGAAGTTTCTGTTTGGATTAATGAGGAACCCGAACTGGAAAAAAGAAGATTTGAAATAGAAAAAGCAAAAAGGGAAGAATTTAATAAGCAATTAGAAAAACTTTCTATTGGCTACACAACTACTGCTTCAGGCTTGAAATATAAAATTTTAGTTTCTACAAAAAATAAAAAGGCAATAAACGGAAATAATGTTAAAGTACATTACACAGGGAAATTAATTGATGGTAATATTTTTGACTCTTCCTTGAGAAGAAATTCACCATTTGAATTTAAAATTGGTGAAGGAAGAGTAATCAAAGGTTGGGATGAGGCCCTAAAAATCCTAAAAGTTGGAGAAAAGGGCTCTTTTATCATACCGAGTGATTTAGCCTATGGTCCAAGAGGAGCTGGAGGAGTTATTCCTCCCAATGCAACCTTAATTTTTGAAATTGAGCTTCTAGAAATAACTAATTAGATTTTGGTATATTTTTTAAAATTTCTTTAAAAAAGATCCAAAATTTCTGAGTTGACTTTATGGATGCTCGTTCATCTGGTGAATGTGCACCTAAAATTGTAGGGCCAAAGCTTATCATTTCCATATCAGGATAATGAGAACCAATAATACCACACTCGAGACCTGCATGAATAACATTAACTTTAGGTTTATTTGTAAAAAGCCTTGTGTAAGAAGAAATCGCATTTTTTAAAGTTTCTGAATTGACATTTGGCTCCCAGCCTGGGTAACCGCCAGAAAGACTACATTCATAACCAATTTTAGTAAAAATGTTATAAATCTTATCAGACAGCTCCATTTTAGAAATTTCAATTGATGATCTTGTTAAACATGTTAGTAACAATTCAGAATTCTTGAGTTGAATATTTGCTAAATTATTGGAAGTTTCAACAAGACCATCAATCGAATTACTCATTTTATATACCCCGTTTGGACAATCATTTATAGCATTGATCAAAGCATTTGAATCTAAAGAGTTTAATTGGCCATCATAAAAATCTACTTTTTCTGATGATAAGCTAAAATTTGGGTCAGTTGATTTTAAATCTTTTAGATTTAGTAAATTAATTTGTATTAATAACTTTTGAACTTCAGCTATTTTACTATTGTTGATGGAAATTATAACACTACATTCACGAGGAATGGCATTTCTCAGTCCTCCTCCACTAATTTCACAAATATTTAATGAACATAAGGTGGATATTTCAGCTAGTGCTGAAAATAAGATTTTATTTGCATTGCCTAAACCTTTGTGAATTTCTGCTCCAGAATGCCCACCGGTTAGTCCGTCTATTCTGATCTTCAGAAAAGATTTATCACCTTTTGGTATTTCTAATTTAAATTTATTGCTTACTGTAATATCAATTCCTCCAGCACATCCAATGCAAATTTCATCATCTTCTTCAGTATCCAGATTTAACAAAATTTTTCCATTTAATATTGAATCTGAAAGATTTAAGGCCCCTGTCATTCCAGTCTCTTCATCTATTGTAAAAAGTGCTTCTATTTTAGGATGAGAAATTTCACTACTCTCCAAAATACCCATAATTGCCGCAACACCAAGTCCATTATCAGCTCCTAGAGTTGTTCCTTTAGCTTTAACCCAACCACTTTCAACATACATCTGAATACCTGATTCTTCAAAATTAAATTGAACATCCTGATTTTTTTCATGAACCATATCAACATGAGATTGTAAAACGATTGTTTTTCTATCAATCATATCTCTTGTGGCATCTTTGAAAATGATCAAATTTCCAATTTTATCTCGTGAGTATCTTAAATTATTATTTTCTGCAAATTTTATTAAGAAATTGACAATCTTTTCTTCCTTTTTAGAAGGCCTTGGAACACTGTTTAAAGAAACAAAATTCTTCCAAATAGACGTTGGCTGTAGCTTTGAAACTTGATTATTCATTTTACAAAATTAAAGAATAAATAATTTATAAATTAGTAAAAATTAAAAATGAGTAGAAAACTTAAAATTTTTTTTTCGATATCTTTTATTCCTTTAATATATTTTATTGGATTAATCAAGAACGAAAACTTATTTGTAGAGAATTTTTATTCAAATTCTTTATATGTATTCATCTCTGAAAAATTAAGACTTTTAAATTATTGGACTGATGTTCCAGTTGGTGATTTAATTTATGTTTTGGTGTTTTTCTTTATTTGTTACAAGATTTTTTTTAAAGCAAAATCTCTCAAAAACTTTTTAATTGAATTAGGTACTGTATTAACAATAATATCAATTTTATTTTATTTTTTATGGGGTGTAAATTATAAACGTATAAGTATAAGAAATAAAGTTGTATCAAATCAAAAAGTTGATATTGTTAAGCTTGTAAATTTCACAAATCAATTAATTGATAAAACAAATAAAAAACACATCGATTTATTTAATTTGGATTCAATAATTCCTAATGATAATAGATCTTTTGAGGAAATTAAAAATACATCTGTCATGGACTTTAAGCATTTAAATGCTTTGAAGCAAGATAGTATTCAAAATTTTGATTACGCATATCCATCAATTAAAAGGTCTTTATTTAGCACTGTACTAACTTTCATGGGTTTCAGTGGTTATATCAACCCGTTTACTGGGGAGGCTAATATTAATACAAAAATTCCAAAAAATAGTATTCCTTTTGTTATCAATCATGAAATTGCGCATCAACTGGGAACTGCAAGTGAAAGAGATGCAAATTTCATTTCATATATATCATTACTAAATAGTTCAAATGAATTTCATGAATTTTTAGCGCTTTCTTATTCTCTTAGGGTATGTTTAAATGAACTTTATGCAAATGATAGAAATAGTTATTCAAATTCCGTCAAAAAAATAAATACTGGTATTCTAAATAATTACAATCAAACCCAAAATTTTTGGAATAAATATAATGGACCTGTTGAAATTATTTCAAAAAATATATATGACAAATTTTTAAAACAAAATGATTTAAAAACAGGAATCAAAAATTATGGTGAAACAATTTCATTAATTTTAAGTTATCATAATGTAAAATGAAAAGTAAAAAGATAACTAGCATAGAGAATAAAAGGCTTAAAGATTTAATCAAACTTTCAAAAAAATCTAAATTTAGAAACAAAACAAATTTATTTATTATTGAAGGTTTAAAGGAAATAAATTCTTCAATTGTAAATAACTATGAAATTAAATCATTGTTTTATGATCCAGTAATAATTGAACTGAAAAAAATTAATATTCCAATCAACGCGGAAATAATTGAAGTTCCAAGCAACATTTATAAAAAAATAAGTTTTAGATCATCAACTGAGGGGATTATTGCTGTAGCAAAAAGAAAAAATTACACGATTGAAAATATAAAAATTAATAATAAGAAAATTGTGTTAATTTTAGATGGAATTGAAAAACCTGGAAATATTGGAGCTATACTTCGAACTAGTCAAGCTTCTAATGTTGATAGTATTATCATAACAAATAAAAAATGTGATATTCACAACCCCAACGTTATTAGGTCCAGCGTTGGTTCTTTTTTCAAGACAAAAATTATTTATATGCAAAGTAATGATGCATTAGAATTTCTAAAAAAAAATAAATTTAAAATCTATGCTGCATCTCTTAATTCTGATAAAATATACTCCGATGAAAATTATAATTTTCCGATTGCATTAGTCTTTGGTTCTGAAAATGAAGGAATTTCCAAATTTTGGGAAGAAAATTCAGATGTAAAAATCAAAATTCCCATGAAAAATAAGATTGATTCACTTAATGTTTCAGTATCCTGTGCAATAATTCTTTATGAAATAAATAGACAATCCAAATTTGGATTATAGAGTTCTTAAATATTCTATAAAGAAATTGTCTATTAATCTCTATTATACTAAATTTAAAGTATGCCTGTACGTGATATTGAAACAGAAAAAAAATTATTAGCAAAAGAGTACAAAGAACTTCTAAAAATTAGTTACCAATCTTTAAACAAAGAAGATAAAAAATTAATTAGAAAGGCTTTTGATTACGCTGTTGATGCACATCAATACCAACGCAGAAAATCTGGAGAGGCTTATGTTTTTCATCCCATTTCAGTAGCCAAAATTGTTGCCTCAGAAATTGGATTAGATGCTGTATCAATTGCAGCTGCTCTTATTCATGACGTAGTTGAAGATAATTCAAGCCATACCCTAGAAAATATCCAAAAAGAATTTGGAAAAAATATTTCAAAAATTGTTGACGGTTTAACAAAAATTGGAAAGCTAAATTCCAAGGGATACTCTGATGTTTCTATACAAGCTGAAAATTACAGAAAGATGTTGTTAACTTTAAATGAGGATGTTAGAGTTATAATTATAAAAATTGCTGATAGACTTCATAATATGCAAACACTTTCAAGTATGCCTTATGAAAAGCAAGTTCAAAAAGCATCAGAAACACTCTACATTTATGCACCCCTAGCGCATAGAATAGGTCTTTATAATATCAAAACCGAATTAGAAGATTTAGGTTTAAAATATACGGATACTGAGACTTATGATGAGATTTCTAAAAAATTAAGTGAAAGCAAAAAAAATCAAGATAATTATATACAAAAATTTAATTCAATTATCAATAGCAGTTTGACAAAAGAAAAATTAAAATATGAAATTAAAGGTAGATCTAAATCCATATATTCTATCAATAACAAAATGATAAGACAAGGAATTTCTTTTGAAGAAGTTTATGACAAATTTGCCGTACGAATAATATATAAATCTAAACCTGAAAAGGAAAAATTTATTGCTTGGAAAATATATTCGATTGTGACGGATCATTTTACACCCAACCCTACCAGATTAAGAGATTGGATTTCTGCACCTAAATCTACAGGATATGAGGCATTACACATTACTGTTGTTGGACCAAAAAGTAAATGGGTTGAAGTTCAAATTAGAAGTGAACGCATGAATGAGATAGCTGAAAAAGGTTATGCAGCACATTATAAATATAAACAAAATGAGGCGGCATCAAATGATAATTTAGACTCATGGATAAATAAACTTCAAGAAGCACTTGAAAATCCCGAAACAAATGCTGTAGATTTTGTAGAACAATTTAAACTAAATCTATACGCAAAAGAAATATTTGTTTTTACTCCAGAAGGTGACCTTAAATCGTTGCCTAAAGGCGCTACCCCACTGGATTTTGCTTTTGCGATACACACAGAAGTCGGATTAAAAACAAGAGGAGCAAAAGTAAATGGTAAATTAGTCCCCTTGAATAGAAAGCTCTCCAGTGGAGATAGAATTGAAATTCTAACATCAGATAAAATCAAACCAAGTGCCAACTGGTTAGATTATGCAACTACAGCAAAAGCTAAATCTAAGATAAAAGCTACCTTAAATGAGGAAAAGAAAAATTTAGCAAATGATGGAAAGGAAATTTTAAGAAGGAAATTAAAGCATTTAAAAATAAATTTAAATGATGGAATAATTCAGGAACTTCAAAAATATTTTAAACTTTCAACAAGTCAGGATTTATTTTATAGAGTTGGAATTAATACAATTGACAATGAAAAAATTAAGAAATTTGCAACATCGCGCGGTAATAAGTTTTTTAATTACATAAAAAAGAAAATTTCGAGAGAGAAAATCATCGAACCTGAAAATCATATTTCTAATGAATCTGAAATAACATCAAAATATGACTCCTTAGTTTTTGGAAATGACGAAGAAAAGTTAGAATATAAAACAGCACCATGCTGTAATCCAATTGTGGGTGATAAAGTTTTCGGATTTGTAACTATTAACGATGGGATAAAAATTCATAAAAAAACATGTCCCAATGCTGTAAGTCTCCAATCAAATTATGACTATCGAATAATTAAAGCCAAGTGGATAGATTCTAGTCAAGAAGGATTTACAGTGAATATTGAAATAACAGGAATTGATACAATTGGACTACTTAATGAAATAACAAAAGTGATTTCAGAAAATATGAATATTAATATGAAAAGACTTAATTTTGAAACAGATAGTGGTTTATTTATCGGTAATATTGTTATAAGTGTTAAAACGTCAAGGGAAATCAATAAATTAGTCAAAAAACTGAAGCTTCTCAAAGGGATTGACAAAGTTAAGAGGAAATAACCTAAATATGAGCGCAAAAAAAAATAAATCTGATTATGAAATTGTAAAAAATGTTTTCACAGATTTTTTAGAAAAAAAACAATTCAGAAAAACGCCTGAGAGATACGCAATTTTAAAGGAAGTTTACGAGACAAAATTTCATTTTGATATTGAATCACTTTATATAAAAATGAAAAATAAGAAATACAGAGTTTCTAGAGCTACATTATATAATACTATTGAATTACTTCTAGAGTGTTCTTTGGTAAGAAAACACCAATTTTCTTCTGATCATCAAGCATCCTATGAGAAATGTTATTTTAATAAACAGCACGATCACTTAATATTGAATGATGAGGTCATTGAGTTTTGTGACCCAAGAATTAATTTAATTAAAGAAACTATTGAAGATATATTTGATGTCAAAATTGAAAGTCATTCACTATATTTTTATGGAACGAAAAATAAAAAATAAATGAAAGTAGATTTATTGTTAGGCTTACAATGGGGAGATGAAGGAAAAGGCAAAATAGTTGATGTTTTAACATCTGATTATGATATAATTGCAAGGTTTCAAGGAGGTCCAAATGCTGGTCATACATTAGTCTTTAATAATAAAAAATATGTCTTACATACAATTCCCTCTGGAATATTTCATGAAAACAAAATCAATATTATTGGTAATGGAGTTGTAATTGACCCAATTATCTTACAAAGCGAAATTGATAAAATAAAAAGTGAAAATGTTAATATTTATAATTCATTATTTATTTCCAGAAAAGCTCACTTAATTTTACCAACGCACAGACTTTTAGATGCAGCAAGTGAAAAGTCTAAAGGTAAAAATAAAATTGGATCTACACTAAAAGGAATAGGCCCAACATATATGGATAAGACTGGGCGAAATGGATTTAGAATTGGAGATTTAGAGAGTGACGAGTGGAAAAACAAATATTATGAACTAACAAAAAAGCATCAAAAGCTAATTGATTTTTATGAAGTTGACTTAGATTATAATCTTGAAAAATTACATAATGAATTTTTTGATTCCATTGAGAATTTAAAGAAAATAAAGTTTATTGATTCTGAAGATTTCTTTATGAAATCTATGGATAACAAATCAATTCTAGCAGAAGGAGCTCAGGGTTCATTATTAGATATTGATTTTGGTACATACCCATATGTAACCTCATCAAATACCACAGCTGCTGGAGCATGTACAGGACTTGGAATTGCCCCAAATGCTATTGGAGATGTTTTTGGAATTTTTAAGGCATATACAACAAGAGTTGGGTCAGGACCCTTCCCTACTGAGCTATTTGACGAATATGGTTCTCGAATGAGTAAAGTAGGCAATGAATTTGGAGCAACTACTGGAAGACCTAGACGTTGCGGCTGGCTTGATTTGGTTGCTTTAAAGTACGCTTGCAAAATTAATGGAGTAACAAAATTAATGATGATGAAAACCGATGTTTTAACAGGTTTTGACAAGGTTTTAGTTTGTACTGCATACAAATACAGGGATTCAACAATTCATCATCTTCCTTTTGATTTAAGTGATAAAAGTTTGAGACCTGTCTATTCTGAATTTGAGGGATGGTCTGAAGATTTACGAAAAATGAATGACGTAAAACAGCTTCCAAAAAACTTAAATAAATATATTGGTTTTTTAGAAGATGAATTAAAAATCCCTATT